>Ga0081538_10000016_pt1 | contig 147022 bp, 146 predicted proteins | sample TabmetS5T2R1_FD_71022 | JGI IMG/M metagenome (GOLD analysis project Ga0081538, IMG submission 71022) | Tabebuia heterophylla rhizosphere microbial communities from the University of Puerto Rico - S5T2R1 | ecosystem: Host-associated > Plants > Roots > Rhizosphere ... | reverse complement strand
GGCGGCGCGACCATCGGGCGTCGGCTGCCGGCCGTGGTCTTCCGCGGTCTCATCGTGGTGATCGGCGGGCTCGCGATCTGGCGGCTGCTCGCCTGACCGCCGGTACGGAACTCGACTGCGGGGGATTGCCGCTCGAGCGGCAGTCAGCCGGTCGGCCGGCCCAGGCCGTCGACCACCTCGGCACCGGGCAGGCCGGCCAGGGCCGAGCCGGGCAGCACGACCTTGGACCGGCGCAGGCCGCTGCCGATGACCACGACGTCGGTCCGCGCGACGGCGGCGTCGATCAGCAGCAACCAGTCCGCGGGCAGACCGACCGGCGTGATCCCGCCGTACTCCATCGCCGTCGCCGTCGTGACGAAGTCGACTGCCGCGAACGACGCCTTGCGGGCATCGAGTCGCCGGCGGACGATCCCGTTGACGTCGGCCCGCGTCGTGGCGAGGACGACGCATGCCGCGTGCCGCTCGACTCCGCCCCGCTTCCCGGTCACGACGACGCAGTTGGCCGAGATGTCCAGGGCGACGTCGTACGCCGCGCACAGCGCCGCCGTGTCGGCGAGGTCCGGGTCGATCGGCGCGACCATGGCGTCCGGCAGCCGACCGATCGCCGCCGCGACCGGCTCCGCCAGCAGGTCGGGTCGGTCGGCGGCCGTACTGAGCTCCAGGCTCCCGAGCGTCGAGGTCATGGCCGCTCCGGCACGACCGCGTGCAGCCACCGGGCGGTCAGCGTGAGGGCCTCGTCGCGGACCGCCTTGTCCGACAGGTACACGTCGTGACGGGCCCCGTCGAGCCGGCCGATCGTCACGAGCGGACCCAGTCGGTGTGACCAGCGGGCGATCTGTTCGACGTCGAGGACGACGTCACTGCGCGGCACGTCGTCGGTCCAGGTCTCGGTGAACGTGGTTCGCGCCGAGGCGAGCACCAGGACCGGGGCGCCGACGTCGAGGCCGCGATGCATCTGGCGGTGGCCGCGCCGGACCGCCCGCAGCCAGCCGGCCCGGACCGGGAAGCTCTCGGCCGGCTTCCACTCGAGCCGGAAGTCCCACTCGCCGCGGCGCTCCCGGTGCAGGCTCTCGACGTAGACGCCGGAGACACCGCGGGGGATGACCTGGTACGGCCGGCGGGCCCCGATCTCGTCGATGGCGCGGGTGCCGACCGTACGCAGCAGGATCGACCCCTGCAGATCCAGCCACGGGCTGTTGAACACGAACGCCGCCGGCACCGACATGCCGCACTCGTGTCGGTCGTGGGCCCACAGAGCGGCGATCAGGCCGCCGGTCGAGTGGGCCATGACCACGACCTCGTCGTGCTCGTCGCGGTCGGCGATCATCGTGTACGCCGCGTCGAGCTCGGCGTAGTACTCGCGCAGGTCGCGGCAGAAGTTCGGGGTCTGGTGGGGGAGCAGCGACCGGCCGTACTTGCGCATGTCGAGGGCGTAGAAGTCGTAGCCGAGCGAGGTGCAGAAGTCGGCCAGGTGCGTCTGGAAGAAGTAGTCGCAGAAGCCGTGCAGGTAGAGCACCGCGCGCCGGCTCGGCGATTCGGCGCGGCGGCTGACCAGGGTCGCGACAACCGGGCCCTCGGCGTCGTCGGGCAGGGTCAGGGTCTCGGCCCGAAAGGGCTCGCCCAAGACATCTGTCGTGACGGTCGACGCTTCGCTCATGCCCGGAGTCTGCCCCATCCCTCGCCGATCCGCCCCACCTGACCCCGTCATCCGTGAGTTCTGGCCCACCCGTCCGTGAGTTCTGGTCCGACCATCCGTGAGTTCTGGCTCGACGCGGCCACCAAAAGTCACGGATGAGCCGTCCGAAAGTCACGGATGAGCCGACCAGAACTCGCGGATCGGCGAGAAGGCCTAGCGGGTGTAGAGGGCGGTGATGACGTCCTCGATCGCCGGCTCCTGGATGGACAGGTCGATGAGGTCGTCGCGGGCGCCGAGCGCGGCCACGACCGGCGCCGCGGTCGCGCCGGCCGGCAGCGTCAGCCACTGCCGCGAGCCGTCGACCCGGCTGACCGTCGCGCCGGGCACCGTCAGCGGATCGGCCGGGGCGGCGAGGTCCACGACGACCGTACGGCGGGCGTCGCCCAGCCGGTGCAGCTCGTCGAATCCACCGTCGAACACCAGCCGGCCGTGGTCGATCACCATGACCCGCCGGCACACCTGCTCGATGTCGACGAGGTCGTGGGTGGTCAGCAGGATCGTGGTGCCGCGCTCGCCGTTGAGCTCGCGCAGGAACTGCCGCAGCTTCGCCTTGCTCACCACGTCGAGCCCGATCGTCGGCTCGTCCAGGTAGAGGATCCGTGGATCGTGCAGCAGCGCCGCCACGATGTCGCCGCGCATCCGCTGGCCGAGCGACAGCTGCCGCACCGGCTGGTCGAGCAGCGGGCCCAGGTCCAGCAGGTCGACGAAGCGCTCGAGGTTGGCCTCGTACGTCCGGCGCGGGACGCGATAGATCCGGCCGAGGAGCTCGTACGAGTCGCGCAGCGGCAGGTCCCACCACAGGCCGGTGCGCTGGCCGAAGACCACCCCGATGTGGCGGGCGAGCTCGGTGCGTCGCGCCGACGGATCCAGCCCGGCGACCCGAAGCCGGCCGCTGGTCGGCACCAGGATCCCGGTCAGCATCTTCACGGTCGTCGACTTGCCGGCTCCGTTCGGCCCGATGTACCCGACGGCCTCGCCGGTGCCGATGTCGAAGCTGACCCCGTCGACGGCGTGGACCTCGTGCCGCTCGCGCCGCATCCGACTCCGACGGCGGCGGACCACGAACGTACGCCGGAGATCGTCGACCTCGATGATCGCGGACACGCTCAGCTCCCCGTACTCCGGTAGTGACGAACGGCGGTTCGCCAGAATGCGGCCGCGACCGCGACGAACGCAAGCGCGGCCACCGGCGAGGCGAACCGCAGCCAGCCCGGCAGCCCGAACGGGTCGTCCATGCCGAGCACGTACAGGCCCGGATACCAGTTGACGAAGGCCAACGGCACGATGAACGTGACGCCCTTGACCAGCTCGTTCGGGTAGATCGTCAGCGGGTACTGGGTGAGGGTGTTGCCGCCGTACGTGAAGGCGTTCGACACCTCGGCCGCGTCGCCGGCGAACACCTGGAAGGCGCCGCCCATCACGAACACGGCGCAGAAGATCACCGACCCGCAGGCCATCGCCCCGACGAGCACGACCACCCGGGCGACCGACCAGTCGATCGGCGCGGCCCACACCGCCCAGATCAGCACCCCGCCCGACTGCGCGATGCGCCCGATGCGCCGGATCGCGAACCGGTCGGCGGCCACCTGGGCCAGCGCCGGCACCGGGCGGACGAGCATCTGGTCGAAGCTGCCGTCGCGGATCCGGCGCCCGAGCGACTCGGAGTTGCCGACCAGCATGTCGGCGGCGCCGAGGGCGAACCCCGACATGGCGTACAGCAGCGCGATCTGGGCGATGCTGAAGCCGCCGAAGGCGTCGATGTGGCTGAACATGATGATGATCGCCGCGAAGTCCAGGAAGGTGATGACGAACTGCACGCCCGTCCCGATCGCGAAGGACGTGCGGTACGACAGCGCCGATCGCACCCAGGCGCCGGCGATGATGGCGAACCCGCGGACGGCGTCAGCCACCCTGGACCACCACCTTGCGCACGGCGACCCGGGTGAGCGCGGCGCCGGCGCCGAGGAGCACGCCAACCCAGAGCAGCTGCACTCCGATCAGCGGCGCCACGGCGGTGCCGGTGTCCTCGCTCAGGAAGACGTCGACCGGAATCTGGACGAGGCATCGAAACGGCAGCAGGTCGGCGACCAGCCGCAGCCAGTCCGGGAACACGACGAGCGGCAGCATCATGCCGGAGAAGAACAGCTGCAGCACGACCAACGCCCAGGCCGGGCCCTGGACGTCGATGATCCAGTACGCCAGCAACCCGAGCAGGTAGCGCAGCCCGAACCCGACCACGACGGCGAGCCAGACGGCCAGCATCGCGACGACCCAGGTGCCGACCCGGTTGGGCCAGGCCAGGTCGAACAGCACCGCGCCGACGACCGTGGGTGGCAGCCCCCGGGCGAGCAGGTGGTAGGCCGCCCGCCCGAGGTCTTCGGCCAGGCGGAGTCCAAGCAGCGACACGGGACGGTGCAGGTCGATCGCGGCCGCGCCGCTGCGTACTCGCTCGGTCAGGTCGTCGATGATGAAGCCGCCGAACATCCCGACTGGGGCGAGCAGCGCCTGGCCGATCCAGGCGAAGGTCAGCGCCTGTGCGACTCCGTAGCCGCCGAGGTCCGGTCGCGCTTCCCACAGGGCGATGTAGGTGTAGGCGATGATGACGCCGAAGACGCTGTTCGTGAACGCGCCGGCCGCGGTGGCGGCACGGTACGTGGCGTAGCGGCGAAACCCCCGGACCGCGAGGGCGGAGTACAGACCCGCCGCGCCGAGGGCACGATCAGTGCTGGTAGGTCCCAACGAGGACCGCTCGCGCCAGCGTCTTGAAGGCAAGGTTGAACGACACGACAGTCGGTGTCGCCGACGCGTCGACGCCGAGCTTGTCCTCGGACACCGCGTGCACGACGAAGTAGTAGCGGTGCACCTGGTCGCCCTCCGGCGGAGCCGCGCCCATGAAGCCGGCCTCCCCGGCGTCGTTGCGGACGTGGAAGGCGCCGTCGGGCAGGCCGCCGCCGGAGCCGGCGCCGGCGGCCAGCTCGGTCACCTCGACGGGGATGTCGACCACGGTCCAGTGCCAGAAGCCGGACGGCGTCGGCGCGTCGGGGTCGAAGCAGGTGACGACGAAGCTCTTCGTCTCCGGCGGGAAGCCACTCCACGCGAGCTGCGGGGAGGTGTTGTCCTTCGCGGCCACGTGGGTGTCGGGCAGCGGTTCGCCGTCGCTGATCGAGTCGCTGGTCACGGAGAACGCGTCGACACGCGGCAGCAGGTCGTAGGGGTTCGGGCTGACAGGGCGCTCCAAACTCATGGACCGCAACATATCGCTTGGCCGGGGTGGCTCGTCCAGGTGCTGGATGGCAACCGGCGGGCGCGGAGGCGGCTCTACAGTGCGGAGGATGAGCGGCGACGTCGAGCACCCGCCGTACCCGGTCGGCCTCCGGCTCGCCGGGCGCTCGGTGGTGGTCGTGGGCGGTGGCCAGGTCGCCGGGCGCCGCATCCCGGCCCTGCTCGCGGCCGGTGCCGACGTCTGCGTCGTGTCGCCCACCGTCCGGCCGGCGCTGGAGGGCATGGTCGACGCCGGCGAGCTGCGCTGGATCCCGCGTCGCTATCGGGACGGCGACCTCGACGGCGCGTGGTACGCCCTGGCCGCGACCGACGATCCCGCGGTCAACGCCGACGTCGTGGCGGAGGCGGATCGCCGGCGGATCTTCTGCGTACGCTCCGACGACGCGACCCGGGCCAGCGCGTGGACGCCGGCCTCCGGACGGCACGACACCGTCACGGTCGCGGTGCTGTCCAACCGGGACCCGCGGCGCTCGGCCGGCATCCGGGACGCCGTCGTCGAGGGGTTGCGCAACGGCGACCTGTCCGACCGGCACTATCGCGACCATCCGCCCGGCGTCGTCCTGGTGGGCGGCGGGCCGGGCGACCCCGAGCTGATCACCCTGGCCGGGCGACGGGCGCTGGCCGAGGCCGACGTCGTGATCGCCGACCACCTGGCGCCGCGGGAGCTGCTGTCGGAGCTGCCGGCGCACGTCGAGGTCGTCGACGCGTCGAAGCTGCCGCGTGGGCGAGCCGCCGCGCAGGCCGAGATCAACCGGCTCTGCGTCGAGGGCTATCGGGCCGGCCGCCGCGTCGTCCGGCTCAAGGGCGGCGACCCGTTCGTCTTCGGACGTGGGTACGAGGAGATCCGGGCCTGCGCCGAGGCCGGCGTCCCCTGCACGGTCCTGCCGGGGCTGACCAGCGCGGTCGCGGTGCCGGCTCTCGCCGGCATCCCCGTGACCCATCGCGGGGTCGCCCACGAGTTCACGGTCGTGTCGGGGCATCTCGCGCCGGCCGATCCGGAGTCGCTGGTCGACTGGCCGGCGTTGGCCCGGCTGCGCGGCACGCTGGTGCTGCTCATGGCGGTGGCGAACCTGCGGGCGATCGCCGACTGCCTGCTCCGCGAGGGTCGGGCCGCCGCCACGCCGGCAGCGGTGATCGTCGAGGGATCGATGCCGGGGGAGCGCCGGCTGGTCTCGCGACTCGACCGGCTCGCCGACGAGGCCGAGGCGGCCGGCGTACGCCCTCCGGCGATCGTCGTGGTGGGAGACGTGGTCGGGTTGGCGCCGGATGGCTGAGCTGGTCCGGGTCGAGTCGGCCTCCGATCCCCGACTGGCCGACTACGTGGGCCTGCGCGACGTCCAGCTGCGTCGCCGGCTCGAGACCGAACGCGGTCTGTTCATCGCCGAGGGCGAGAAGGTGGTCCGGCGCGCGATCGAGGCTGGTCACCGGCCGCGGTCCTTCCTGATGGCGGCGCGCTGGCTCGACGGGCTGACCGACGTCCTGGAGCGGGCGCCGGGCGTCGCGTGCTACGTGGTGAGCGAGGCGCTGGCCGAGGAGGTGACCGGCTTCCACGTCCACCGCGGCGCATTGGCGGCGCTGCATCGCCGGCCGCTGCCGCCGATCGAGTCGGTGCTCGCCGCGGCGCGACGGGTCGTCGTGCTCGAGGACGTCGTCGACCACACCAACGTCGGAGCCATCTTCCGGTCCGCCGCCGCGTTGGGGTTCGACGCGGCCGCCCTGTCGCCGCGCTGTGCGGACCCCTTGTACCGCCGGTCGATCAAGGTCTCGATGGGAGCGGTCTTCGCGCTGCCGTACGCCCGGTTCGACTCCTGGCGGGACGCGATGCAGCTGTTGCGGACGAGCGGGTTCACGACGCTGGCGCTGACCCCGGACCCGGACGCGGAGGACCTCGCGACCCTGGACCCGCCGGACCGACCGGCGCTGCTCGTCGGCGCCGAGGGCGACGGCCTGAGTCGGCGCTGGCTCGACTCCGCTGACCGCCGGGTCCGGATCCGGATGGCCGGCGGCATCGACTCGCTCAACGTCGCCGCCGCCACCGCGGTCGCTTGCTGGGCGCTGGCGAGGGACTGACGGGCCGCCGGCGACTGGCCGGCCAGGGCCCTAGTCCGGGCGGGATGCCGCCGTGGTTGGCCAGTCGGCGGGGAAGTGCTCCGCGACCGACTCGGCCTCCTTGAGCAACCGCTTCCGGGCCCGGCCCGGCAGCCGGTCGGCGAAGACCCGACCGTACAGGTGGTCGGTCTCGTGCTGGAGGCAGCGGGCCAGCAGGCCGCCGCCCTCGTACGTCACCGGCTGGCCGTGGTGGTCGAAGCCGTCGACCCGGGCATGGTCCGGCCGGGCGCAGGAGCTGTAGACGCCCGGAAGCGAGAGGCAGCCCTCGTCGTCCTCCTCGAGCCGCCGGTCGCGGCCCGTGGGCAGGGTCAGCTCCGGGTTGCAGACCACGCCGTACGTGCGGGCGCCGTCGCGCTCGAGGCAGTCGAAGACGAACACCGCCAGGTCGACGCCGATCTGGTTGGCGGCCAGGCCGACGCCGTCGGCGGCGTACATCGTCGCCGTCATGTCCGCGACCAGCGTCGCCAGCTCGTCGTCGAAGACGGTGACCGGCGTGAGGGTGCGATGCATCACCGGCTCGCCCCACCGCGTGATGGGCCGGACGGTTCCCCCACCTGGCAGGCCGTCGCTGGACGATTCGGACACGCGCCGCAGGGTAGCGGACCGCCCGGCGCGTACGGGACTGAGACCGACGCCACGCCGGCCGGGCCGTACACCGAAGTGCAACTCGCAGTTACAGTTGGTGCCGACGGCCACCTTCACGAGGAGTCGACCGTGTCAGCGCAGCGACCATCTCGGCGGGGCGTCGCGACCTATCGACGCGATGTCATGGGCGGCGCCCTCGCGGTGCTCAGCCGGATCGCCCGCTCCCGCGTCATCGACCGGCTCGGCATGCGCCGGCCCACCGAGCGGGTGGTCTTCGAGGCGACCAGGACCGGATTTCGCACCGCCGGCGCGGTGAGTCGAACGTTCGCCCGGAAGTCCGGATCCGACGGGCCGGCCCGGCTGGCCGACCGGGAGAGCGGCCGGTTCGACCTGACGCCGACCGACGGGCAGCGGATGATCGTCGACGTCGTCCGGGAGTTCGCCGACGAGGTGATGCGCCCGGCCGCCGAGAAGGCCGACGCGGCCTGCGTCGCGCCGGACGAGGTGCTCGGGTCGGCCCTGGAGCTCGGGCTCACACTGCTCGAGGTGCCCGAGAGCGCCGGTGGCCTCGGCACCGAGCGGTCCACGACCACCGCCGTCCTCGTAGCCGAGGCGCTGGCCCGCGGCGACATGGGCCTCGCCGTGGCGTGCCTCTCACCGGCGTCGGTCGCGACGGCGCTGTCGCTCTGGGGCGACGGCGCCCAGCAGCAGACGTATCTGTCGACGTTCACCGGCTCGGAGATCCCGGCCGCGGCCCTCGCGATCGCCGAGCCCCGACCGCTGTTCGACCCGTTCGACCCGCGGACCACGGCGGTACGCACCGGCGACGGCTACGCCCTGAACGGCACGAAGTCGATGGTCGTCCGGGCGGCCGACGCCGAGCTGTTCGTGATCGCCGCCCGCCTCGAGGGCTCCGGACCGGCGCTGTTCCTCGTCGAGTCCGACACCCGCGGCCTGGAGATCGAGGCGGAGCCGGCGATGGGGCTGCGGGCGGCGAGCCTGGCACGCGTCGTCTGCACCGACGTACGGCTGCCCCGACGGGCCCTGCTCGGCGACGCCGCGCCCGAGACGTACGCGGAGTGCGTCCGACTCAGCCGGCTCGGCTGGTGCGCCGTGGCGATCGGCACCGGGCAGGCCGTGCTCGACTACGTCGTCCCGTACGTCAAGGAGCGCAAGGCGTTCGGGGAGCCGATCGCGCATCGGCAGTCGGTCGCGTTCATGGTCGCGACCATCGGAACCGAGCTCGAAGGCATGCGGCTCGCGACGTACCGCGCCGCCGCCCGGGCCGAGCAGGGCAAGGACTTCGCCCGCGAGGTGGCGCTGGCCCGCCGGCTGTGTGCCGAGTACGGCATGCGGATCGGCAGCGACGGCGTGCAGCTGCTCGGCGGCCACGGCTACGTCAAGGAACACCCGGTCGAGCGCTGGTATCGCGACCTGCGCGCCGTCGGCGTCGTGGAGGGCGGTCTCCTCGTCTGAGGAGCAGGAACGGAGCAGCCATGATCAATCTCGAGCCACCCAAGAAGCTGCGGGCGTTCGTCAACCAGGCGCACCAGGTCGCCGCCGAGTTCGTCCGGCCGCTGTCGCGCAGATACGACCTGGCCGAGCACGCGTACCCCAAGGAGCTCGACATGCTGGCGTCGATGGTCGACGGGCTCAACCAGTCCGGTCAGGGCCAGGGTGCCGGCGCCAAGGGGGTACGGCGGCAGGCCAACGGCGACGACGAGGACGCCGGCGTACGCAACGGCTCCAACCTGGCGTCGGTGCTGTCGATCATGGAGATGTCGTGGGGCGACGTCGGCCTGCTGCTGTCGATGCCGCGGCAGGGGCTCGGCAACTCCGCGATCGCCTCGGTGGCTGACGACCAGCAGCTGGAACGCTTCGACGGCGTCTGGGCCGGCATGGCGATCACTGAGCCCGGCTGCGGCTCGGACTCCGCCGCGATCCGGACGACCGCCGAGCCCGACGGCGACGACTACGTCATCAACGGCGAGAAGATCTTCGTCACCGCCGGGGACCGCTGCGACGCGGTTGTCGTCTGGGCCAGCCTCGACCGGTCGAGGGGGCGGGCCGCGATCAAGTCGTTCGTGGTCGAGAAGGGCACGCCGGGCATGCGGGTCGAGCGGCTCGATCACAAGCTCGGCATCCGGGCCTCCGACACGGCGACGATCGTCTTCGAAGACTGCCGCGTGCCGAAGGCCAACCTGCTCGGCAACCCGGAAATCCACGACGACCAGGGCTTCGCCGGCGTCATGCAGACCTTCGACAACACCCGGCCGCTGGTCGCCGCGATGGCAGTCGGCTGCGCCCGCGCCGCGCTCGAGGTGACCCGCGACCTGCTGCGCGACGCCGGGGTCGAGACCGACTACGACCGGCCGCCGCATCTGCAGCCGGCGGCCGCCGCGACGTACCTCGCGATGGAGGCCGACTGGGAGGCGGCGTACCTGCTCACCCTGCAGGCCGCCTGGATGGCCGACAACGACAGGCCCAACTCGCTCCAAGCGTCGATGGCCAAGGCCAAGGCAGCCCGCACGGCCAACGACATCACGCTGCGCTGCGTGGAGCTCGCCGGGTCGGTCGGCTACAGCGAGCACGAGCTGCTGGAGAAGTGGGCCCGTGACTCCAAGATTCTCGACATCTTCGAAGGCACCCAGCAGATCCAGCAGCTCATCATCGCCCGCCGCCTCCTCCACCTCACCTCCACCGACCTCCGCTAACCACCGCCCCATCCGCGCTGCCGCGTCCAAAACCGACCACCACCCGTCCACCCACCCGCCGATCGACCCGATCCGAATCCGCCCCGACCGGGCCGCGTGGAGCCGAGGGGTGGGGACGTTCGGCGAGCTCCGTGGATGGGCCTGGCCGCCGAAGCGAGGAACGAGCGAGGCTGGTTGGACGAGCCGGACGTCCCCACCCCTCGGCGGCGGCACGGGGAACCGGTCAGAGTCGGCGGCTGAACCATCTCCATGCCGCGTGCTGGAACTCCGACGGCGCCCAGCGGCCGGCGCCTTCGGGCAGCCGCGCCAGCAGCGGGAGACCGGAGACGCGGGGCAGGTCGAGGATGTTCCAGCCGGCGGCGAGGTCGGGCTGCTCGGGCCAGGAGCCGATGACGAGACCGAGCAGCGGCAGGTCGGCCCGCCGGATCGCCTCGACGGTGAGCTCGGTGTGGTTCAGCGTTCCGAGGCCGGCGCGGACGACGACGACGACCTCGACCTGGCCGTGGTCGCGTACCGCCTTGGCGAGGTCGAGGATCGTGCCGCCGCGGGTGTCGAGGCGGACCCGGATCCCGCCGCTGCCCTCGACGAGGACGGTGTCGGCCGGCACGGGAACGTCGCGCAGTCGCGCGGAGAGCTCGTCGACGGTGGGGATGGCGACCTGGCGCAACCGGGCGGCGGCGTCGGGTGAGAGCGGGTCGGGCAGCCGGACGAACTCGTGGGCGTCGGTGACCCCGCTCAGGTGCGCCGCGACCTGGACGTCACCGAACTCGCCGTCCACGAGTCCGGTCTGGATCGGCTTCACCAGGGCGAGCCAGTTCCCCGCCGTCGCCATGTGGGTGGCGACCGCCGCCATCGTGACCGTCTTCCCGACTCCGGTGTCGGTTCCGACGATGAAGACGTACCTCGCCATCAGTCTCCTTCGCGCGCGATCGTGGGGAGTACGAGGCAGGCGTGCTCGACCTCGTCGTTGGTCAGGGACGCCCGCGCGGTGAGTCGCAGCCGCGATACATGATCGGGCACGGACGGCGGCCGGAAGCACCCGACCCGCAGACCGTGGGCCGCGAGTTCGTCGCGGGCCCGCATCGCCGCCTCGGGGGAGCCCATCGGCACCGACAGCACGGCGGCCGGCGGGGCCTTGACCGCACACGCCGCCGCCAGTGCGGCCGCGTGGGCGCGGGCCCGCTCGGGCAGCTCCGGCTGGGCGGCCAGCACCGCGATCGCGGCTCGGGCCGCACCGGCCGCCGGCGGCGCGAGCCCGGTGTCGAAGATGAACGCCCGCGCGGTGTTGACCAGGTGCTCGATCACCGACGGATCCGCCAGCACCACCCCGCCCTGGGTGCCGAGCGCCTTCGACAGGGTCGCGGTGACCACCAGCCGGTCCGGCTCCGGCAGGTCGAGGGCGTACGCCAGCCCGCGGCCGCCGTCGCCGACGACGCCGAGCGCGTGGGCCTCGTCGACCAGCAGCGTCGCATCATGGGCCTCGCACAGTCGCATCAGGTCGGCCAGCGGGGCGACGTCGCCGAGCACCGAGTACACCGACTCGACGACGACGAGGGCGCGCGGCTCGGATCGGGTTGTGAGCGCGTCGGCGACCGCGTCGAGGTCGTGGTGCGCGACGACCTGGACCCGACCGCGGGCGAGCCGGCAGGCGTCGACCAGCGAGGCGTGCACGTGGGCGTCGGAGACGATGAGCGTGTCGGCGTCGGCGAGCGCGGTCACCGCGCCGAGGTTGGCGTGGTAGCCCGTCGAGAACGCCAGTGCCGCCGGCCGCTTCGTGAACTCGGCGAGCTCGGCCTGGAGCTGCTCGTGGATCGCGAGGGTCCCGCTCACCAGGCGCGACGACCCGGCGCCCGTGCCGTACTCCCGCGTCGCCCGGACCGCCGCCTCGACGACGTCCGGATGCGTCGACAGGCCGAGGTAGTCGTTGCCCGCGAGGTCGATGAGTGCCTCGTCACGCACGGTGAGTCGCCGTTCGAGACCGCCCGAGATACGCGCCGCTTGCCGCTCGGCAAGCCAGCGAGTCAGTCCATTCACGATCCCCCCTCGGAGGCGACCGCGAGGATCGCCTCGCAGATCGTGGCGAGGTCCTCGTCCGAGGTGACGTACGGCGGCATCGTGTAGACGAGCCGGCCGAAGGGGCGCAGCCAGACCCCGTGGTCGAGGGCGAGCGCGCTCGCGGCAGCGACGTCGGTCGGCTCGTCGAGCTCGACGACCCCGACGGCGCCGAGGGTCCGTACGTCGGCGACGCCGGGCAGGTCGCGGGCCGGCTCGAGTCCGGTCGTCAGGGCAGCCTCGATGCGCGCGACCCGAGCCGCCCAGCCCGTCGCGTGCAGCAGGTCGATGGAGGCGGCGGCGACCCGGCAGGCGAGCGGGTTGGCCATGAACGTCGGCCCGTGCATCAAGACGCCGGACTCCGAGGCCGAGATCGCCCGCGCCACCTCGTCGGTCGCGAGCACCGCCGCCAGGGTCAGGTAGCCGCCGGTGAGCGCCTTGCCGACGCACATCAGGTCGGGGGAGACCCCGGCATGGTCGGCGGCGAACATGGCACCGGTCCGCCCGAAGCCGGTGGCGATCTCGTCGAAGACCAACAGCAGTCCGTGCTCGTCGGCGAGCTTGCGGAGGACGGCGAGACAGGCCGGCTCGTACACGAACATCCCGCCGGCGCCCTGCAGCACGGGCTCGACGATGATCGCGGCGAGCTCGTCGCGGTGCTGCGCGATCAGCGCGCCGACCTCGTCGGTCCACTCTCCGATGTCGGCGCCGAACCCGGCCGGCGGCCGGGGCGCGAAGACCTGGGGAGCCAACACGTCGGCGAACATCGTGTGCATGCCGGTGACGGGGTCGCAGACGCTCATCGCACCGAACGTGTCGCCGTGGTAGCCGCCGCGGATCGTGAGCAGTCGCGTACGACCCGGTCGCCCGACGCCGCGCTGGTACTGCAGCGCCATCTTGATCGCGACCTCGACCGAGACGGATCCGGAGTCGGCGAAGAAGACGCGGGCCAGTCCGTCGGGCGTGAGCTCGATCAGCCGACGGGCCAGCTCGACCGCCGGCTCGTGGGTGAGCCCGCCGAACATCACATGGGCCATCCGGTCGAGCTGGTCGTGGGCCGCCGCGTCGAGGGCTGGGTGCCGGTAGCCGTGGATGGCGCACCACCAGGACGCCATCGCGTCGACGACCTCGCGACCGTCCTCGAGCCGGATCCGGACACCATCGGCGTCGACCACCGGCTGCGCCGGGAGCGGATCGGTCATGGAGGTGTACGGATGCCAGAGGTGCTCACGGTCGAATTCGCGCATGCCAAGGTCCGCCCCGCTCCGGGACGTCGTCCGGGCCATTGCGCCGAAGGTTACCGGTCCCACCTGGGAAGTCGCAGGCGCCATCCCCAACTGTCGGTCGCTCCGTGGTCGCCGCCCGACCCGGCCCGAGGGGTCCAGTACATTGCGCCCATGACCGCGGACCTGCTGACCCGTGCCCGCCGCCAGGTTCTCGATGACGGCGAGGGGTTGGCCTACGACGACCTGGTCGAGGTCCTGCGGGTGCCGGAGGCCGACATCCCGGCGCTCCTCGAGCTGGCCCACGACGTCCGGATGCGGTGGTGCGGTCCGGAGGTCGAGGTCGAGGGCATCGTGTCCCTCAAGACCGGCGGCTGCCCGGAGGACTGTCACTTCTGCAGCCAGTCCGGCCAGTTCACCTCGCCGGTGCGCGCGGTGTGGCTGAACATCCCGGAGCTCGTGGAGGCGGCGAAGCAGACCGCCGCCACCGGCGCCAGCGAGTTCTGCATCGTCGCGGCTGTTCGTGGGCCCGACGAGCGGCTCCTCTCGCAGGTACGGGAGGGCATCCAGGCGATCCGGGCCGAGGTCGACATCAACATCGCGTGCTCGCTCGGCATGCTGACCCAGGCGCAGGTCGACGAGCTGGCCGAGATGGGCGTCCACCGCTACAACCACAACCTGGAGGCCGCCCGGTCGTACTTCCCTCGGGTCGCCACGACCCACTCCTGGGCGGAGCGGTGGGCGACCTGCGAGATGGTCCGCGAAGCCGGGATGGAGCTGTGCTGCGGCGGCATCGTCGGGATGGGGGAGACGCTCGAGCAGCGCGCCGAGCTGGCGACGCAGCTGGCCGAGCTCGAGCCCGACGAGGTGCCGCTCAACTTCCTCAACCCGCGTCCGGGCACGCCGTTCGCCGACCTTCCGGTGATGGAGTCGGCCGACGCGCTGCGGGCAGTCGCGGCGTTCCGGCTCGCCCTGCCGCGGACCATCCTGCGCTACGCCGGCGGTCGCGAGATCACGCTCGGCGACCTCGGTACGCGCGACGGCCTGCTCGGCGGGATCAACGCGGTCATCGTCGGCAACTACCTCACGACGCTCGGCCGCGACCCGGCCGACGACCTCGGGCTGCTGGACGAGCTCCAGATGCCGATCAAGGAGCTGTCGAAGACGCTATGAGCGGTCCCGCGGCCGGGGCGTACTGCGATCGCTGCGGCGAGCCGACCGACGCCGGCGACCACGCCGCCTGCCGACGAGACCGTGAGCTGGAGCCGCCGCGGTACTGCCGGTCCTGCCGCCGCCGGATGAAGGTCCAGGTGCTGCCTCGGGGCTGGGTGGCCCGCTGCGTCGAGCACGGCGAGACGCGAGAATCGAGGTCGTGGGGCTCATAGCCACCGCGATGTCGATTCGCGCGGGACGGAATGCTCGTCGAGCTTCGCGGGTTGTCGCCACGATGGGGCTGGCGTGAACCCATGGACGAACGGAGCGGCCGGTGGCTCAGAGCCCGATGATCACCCTCAACAACGGCATCCAGATCCCCCAACTCGGTTTCGGCGTGTGGCGGGTGCCCAACGCCGAGGCGGTCCCCGCGGTGGCGAAGGCGCTCGAGGTCGGATATCGACACATCGACACGGCGGCGCTCTACCACAACGAGGAGGGCGTCGGCGAGGCGATCCGAGCCTCCGGCGTCCCGCGCGAGGACGTCTTCGTGACGACGAAGGTGTGGCCGACGGACTACGGCCGGGAGGCGGCGCTCGCCAGCTTCGAGGCGAGCCTCAAGCGGTTGGCTCTGGACTACGTCGACCTGTTCCTGCTGCACTGGCCGGCGCCCGGACGCGACCTGTACGTCGAGACCTGGCAGGCGATCGAGGGACTGGTCACCGCCGACGACGACCGGCTACGGGCGATCGGGGTCTCCAACTTCCACGAGCACCACCTGCGGCGCCTGGTGGCCGAGACCGACGTCCTGCCGGTGCTCAACCAGGTCGAGCTGCACCCGACGCTGACCCAGGCCGGGCTGCGCGTGGTGCATCGGGAACTCGGCGTCGTGACCGAGGCCTGGAGCCCGCTGGGCCAGGCCGCGGACCTCCGGCACCCGACCATCACCGCGATCGCCGAGCGGCTCGGCCGGACGCCGGCGCAGGTAATCATCCGCTGGCATCTCCAGATCGGCAACGTCGTGATTCCGAAGTCGGTCACGCCCGACCGGATCGAGGAGAACATCGACGTCTTCGACTTCGAGCTCTCCGATGCCGAGGTGGCCGACATCGAGTCGCTGGACGCCGGCAACCGCCTCGGGCCGGATCCGGACCACGTCGAAGGCTGACCGGCCCGGGCCGGTCGGCCCTGGTGCCAACGCGGCGGCCTGGGTTAGCGTGCCGATGTGAGACGACTTGCCGCATTCGCCCTCGCCGCGACCGCTCTCGTAGCCGTCCCGGCGCCCACCGCCACCGCCGCGTCAGCACCGTCCACCGCCGCCCCGAAGGCGCTCTCACCAGCCGCGTCGGATCGCGCCGGCGGCCTGCCGATCATCCGGGGCAGCGTCGGTCCCGGCTTCGAGATCCGGGTGAGCCGACACCAAGCCCAACCGCGTCGCTTCACGTTCATCGTTCGCGACCGGTCGTCGATGCACAACTGGCACATCCGGGGCCCGGGTGGTGTGAACCGCAGCACCAGCGTGCCGTTCACCGGCCGCCGCGAGTGGACCATCCGCCTCCGGGTCGGCACGTACCGCATCGTCTGCGACCCGCACTCGTCGATGATGCGGACTCGGATCGTCGTCGGCTGACGGCGATCCGGCGGCCGCGGCTCAGCGTGGCGAGTAGAGCCACGGCTCCCGAATGTCGAGGAAGACCGGCTCGCCGATGCTGAGCGAGTTCATCTCCTCCATCGCGGCCTTGATCGCCTCGGGCGGCTCCTTCCGCTCACCCTCCCGCGCCTCGGCCTCGGACGTGAAGTAGATCGCGGTCGTGAACGCGCCGTCCGCCTGCTCGACGCTGACGCTGCCCAGAATGTCGGGACGCGCCGCGGCCCACTCCTCGGGGTCCTGGTACATGATCTCGCGAGCCCGCTCCGGATCCCGACTGCGGCCCTGGATGACCTGGACGAAGCCGGCCGTGTCGGGGTCGCCGACCAGGTCGACGTCGACGCGGACGCTGTCGTGGAACGCGGCGTCGCCCGAGAACAGCGGAGCCGTCTCGGCCCACCACTTGTCCTGCTCCGGCCGCTCGCTGTTGCGCCGGGCAATGTCCTCCGACTCGAACCGGGCGAGCGCGATGAACTGACCGTCGTCGGTGACGCCGGCCGTCGTGCCCAACCATCCCAGCGCGTCCGGGGCGAGATCCCGAGCCCATCTGTCGAGCGCCGCCTTCGCTTGTCCGGGGTCGACGACCCGACCCTGGACGACCTGGATGAACATGGCACCTCCTCCTGCCCGGCTGCCTGAGATCGAGTGGCTCCGGCCGGGCTCCCGACGGACGCTAGTGCGCCCGACCCAGCGACATCAGGGTCGAATGGCCCCGATCGCGGTGCGGATGCGCTTGGCGGAGACGGGCCGCTCGGTGCCGAGGGCCTGGGCGAACAGGCTGACCCGGAGCTCCTCGATGGCCCACCGCACGTCAGTGACGTCGGGCTCCTGACGGCGATGCGGAGACAGCGTGTCGACGAGCCGGTCGTACGCGTCCTCGACCCCCTGGACCTCGAGCATGCGCTGGTCGTCGCGTGCCGGGTCGGCGGGAAGCCGGTCGAGCCGCCGCTGCATCGCCCGGAGGTACCGCGGCAGGTGGGCGAGCCGAGATCGCCCGGTCTCGGCGACGAAGCCGTCGTGTACCAGCCAGGACAGCTGGGCCCGCAGGTCCTCGATGACCAGGCGGTGTGCCTCGGCGTCGAGCTGGTCCAGCCGACGGCGTACGTCGGCCGCGAGGTCGAGTGCCGACGCGACGACGGTCGTGATCTCGTACGTCACGTCGTGCAGGTCGGACCGGACCGCATCCCGGAGTCGAGCGAACGCGGCCGCGTCCCACGCGACGCCTCCCGCCGAGCGGGCGAGGTCGTCGACCGCGGCGGCCGCGCAGTCGTCGAGGAGCGCCGGCACCGAGGCGTACGGGCTCGCGGCCAGCGCCAGCTTGGCTCGGTTGTCGAGACGGCGGGCGACCGCGGCCGACGGCGATCCGATCGTGAGCAGCAGCAACCGCCTCGTGCCGAGCGCCATCGCCTGCCGCTGCTCGATCGGGCTCTCCAGCACCCGGACGGCCACGTGGTCCCGCTCGTCGACCAGCGCCGGATAGCCCCGGACGGCCTGGCCGCCCCGACGACCCGTGACCTCGCGCGGCAGGGTGTCGAGGTCCCAGCTCGTCATGCGATCCCGCTCGACCCGCGCCGCCGCGTCCGACAGCGCCGACCGCAGCCGGGGCCGGAGGCGATCCCGCAGCTCGTCGAGGTCCTTGCCCTCGGCCACGGTCCGTTCGCCGTCGACCACCCGGAACCCCACCCGCAGGTGGTCGGGCAGCTTGTCGAAGTCGAAGGCGTCGACGGGTACGTCCACCCCGGTTTGTCGACGCAGCTCGCGGGCGACGGCGTCCGGGAGCGAGCCGGCGCCGGGCTCCAGGTGCTCGACGACCGTGCGGGCGTGGTCCGGCGCCGGAACGAACTGGCGGCGCCACTGCTTGGGCAGCGACCGGATCAACGCGGTGACGAGCTCCTCGCGGCGGCCGGGCACCTGCCACCAGAACTCGTCGGCGTCGAGCTGGTTGAGCTGCGCCAGCGGGACGTCGACGGTGACGCCGTCCCGCGCCGATCCCGGGTCGAACACGTAAGAGAGCGGCATCGAGATGTCGTCATGTCGCCATTCGTCGGGGAACGCCTCCTCGATGGTCTCCGGCTCCGCCTCGGCCCGCAGCACCAGCGCCCGCTCGAAGTCGAGCAGGTCCGGTCGGTCGCGGCGGACCCGCTTCCACCACGTGTCGAAGTGGGCGGCGGACACGACCTCCTCGCCGAGGCGCTCGTCGTAGAACTCGAACAGGGTCTCGTCGTCGACCCGCAGGTCGCGGCGCCGGACGCGATCCTCGAGCTCCTCGACCTCGTCGAGCAGGGCCCGGTTGGCGTGGAAGAACCGATGCCGGGTCTGCCAGTCGCCCTCGACGAGCGCGTGCCGGATGAACAGCTCCCGACACAGCTCGGGGTCGATCGAGCTGTACGTCACCGGCCGCCGCTCGGCGAGCGGGACGCCGTACAGGGTGACCTTCTCGTACGCCATGACCGCGCCGCGCCTGCGTTCCCAGTGCGGCTCGCTGTAGGTCCGCTTGACCAGGTGTCCGGCGAGCCGCTCGACCCACGCCGGGTCGACCCGGGCGTTCTCGCGGGCCCACAGGCGGGACGTCTCGACCAGCTCGGCCGCGACGACCCACGAGGGCGGCTTCTTGAACAGCCCGGATCCGGGGAAGATCGCGAACCGGGCCCCGCGGGCGCCGAGGTAGTCGCGCGTGTCCGGATCCCGGAGGCCCACGTGGGAGAGCAGGCCGGCGAGCATCGACTTGGTCACCTCGACGCTCGGCGCGCGGGCCGCGTCGCGCCGCAGGCCGAGGTCGCGGCAGATCTGTCCGAGCTGGGTGTGGACGTCCTGCCACTCCCGCACCCGCAGGTAGTGGAGGTACTCGTCGCGGCACATCCGGCGGAACTGGTTGCCGGACAGCTCCCGACGCCGCTCCCGCAGGTAGTCCCAGAGGTTGAGGTACGCCTGGAAGTCCGACTCCGGATCGGCGAACCGCGCGTGCTGGGCGTCGGCGGCCGCTTCGTGATCCGCCGGGCGCTCTCGCGGATCCTGGATCGACAGCGCCGCGACGATGACCAGGACCTCCCGCAGGGCACCGTTGCGATCGGCCTCGAGCACCATCCGGCCGAGCCGGGGGTCGAGGGGGAGTCGGGCCAGGCGCTTGCCGACCTTGGTCAGCCGCCGGGGTCGGTCCGGTCGCCGGTCCGGTGCGATCGCGCCGAGCTCGACGAGCAGGTCGAGCCCGGCCCGTACGTTGCGACGGTCGGGCGGGTCGAGGAACGGAAACTCGGCCAGGTCGCCGAGGCCGAGGTCGGTCATGGCCAGCAGCACGGAGGCGAGGTTGGTCCGCAGGATCTCGGGCTCGGTGAAGGCCGGGCGGCTCTCGTAGTCCTCCTCGCTGTAGAGGCGGATGCAGACACCGTCGGAGGTGCGGCCGCAGCGGCCGGCGCGCTGGTCGGCCGACGCCTGCGACACCGGCTCGATCGGCAGCCGCTGTACCTTGAGCCGCTGGCTGTAGCGCGAGACGCGGGCGGTGCCGGGGTCCACGACGAACCGGACCCCGGGCACGGTGAGCGAGGTCTCGGCGATGTTCGTCGCCAGCACGATCCGACGTCCGCGATGCCGCTCGAAGACCCGGTGCTGCTCCGCCGCCGAGAGCCGGGCGTACAGCGGCAGCACCTCGGTGTCGCGGAGGCGACGCGCGCTCAGTGCCTCGGCCGCGTCGCGAATCTCGCGCTCACCGGAGCAGAAGACCAGGATGTCGCCGGTCCCTTCGGCGACGAGCTCGTCGACGGCTTCGACGATGCCCTGGACCTGGTCGCGTTCCTTGTCGGGGCGATCCGGGTCGACCAGCGGCCGATAGCGCATCTCGACCGGGTACGTCCGGCCGGAGACCTCGATGATCGGCGCGTCCCCGAAGTGCCTGGCGAACCGCTCCGGATCGATCGTCGCCGACGTGATGATCAGCTTCAGATCCGGCCGCTGGGGGAGGAGACGCTTGAGGTAGCCGAGGATGAAGTCGATGTTCAGGCCGCGTTCGTGCGCCTCGTCGACGATGAGCACCTCGTACGCGCGGAGCATCCGGTCGCGCTGGATCTCGTTGAGCAGGATGCCGTCGGTCATCACCTTGATCCGCGTGGTGTCGCCGACCCGCTCGGTGAACCGCACCTGGAAGCCGACGGTCTCGCCGACCGACTCGTCGAGCTCCTCGGCGATCCGCTGGGCGACGGTACGCGCCGCCAGCCGACGCGGTTGGGTGTGCCCGATTCGGCCACGGTCGCCGTACCCGAGGTCGAGGCAGATCTTCGGCAGCTGCGTCGTCTTGCCCGAGCCGGTCTCGCCGGTGAGCACGACGACCTGGTGCTCGCGGATGGCGCGGCCGATCTCGTCCCGCCGGGCGCTGATCGGCAGCTCGTCGGGGAACCGGATCCGCCGGCCCAGCGGCTGGGCGTGACGGTTCTGCGACGAGTCGCGGGGTGTCACGGTCAAGCCGTCACGCTCAGGGCTTGGCCTGAGGGTCCACGACGCCGCGATCGGCCTCGACCAGGTCGTCCTTGACGCCGTGCGCCGGCACCACGACGACCGGGCAGTGGCCGTGCCGGATGACCTGGTCGGTCACCGATCCGAGTCCGAGGCCGGCGAATCCGCCGCGACCGCGACGCGCGACGACGAGCAGGTCGGCACCCACGGAGGCCTCCACGAGCCGCCGGGCCGCTGCGCCGTGGACGACGTGCAGCACGACGTCCTCACCCGGCGTCAGTCCGGCCGACTCGACGTCGCGTTGGAGCGCCTGCAGGACCGCGGCCTCGTAGTCGCACAGCGGCGGGACGTAGCCGGGCTCCCAGGACTCGGGGCGCGGCGCGCTCGACATCGCCCAGGTGCGCACGACGTGCAGCGTGACTCCGAACCGCTTGGCCAGGCTGATCCCGCAGCGCAGCGCGGCCTCGGCATGCGCCGAGCCGTCATGGCCGACCAGGATGCCGCCGTCGATCCTCAACTCTTCGGCCACGGTGTCCACACCACCATCGTAGGGGCCGAGGCCGAACGGCGACGGGGATTTCTGGTCGCCACGACGTCCGACGGCCCACGACCGACAGCCCGCTGGGCCGGCCGGGCACCCTACGCTGACCGCGTGGTGGTCCGACGGCGGGTGATCGTACGAGGGCGGGTCCAAGGGGTGTTCTTCCGCGACACCTGTCGGCGCGAGGCGGTCGGCCGCGGCGTCGCCGGCTGGGTACGCAACCGGGCCGACGGCGCCGTCGAGGCGGCGTTCGAGGGGCCGGAGGACGCGGTGGCGGCGATGTGCTCCTGGTGCGAGTCCGGCCCTCCGCACGCGTCAGTGGACCACGTCGAGGTCACGACGGAGGAGCCACAGGGCGAGTCGGACTTCCACGTCCGACCCTGACGGGCGCGCTGCATGTGGGAAGCGCGAGCGAGAAGCCTGCCATCCTGGTCGGCATGAGGCGACCGGCCCACGCGGCGGACTCTCGACGCCACACGGTCGAGCGGCTGCGGTCGGCCGGCTGCGTCTTCGCCGAGGACGAGGCACGCATCCTGCACGAGACGGCGACCACCCACGACGAGCTCGCCTCGCTGCTCGAGCGTCGGGTCGCCGGCGAGCCGCTGGAGCAGGTGGTCGGCTGGGCGGAGTTCGCCGGGCTGCGCATCGTCGTCGAGCCTGGGGTCTTCGTCCCGCGCCGGCGTACGGAGTGCCTCGCCGGTCTGGCCGCGTCGGGCGCTCCGGCCCGGGCTGTCGTGGTCGACCTGTGCTGCGGCTCCGGCGCGGTCGGAGTGGCGGTGGCGACCCTGATCGGCGACGCCGACCTGCATGCGGCCGACGCCGACCCCGCCGCCGTACGCTGCGCCCGACGCAACGTACGCGGCGTCGGCGGCCGAGTGTACGAGGGCGACCTCGACCAACCCCTGCCGAGCGGGCTCCGGGGCCGGGTCGACGTCCTGGTCGCGAACCCGCCGTACGTGCCGACCGCGGAGCTGGCCCTGATGCCCGCGGAGGCGCGCCTGTACGAGCCGCGCCCGGCGCTCGACGGCGGGCCGGACGGGCTCGACATCGCGCGGCGGGTGTGCGAGCTCGCACCCGGCTGGCTGGCAGCGGGAGGCCGGCTGCTGGTCGAGACCAGCGAGCCGCAGGCGGACCGATTGGCGGCCAGCGCGAGGCGACCGGGCCTGATCCCGCGGATCCACCGCTGCGAGGAGCTGGACGCGACCGTGCTGGTCGCCACCGCCCCGACGCCGCCGGATGACGGCCCTGATGGCAGCGCCGGACGCTAGCCCAGCTGGCGGCGGAGGCCGTCGAGGTCGCCGAGGACCCACACGTCCGCGACCCGGTCGTCGGCGAAGCCGAAGAACGCGACGCCGGTCCACGCCACCCGTCGACCGGTCGCCGGGATGCCCAACAGCGGCCCGCGATGGACGCCGGAGAACGTCAGGCGGGCGACGACCCGGTCGTCCTCGGCGACCAGCTCGCGAACGTCGCAGCGGTAGTCGCCCAACGCGTCGGTCACGGACCGGACGTACGCGGCGAACGCCTCGCGGCCCGACGTCTCCGAGCCCAGCGAGCCGCGGAATGTCACGTCCGGCGCGAGGATCTCCGAGACCGCCGACGGCTCCGACCGGTTCCAGATCTCGTCGTAGAAGCGTCGCACCAGCCGCCTGTGGCGCTCGAGCCGGTCCATCCCTCTCCCACGCGTGTCACGGTGCCGCCCCGGCCGGGCGGACGACGACGACCTTCTTGCCCCGGCCGTGTCCCTCGTCGTCGTCGCGAAGGGCGTCGGCGGCGTCGGCCAGCGGGTAGGTCCGGTCCACGACCGGCGTCACGCTGCCGGCCTCGATGAAGTCTTTCAGGTCGAGCAGGTCGTCTCGGTGCTCCTTCGAGATCACGGCACGGATGCGCTGCCGAACGAACGGCGACAGCACCGACGCCCCGACCTGGCGCTCGACGAACCCGCCGGTCAGGCGGTTTCCGCCCTCGCCGCCGACGAGGACGAGGGTGCCCTGTGGCTTCAGCGCGCTGCGAAGGTACGACAGGCGCCGACGTCCGGCGGTGTCCAGGATGAGGTCGTAGCGATGCGCCTCGTCGTCGAGATCCCCACGGGCGTAGTCGATCACACGCTCCACGCCGAGCGAGCGGACCAGGTCGACCTTGGCCGCACTGCACACGCCGGTGACCTCCGCACCGAGTGCCTTCGCGATCTGCACCGCGAACGTGCCGACCCCGCCCGAGGCACCGATGACGAGGACCTCCTGGCCGGCCCGGATCCGCCCGACGTCGCGCAGCCCACGGAGCGCGGTGCAGGCCGACGTGGGAACGGCCGCGGCCGTCGCGAAGTCGAGGTTCGCCGGCTTCGGCGCGATCCGTTCGGCCGGCGCGCGGACGTACTCGGCGAGGCTGCCGTCGCCGGTTCCGTACACCTCGTCGCCCGGCTGGAGGTCGTCCACCGCCGCGCCGACCGACTCGACCGTCCCCGCGACGTCACGACCGGGCACCCGCGACTTCGGCCGGCGCACGCCGTAGCCCATCACGCGCACGAGGTACGGCAGGCCCGTCATCGGATGCCACACCTCGGGTCCGACGCCGGCCGCGTGGACGCGGATCAGCACCTCGTCGTCGCCCGGCGTCGGGGTCGGGACGTCGTCGAGCCGGAGAACGTCAGCCGTGCCGTACTCGTCTTGAGTGATGGCCTGCATCGCCTACTCCTGGGGCTGGAGCCCGCACGGCCGCGGCACCCGAGCCGGCGCGGATCACGGGCTGTCCGTGCGCGTGACCCCGTCAGCTTCGAGGGCAGTCAGCGCCGGCGCCAGGGTCTTTCTACCCGCGGCCGCTTCGGCGCACGACGACGCGGGACGGTCCGGGCCGACGAACCTGGTGGAATCCCGCGCCGAGGAAGAGCGACAGCGTGCCGTGGTAGAGCTCGGCGCTGCTCACCCTGGCCCGGGCGGTCGGGTCGACCGGGTAGCCCTCGACCGCGGAGGCACCGTGGCGCTCGGCGTGCTCGATGGCGGCGGCCAGGAGCGCGGCAGCGACGCCGTGTCGTCGATGCCGTGGCCGGACGACGAAGCAGGTCACCGCCCACAGGTCGCTCGGGTCCGGCTCGTCGGCCGGTGGCGTGGTGACCGGCGAGTGCTCGAGCCGAGTGAAGCCGGCCTTGGGCCCGACCTGGCACCAGCCCACCGGCTCGTCGTCGGCGTAGGCCAGGACGCCCGGCGCGATGTCCGACGAGCGGACCTGGGCGCACAGCCGCTCCCGGTTGGACGCCGTCGTCGCCGTCGACCAGTCGCGTCCGCGGCGCTGGAAGAACTGGCACCAGCATCGAGACGGGTCGCCTCGGGTGCCCATCACCTCGACGACGTCGTCCCACCGATCCGGGTCGGCCGGGCGGGTCCGCAACGACGCCATGCCCGGCATCATCGCGTACGGATACGACACTGGCCCCGCTCCCGTGGGGGCGGGGCCAGTGGATCGTGGTCGGACCGAGATCAGCCGGCGTCGGAGTCGCTCTCGATCGCGGTCGGCGCGGTCGACTGGATCGCGACCTTGCGCGGTGCCTCGACGGCGTTGGCGCCCTTGACGCGGACCGTCAGGAGGCCCTTGTCGTAGCTCGCCTCGACGTCGTCGGCCGAGACTCCCTCGGGCAGCCAGAACGACCGCCGGAACGAGCCGTACCGAAGCTCGCGCACGAACACGCGGCCGGAGTCGTCGTTGCGCTCGTCGCGACGCTCGCCGCGGACGACCAGCCGGCGGCCCTCGACCTCGATGTCGACGTCCTTCTCGACGTCGACACCCGGGAGCTCGACGGTCAGGACGACGTCGTCACCGTCCTTGCTCACCTCGACCGGCGGCACCAGGCCGCCCGACGACCGGTCCGGCGACCCCCACGTGCGACCGAAGGTCCGGTCGAGTTCGTGGTCGAGTCGAGCCAGAGCGCTGAAGGGATCCCATGTCCTCAACAGCATGACCAATCACCAACCTCATCTAGCAAACGCGGTCCGGAACACCCGGACGTCATCTCTGCGGAATTAGCACTCTCCACAACCGAGTGCTAACGTGCGATATTCCCCGCTCAGAGCAGGCGGAGCTGCTCCACGGGAGGCGTCGGACTCGCCGCCGCCTCGACCGCTGGCACGCGTCGACTGCGCGCCGGCGACCGGGTCCCGATGCCGTAGCGTGCCGCCAGCTCGCGCACCCGGCCGCCGATCTCGTCCTGGTAGGCGCGCGGCGCGTAAGCCCCGCGGGCATACAGCCCGTCGTAGCGCTCGACGAGCTCCGGATGCTCGCGGGCCAGCCACGCGAGGAACCACTCCCGGGCACCGGACCGCAGATGCAGCACGAGCGGCGTCACACCGGTGGCGCCGGCGTCGGCGATCGCCCGCACGGTGCGATCGAGCTGGGCCGCCGAGTCGGTGAGGTAGGGCAGGATCGGAGCCATCAGGACGCCACACCCGATGCCGGCGTCGGTGAGCCGACGACAGACACCGAGCCGGGCCCGAGGGCTGGGCGTTCCTGGCTCGACCTGACGCCAGAGGCCGGTGTCGACCGAGCCCACCGACACGTTCACGCTCACATCGGTGACCACGGCGGCCGCCACGAGTAGGTCGAGGTCGCGCAGGATCAGCGTGCCCTTGGTCAGGATCGAGAACGGGTTGCGCGCGTCCCGCAGCGCGCCGAGCACACCGCGCATCAGGCGATAGCGGCCCTCGGCGCGTTGGTACGGGTCGGTGTTGGTCCCCATGGCGATGTGCTCGCCGGTCCAGGTCGGTCGGACCAGCTCGCGACGCAGCAGCTCGGGTGCGTTGACCTTCACGACGATCCGCGAGTCGAAGTCCCGCCCGGCGTCGAGGTCGAGATACGTGTGCGTGTTGCGAGCGAAGCAGTTGTGGCTGACGACGCCGTTGGCGACGAAGTCACCGGTCCCGGTCGTGATGTCGTAGAGCCGCTCCACCCGGCCGGTCGGCTCGACGGAGACCACCTCGAGCCGCTCCTGTGGCGGGATCGCCATCCCAGGAACGGGCTGGCCCATGCGCCGTCCCGAGCCGACCAGGGGCACACCGGGCTCCAGCCCCGGGCGACCGATCGGGATCACGCCGCGCCCTCGGACGTAGCGCCAGCCGCGATCGGTCAGGAACTGATGGTCGCCGCTCGCCGTCAGCACCGTGCCGTCCACCAGGACGATCCGATAGGCCGGTTTGCGGGTCGCCCAGTGCGCGAAGACGGTCGTCGGCACGTAGCGCCGACGGTCGGCGTCGCGCCGGGTGCCGAACACCGCGTCGCCGGTCTGGAGGTCCTGCAGAGCCCGGGTCTGCCCGTCGGCCATCAGGATCTGGGTGTCGCCGGCCAGGCAGTACGTGCAGGCGTGGGTGCAGCCACGGTAGGGGTTGATCGTCCAGCGGAACGGCATCCGGGAGGCGCTCGGGACCCGATTGATGATGGAGCGAGCCCGTACCTCGTAGAACTCCATGCCGGCGAACTCGGGGGTGTCGAAGGTCCGCACCGCCACGTCGGTCCCGAACAACGCCGCCTGCTCGGCGTCCTCGTGTCGCAGACCGTCCCACCGCATGTGGGGTAGTGTATCGAACATATGTTCGAGGGCGGTAGTGATGGAGCGAAATTCCGGTCGGCCCGGCCGCGTGGGTGCGATCTGTCGGCGCGAGGCGACGATCCTGCATGCCGACCTGGACGCCTTCTACGCCTCGGTGGAGCAGCGTGACGACCCCCGGCTGCGAGGTCGGCCGGTCATCGTCGGCATGGGGGTCGTGCTGGCGGCGAGCTACGAGGCGAAGGCGTTCGGCGTACGGACCGCGATGGGCGGGCGCGAGGCGCATCGGCTGTGCCCGCAGGCGGCCGTCGTGCGACCCCGGATGTCGGCTTACTCCGAGGCGAGTCGCGCCGTGTTCGAGGTCTTCGAGCAGACCACGCCGCTCGTGGAGGGGCTGTCGATCGACGAGGCGTTCCTCGACGTCGGCGGGCTGCGGCGGCTGGCCGGTTCGCCGACCGTGATCGCCGACCGCCTGCGCCGCGACGTGCTGGAGCGAGTCGGGCTGCCGCTGACGGTCGGCGTCGCCCGGACGAAGTTCCTGGCCAAGGTCGCGAGCGGCGTCGCGAAGCCGGACGGCCTGCTGGTGGTGCCGCCCGACGGCGAGCTCGACTTCCTGCACGCGCTGCCGGTCGAGCGACTGTGGGGGGTCGGCGTGAAGACCTCCGCGAAGCTTCGGGCCCGCGGCATCACGATGGTGCGTGACGTCGCCCTGCTCGGTGAGCCGGCGCTGGTGTCGATGCTCGGTCCGGCGGCGGCCCGCCATCTCTACGCCCTCGCGCACAACCGCGATCCGCGACCGGTCGAGGTCGGGCGCCGCCGCCGCTCGATGGGTGCCCAGCGCGCGTTGGGCATCCGACCGAAGGCCGCCGGCGACATCGACGCCGCGCTGACCGGCCTGGTGGACCGGCTCGCCCGGCGGCTGCGGTCGGCCCACCGGGTCTGCCGGACGGTGATCCTTCGGATGCGTTTCGACGACTTCGAGCGCGCGACCCGATCGCACACGCTCCCCGAGTCGACCGCAGAGACGGTCGCGATCCTGCTGACGGCGCGGCGACTGCTGCGGGCGGCGACGCCGATGATCCGGACTCGTGGACTCACCCTGATCGGCGTGACCCTGACCAACCTCGACGACGACAGCGCGATCCAGCTGAGCCTGCCGCTCGAGCGCCACCGCCCGGCCGCCCTCGACGGTGCCCTCGACCGGGTTCGCGACCGGTTCGGATCCGCCGCGGTCACCCGGGCCGTGCTGGTCGGGCGGGGCGAGGGCATCTCGGTGCCGTTGCTACCGGACTGACGCCGGTACGGGTCGACGAGCGACGCGAGCCGGTCGGCCCCCGCGGCGTACGCTCGGGCGATGGAGCTCACCAAGTACACCCACGCGTGCGTACGGATCAGTGACGACGACCGGGCCGTCGTGATCGACCCCGGTACGTTCTCGGAGGTGAGCGAGGCGCTGTCCGGAGTCCATGCGGTGCTCGTGACACATGAGCACCCGGATCACGTCGACGTCGACGCGCTGGTCGACGCCGCGAAGGCCGACCCCGAGCTGCGCGTGTGGGCACCGGAGTCGGTGGTGACGATGCTGTCCGGGATCGCCGACCGGCTCACCACGGTCGAGTCGGGCGACATGGTGTCGGCCGGTGGGTTCGGCGTCCGGGTGTACGGCGGGCAGCACGCGCTGATCCATCGTTCGGTCCCCGTGGTCGCCAACGTCGGCTATCTCGTCGAGGAGACCGTCTACCATCCTGGCGACTCGTTCGACGTGCCCGACGCCAGTGTGCCGACCCTGCTGGTGCCGATGCACGCCCCCTGGTCGACGACGGCCGAGGTGCTCGACTTCCTGATCGCGGTGCGGCCGCGGCAGGCGTACCCGATCCACGACGCCCTGCTCAGCGAGGCCGGACTCGGTATCGTGGGCGCGCATCTCGACCGGATCGCGGGGATGTACGGGTTGTCGTATCGGCGGCTGACGCCGGGGGAGTCGGTCTCGGTCTGACGGACGACGGCTGCGTCAGCTCGTGCTCGACGCGCGCCAGAGGTCGACGCCGGACTCGACGGCGTACTCGTCGATCCGGCGCAGCTCGTCGTCGTCGAAGTCGAGCCGGTCGAGGGCGGCGAGGTTCTCGTCGAGCTGCTTGACGCTGCTCGCGCCGATCACGAGCGACGTCATGCGCGGGTCGCGCAGCGCCCAGGCGAGGGCGAGCTGCGCCAGCGACTGGCCGCGGCCGTCCGCGATGTCCTGGAGCCCCTGAAGGCGGCGCGCCAGCTCGTCGTCGTCGATCCGATCGGTGTCGATGGTGTTGCTCGGCCGGGTGGCCCGCGATCCCTCGGGGATCCCCTGGAGGTACTTGCCGGTCAACAGCCCCTGCGCCAGGACCGTGAACGCGATGCAGCCGGCTCCGACGTCCTCGAGTACGTCGAGCAGCTCCGGCTCGACCCAGCGGTTGAGCATCGAGTACGACGGCTGGTGGATGAGCAGCGGCGTGCCGAGCTCGGACAGGATCGACGCCGCCTCCTGGGTCCGCTCCGGACCGTACGACGAGATGCCGGCGTAGAGCGCCTTGCCCTGCCGGACGGCCGAGTCCAGCGCGCCCATCGTCTCCTCGAGCGGCGTGCCCGCGTCGAAGCGGTGGCTGTAGAAGATGTCGACATGGTCGAGGCCCATTCGCCGCAGCGAGTCGTCGAGGCTGGACAGCAGGTACTTGCGGGATCCGAGATCGCCGTACGGGCCGGGCCACATGTCCCAGCCGGCCTTGGTCGAGATCACCAGCTCGTGACGGTAGGCGGCGAGGTCCTCGCGCAGGATCCGGCCGAAGTTGGCCTCGGCGGCGCCGTACGGAGGGCCGTAGTTGTTGGCCAGGTCGAAGTGCGTGATGCCGCGGTCGAAGGCCCGTCGAACGATGGCTCGCTGGTCGTCCATCGGACGGTCGTCGCCGAAGTTGTGCCACAGGCCGAGCGACAGCAGCGGCAGCTTGAGCCCGCTGCGTCCGCAGCGTCGGTACGTCATCGAGTCGTAGCGATCGTCGGCAGCCAGGAAGGTCATGGCGACAGTCTGCCGGTCCGACGCCACCACGGCCGGCTCAGGTCACCGGCCGGCTCGTCCTCGCCCCGACACCGGTCTGCCAGAGTGTGGGGCCATGGCCGACATGCGATGGGGTGGCTGGGGTGTCGACGCCGATCGGGTGACGCTGTCCGACCAGGTGCTCGGCCTGCTGCGCCAGGGCCTGGGCATTGAGCCGGTGCCGACGACGCTGGCCGCGGAGCAGCTCGAGGTGCCCGACTCCAGGCTGCCGCTGGACGTCGGCGAGGCTCTGGCCGCGCGCCTGGGAGCCGACCAGGTGCGGACCGACCGGGACAGCCGGCTGGTCCATGTCGGCGGCAAGAGCACGGTCGACCTGTGGCGACGAAGAGCAGGTGACGCGAGTGCCGTCCCGGACGCGGTGCTGTTGCCGGGCAGCCACGGCGAGGTGCTCGCCGCCCTCGACGTCTGCGCCGAGCACGGCGTCGCCGTCGTCCCGTTCGGCGGTGGCACCAGCGTCGTCGGCGGCGTCGAGCCGGCCCGGGACGGCTTCGGGTCCGTCGTCACGATCGACCTGCGGCGGCTGGCGCGCCTCGTCGGGGTCGACGACCGGTCGATGACGGCCCGCCTCGAGCCGGGCCTGCGCGGTCCGGAGGCCGAGCGACTGCTCGGCGAGCACGGCCTGACGCTCGGCCACTTCCCGCAGAGCTTCGAGTACGCGAGCATCGGCGGCTTCGCCGCGACCCGGTCGGCCGGCCAGGCGTCGTCGGGGTACGGCCGCTTCGACGATCTGGTCGTCGCGCTGCGCGTCGCGACTCCGGCAGGCGGCCTGGAGCTCGGTCGGGCGCCGGCGTCGGCGGCCGGCCCGGACCTGCGGCAGCTGTTCCTCGGCTCCGAAGGCGCGCTCGGGATCATCACGGAGGTCACCGTGCGAGTACGACCGGCGCCCGAGACGATCCACGACGAGGCGTGGGCGTTCGCCGACTTCGCCACCGGCTGCGAGGCCGTACGTCGGCTCGCCCAGTCCGACGCGCTGGCCACGGTGACCCGGCTGTCCGACGCGGCCGAGACGGCGGTCAACCTCGCCCTGGCCGGTGACGTCGGTGCGGAGGGCCCGGCGAGCAGCGGCTGTCTGCTGATCGCCGGCCACGAGGGCCCGGCGCGGGAGGTCGACGCCGCCCGGGCCGCGACGGCCGCCGTCCTCGACGCCACCGGTGCCCGGCGCCTCGACGACGACGTCGCGGCGGGCTGGCGCTCGGGGCGGTATCACGCGCCGTACCTGCGAGACGCCTTGCTGGACGCCGGCGCCCAGGTCGAGACGCTCGAGACGGCGACGTCGTGGGCGCGCCTGTCCGACCTGTACGCGGCGGTGAGCGCGGCGCTGACCGAGTCGCTGACCGCGGCCGGTACGCCGCCGCTCGTCCTGTGCCACGTGTCGCACGCCTATCCCACCGGCGCGTCGCTGTACTACACGGTCGTCGCCAAGGCTGCCGCCGATCCGATCGAGCAGTGGTCGGCGGCCAAGCGGGCGGCGGGGGACGCGATCGCGAGGGCGGGTGCGACGATCACCCATCACCACGGGGTCGGGCTCGACCATCGTCCCTGGATGGTCGACGAGGTCGGCGAGCTCGGCGTCGCCGTGCTGCGCTCGGTCAAGGCGACGGTCGATCCGCGCGGGATCCTCAACCCCGGCAAGCTCATCCCGCCACCCTGACGCCCGACGGTTCTGCGCCCTGGTGGTTGGTGGTGACCCGTCCGGACCAACCACCAGGGCGCAAAACCGGTCCGGTCACGTGGTCAGTCGAGGCTGGCGAGCTCCGCGTCTCATGGGTGGGCATTCGGCGTACGTTAGCCGACCATTCTGGTGTCGGAAGGGATCGCGCCGGTCCGGGCGAGCAGGGCCGCACCGATGTCCGCGAGCGCCGTGAGCGCGACCCAATGGGTCCACGGTCCGAAGGACACCCGGGCGACGCCGAGGTCGGCCAGCTCGGCGAGCGCGGGCGAGCCGGGCCCGGCCAGCAGGCTGATCTTGCGCTCGCCGATCTGCTCGACGAGCCGACCCACCGTCTCCGGGTCGCGGACGCCTGGGACGAAGACGCAGTCGGCGCCGGCGTCGAGGAAGGCCCGGCCGCGCTCGACCGCGTCGTCGAAGACATCGTCGGGGTCGCGGTCGCCGGCCTGGAGGTAGGCGTCGGTCCGAGCGTTCAGGACGAAGGGAACGCCTTCGGCCGTGCCGGCACGGACCACCGCCTCCACCTGGGCAACGGCCGCGTCGAGCGGCCGCATGCCGTCTTCGAGGTTGCCGCCGACGGCGCCGGCCCCGATGGCGCGCCGCACGGTGTCCTCGGTGTCGCCGTAGCCGGCCTCGATGTCGGCGGTGACCGGCAACTCGACGGCGTCGGTGATCCGCTCGACGGTGGCGAGCATCAGGTCGCGCGGGATCCGTTCCTCGTCGGGGTAGCCGTGCGCGGCGGCGACCGAGTGGCTGGCCGTCGCGATCGCCCGACAGCCGGGGAGGTCGGCGACGGTGCGGGCGCTGGCGACGTCCCAGACGTTGACGAGGACGAGCAGGTCGGGGTCGGTGTGCAGCCGGCGCAGCTCGCCGGCGCGGTCTGTGGTGTCCACCAAGGCAGCGTAGGAGCGTCCACCGACAGCGGCGAGGGCCAATTCGGGTCCGAAGTACAGTTCCGCGATGTGGAGCTGCATGTCAGCCTGGAGGGCCGCGGCGACCTGACCGCGCGGATCTACCGCCAGCTGCTCGACGCGATCCTCGACGGCCGGCTGCGTACCGGCGAGCGGCTGCCACCCAGCCGGGAGCTGGCCCAGCGGCTGGACGTCGCCCGCAACACGGTCGCCGTCGCCTACGAGCGGCTGACCGCCGAGGGCTTCCTGACCGCCCGCGTCGGCGACGGAACGTACGTGAGCGACGAGGCGCCGGCTGCCACCCGCCCGCGCCGGGCGCCCCGAGGCTCCCAGGTCCGGCCGCGCCGGATCTGGGAGACGATGCCGGTGCAGCTCGCGAAGCCGGCCGCGGCGTACAACTTCAACGTCGGCCTCCCCGACGTCGGGTTGTTCCCGCTCGAGACCTGGCGCCGGTTGGTCGCCCGCGAGCTGCGGTACGCCACGATCGGCACCGGACAGTACGGCGATCCAGCGGGCCACCCGTCGCTCCGGGCCGCGATCGCCCGGTACGTCGGAGTCGCCCGCTCGGTCCGCGCCGGCGCCGACGACGTCCTCGTCACGCAGGGCGCTCAGCAGGCGATCGACCTCATCGGTCGGGTCGTCGTCGAGCCCGGCGATCTGGTCGCGGTCGAGGAGCCGGGCTACCCGCAGGCCCGGCACGTCTTCCGAAGCCTCGGAGCCCGCGTCGTCGGCGTCCGGGTCGACGCCGAGGGTCTCGACGTGTCGGCGATCCCGGCGGGAGTCCGGCTGGTGTACACGACGCCGTCGCACCAGTTCCCGACCGGCGTCCCGATGTCGCTCGCACGCCGGACCGCCCTGCTCGACTGGGCCCGAAGCGCCGGCGCCCTCGTCATCGAGGACGACTACGACAGCGAGTTCCGCTACTCGACGCGGCCGCTCGAGCCGCTGCAGGGCCTGGACCGCGACGGCCGCGTCGTCTACGTCGGAACCTTCTCCAAGACGCTGCTGCCGATCCTCCGCACGGGTTACGCGATCGCCCCGGCGTCCCTGCAGCCGGCGCTGCACCGGGCGAAGTGGCTCGCCGACCGGCACAGCGAGACCTTCACGCAGGCGGCGCTGGCGCGGCTGATGGAGGAGGGGCTGATGGCGCGGCACGTACGCAAGGCGACCCGCGTCTACGCCGAACGGCACGATCTCGTACTGACCGGGTTGGGACGCGACTTCGGCGACTGGCTCGAGGTCATTCCCGGGTCGGCCGGTCTGCACGTCTGCGCTCGGGTGCGCCCCGGAGTCGCGGTGGACGTCGAGTCGGTCGTCGAACGCGCCGCCACGTCCGACGTGGCGGTCGAGAGCCTTGCGGGCTTCTGCGGCGAGCGACCGAGACAGCACGGCCTGGTCGTCGGCTACGGCGGCATCGCCACGGACCGGATCGAGCCGGGGCTGGCTCGGGTGGCGGCGGCGTTCCGACGCCAGGCCGCGGCGAGCTGATGCGTCACGCGCCGAGCAGGGCGTTGACCTCGCCGTAGGGGAGCTCGTCGCGCAGGCTGTCGTACGTGCCGTGCTCCTGGAGTTCGATCGCGCCGCGCCGCGTCAGCCCGTACGCGGCTCGCACGATCGCCGACCCGAGGCTGACGCGGGCGACGCCCAGGTCGCGAAGCTCGGCGACCGACGGGGCGCCGGGGCCGACCAGGATGTTGAGCGGGGCGTCGATGCCGTCGACGAGGGCGGCGACCGTCTCGGGATCGGTAACGCCCGGGACGAAGATGCCGTCGGCGCCGGCGTCGATGTACGCGGCGGCGCGGTCGAGGGTGTCGCGCAGCCGACCCGACTCGGGGCCGACGGCCAGCAGGTACGTGTCGGTGCGGGCGTTGACGAACAGCGGGACGCCGGACGCGTCGGCAGCGGCGCGGGCAGCCGTGACCCGGCGGGCGTGCTCACCCGGCGACTGGAGCGGCGCGTCCTCGCCGTGAGCCGCGTCCTCGATGTTGATGCCGACGGCGCCGGCGTCGATGACCCGGCTGACGGTGTCGTGGACGCCGTCGGCCGTCGCCGCGAAGCCGCTCTCGATGTCCGCGCTGACCGGCAGGTCGACGACGCCGGCGATCTCGCGGACCCGCTCGATCGCGGCCGCCGCGTCGACCCGGTCGCCGTCGGGGAGGCCGAGGCTCCAGGCCACGCCGGCGCTCGTCGTGGCGATCGCGGCGGCGCCGGTCGCCGCGACGAGACGGGCCGTCGGGACGTCCCAGGCGTTGGCCAGGCGGAGCACGTCGTCGCCGGCGTGCAGAGCACGGAATCGGAGGGCATGGTCGTGGAGGCGCTGGTCGCGGAGTTCCTGGTCGATGGGCATGCTGCCAGTCGACCAGAGGGCGGCGGCGAGTTCTGGCGGTTATCGGACCAGTCCATGGGACGAGTCGCGGCTGGTCGGGCGGCGTTCGTCGATCCTGGCGGCCACCGGTCGGGAGGAGGACACTGGTCGAAGGGGCCGGTCAGAGGAGGCCACACGATGACGACGAAGACCTGGACGGTGCAGATCCGAATCGACGAGGACACCGACACGACCGTGGCCGAGGCGGTGCTCGCCGCCGACGGCAAGACCGAGATCCGCGGCCACGGCCGGAGCCGCCGCAACCCGGCCGATCCGGCGGTGCCGATGATCGGCGAGGAGCTCGCCGCGGCGCGGGCGCTGTCCGACCTGGCGCACCACCTGCTCGACACGGCGGCCCACGACATCGAGTCGTCGACGCGGGTGCCCGCCGACCTCGACCTCTAGGGCCGACGCGATCCGGGTCGGCGCCGCATCGGCAGCGTCGCGACGACCGCGTCGTACGAGGCGGCCAGCAGCTCGCGTACCTCGTCGTCCGGGACGGCGCCGCCGAGGTGGACGGCCACCCAGTGCCGCTCCGACAGCGGCCGGGCAGCGTGGACCGCGTCGGGATAGCTGGCCCGAAGCTCCAGCACGACGTCCGTCGGCGCCTTCACGGCCATCCGGCAGCCGGTGCCGAGCCATCCCGAGTCGCTCAGGGGAATCCAGGCGAAGACCTTGCCGCCGACCTTGACGGTCAGGAGGTCGTCGCCGAACGGGTACGCCTCGATCGCGCTCTCGAACGCCAGCGCCGCCCGGATCAGCTCCCCGCGAGTCACCGCGATCCCGGCTCGATCGCGAACGCGGCGTACCCGACGACTCGGGTCGGGTCGCCGGTCGCGTCCGCCGAGGTTCGCCGGTCCAGCAGCCGCGTCGAGTGGCCGTGCCGGCCGACCCACGCCACCAGCCCGCGGAGCGCGGCCGCCCCACACGCGTCGTCGTCGCTGATCGCCTCGGCCCGTCCGGCGCGCACGGCGTCGACCGTACGGCGGTCGCTCCCGACGGCGGCGCGCTCGTCGAGGCCGTGCGACAGGTCGGTGCTGACGACGAGAAGCGCGGAAGCGCCGGCGAGCGCGGCATCGACGACGTCCGCGATCTCCTCGGGCTCGGCGTCGCCCACGGCGACCGGCAACAGGCTCCAGTCGGCGTCGAGCACCCGCTGCAGGAACGGCAGCTGCACCTCGAGCGAGTGCTCCCGCGCGTGCGGGTCGTCGATGGCCCGCACCCGCGGGGTCCGGGCCAGCTCGCGGCAGGCGGCCTGGTCGAGCGGTACCCGGCCCAGCGGGGTGGCGAAGGCGTCGAACGTCGGGACCGCCATGCCGGGCAGCAGCGCGAAGTGCGCCGGCCCGAGCAGGACGACACGGTCCGGGCGGGTCCCGCGTAACCGGGCGTACGCCGTCGCGGCGACCGACCCGGAGTACCGGTAGCCGGCGTGCGGCACGACGAGCCCGATCGGCGCTGGGTCGAGCTCGGCGGGCGTCGCCTCCGCCAGCAGCCGATCGACCAAGGCGGCCAGGTCGGCGGCCCGCGCGGGGTAGAACGCCCCGGCGACGGCCGGCCGCCGGATCGTGACCCGCCGGACCCTCACCGGCTCGCGTCCGCCAGTACGAGCGGGAGCCGCCGCTGGCCCCAGCGGCCCGCCGGCCCGTCGTACACGCCGGGCAGTCGCATGCCGCACTCGCGACATCGTCCCCGGTCGTCGAGCGTGTACCGCCGCAGGTGATACCAGTCCCGGACCACGACGGGGTCGCCACAGCCGGGACAGTACGTCGTGCCGCCCTCCGCGTCGTGGACGTTGCCGGTGTAGACGTACTCCAGACCGTTGTCCCGGGCGATCCGGCGGGCCCTGGTGAGGGTGGCGGGCGGCGTCGGCGGCACGTCGCGCATCTTGTAGTCCGGGTGGAACGCGGTGAAGTGCAGCGGCACGTCCGGGCCGAGCCGCTCGGCGATCCAGCGCGTCTCGGCGTCGATCTCGGCGTCGGAGTCGTTGTGGCCCGGGATCAGCAGCGTCGTGATCTCCAGCCAGACGTCGGTCTCGTGGCGCAGGTACGTCAGGGTGTCGAGGACGTCGTCGAGCCGCGCCGCGCACACCCGGTGGTAGAACTCGTCGGTGAACGCCTTGAGGTCGACGTTGGCGGCGTCCATGTGCCGGTAGAGCTCGGCCCGCGGCTCCGGGCACATGTACCCGGCGGTGACGGCGATCGCCTTGACGCCGCGCTCGTGACAGGCGTCGGCGACGTCGGCCGCGTACTCCCAGAAGATCACCGGGTCGTTGTACGTGAAGGCCACGCTGCGACAGCCGGTCCGCTCGGCGGTGTACGCCAGCGCCTCGGGCGTCGCCCGGTCGGCCAGGGTGTCGATCTCGCGCGACTTCGAGATGTCCCAGTTCTGGCAGAACTTGCAGGCCAGGTTGCAGCCGGCCGTGCCGAACGACAGCACCGGGGAGCCGGGCAGGAAGTGGTTCAGGGGCTTCTTCTCGACGGGGTCGACGCAGAACCCGGACGATCGGGCGTACGACGTCAGCACGATCTGGTCGTCGACCCGGCCGCGGACGAAGCACAGCCCGCGCTGGCCCTCGCGGAGCCGGCAGGCCCGGGGGCAGACGTCGCACTGGATCCGGCCGTCGTCCAGCCGGTGCCAGTGCCGGGTCGGCACCGTGTACGGGTCGTCGAGGGTCAGCGTCTCCATGGCGGCGTCCTCGGCTCCACCGTACGCCGGGGTGCGCTGGGGCTCCGAGTGTTGGCGCAATCTCGCACCAACATCCGGCCAGACCTGAAGTTTCGCGCCAAGAGTCGACGTCTTGGCCGCGCTAGTGGGACTCGCGCTTGGCGTCGGCCGCCTCGCGGAGCCGGTCGAGGACGAAGCGGTCGACCCGGTCGCCGACCATGCGTACCTCGTAGTTCTCGACGCCGACCCAGGTCGCCAGGTCGTCGTACCCGAGGACGGCGAGCTGTCCCTTGACCTCCTCGGCCAGCGAGCCCTCCACCGTCACGAGGTCGGCCTCGTCGGGGCGGTCGAAGTAGACGTGATGCAGCGCCAGCAGCCGGGCCAGCTCGCCACACGGGTCGGGATGGTCGTCGATCCGCAGGTCGTACGCGAGGTCGTCACCCGGTGTGTACGCGCCGGTGTCCGAGACGACCAGCAGCGCGGCGCTCTGCCGACCACGACGATCGCCGCCCGCCGCGTCGCCGGCGGCCAACGCCGCCACGAGCCGGTCCGGGAACGCGGCCGCGGATCCGAACAGCCACGCCTCCTGCATCGCGTCGACCACCTGCGGACCGACCAGGATGTTGCCCTGGATCGCGAAGCCGTCACCCTGCGTACCGCCGGCCCAGTCCAGACACTCCGACCCGGTGAACGTCGCCGACCGGCCCTCGGCGTCCACGATGCCGACCTGGCGGTGCTCGCGTCCCTCGTCAGCCGCGAGCAGGGTGTCGACGACCGAGCTCGCGGCGTCGCCGGCCGCCAGCCGCGCCATCCCGTCCCGTTTGTAGAGGGTGTTGGCGTACGCCTGGGTCGCCACCGCGCCGACTCCGTCGGCCGCCGCCGGCACCGCCGACCCCACGGCGAGGAACTTCGACGCGACCGCCACGCCCCACGAACCACCGTCGTCAGAACGCGCCACGATCGAGAATGTCACGGTTCGAACTTAGCGTGAGGTTATGCGTCGTGCTCATTTTCGTCCTCCAATAGTCCATTTGGGCCCGTAGACTGGGGCGGCAGCGGTCAGGGAGGGGCGGATGAAGTCATCGCGAGCGCGGTCCATATCGGCGGCTCCCCGGCGCATGCTGCTCGGGGCCGGCACCGGTGTGCTGCTCGTGACGCTCGCGACCGGCGCCCGCGGACCGGTCAGCGGCTCGCTCGACGCCTTCGTCAAGCCGTCCGCCCGGGTACCGATGGCCATCGGCGCGCTGCCCGAGGTCGCCAACGGCATCGCGCTCGACATCGGTCGCCCGCCGCCCTCGTCGCCGTCCGCGAGCCGCCTCGCCGACGACGCCACCTCGTCCCAGATCCCCGCGCCGGCGCTGCGCGCCTACCGGACGGCCGAGCTGATCATGCAGCGCTCGGCGCCCGGCTGCGGCCTCGACTGGGAGATCCTGGCGGGCATCGGCCGGGTCGAGTCCGACCACGGCCGCTACGGCGGTGCGGTGGTCGCCGCCGACGGGACGTCGTCGCCGCAGATCTACGGCGTGCCGCTCAACGGCGCCGGCCCCGTGGCCGAGATCCCCGACACCGACAACGGCGCTCTCGACGCCGACACCGTGTGGGACCGGGCCATCGGTCCGATGCAGTTCCTCCCGACGACCTGGGACGTCGTGGGCGTCGATGCCGACGGGGACGGGGTCAAGAACCCCCACGACCTGGACGACGCCGCGCTGGCAGCCGCGGTCTACCTGTGCGCCGGCGATGTCGACCTTCGCGACCCCGCACAGCTGCGCGAGGCGCTGCTTCGCTACAACCCGTCGACCGAGTACGCGGACCTCGTCCTGTCCTACATCGAGGCCTACCGCAACAGCGAGCCGATCCCGATCACGGTCAATCCGCCGGTCGACGAGGTCACGCCGCTCGACGAGCATCCCGACCAGCCGGTGCACCCACCCCACGCGCAGCCGGAGGGTCAGCCCCAGGGCGACCCGTCGAACAACGGTCCGGGGTCGAACGGGCCGGGCACCGGTCCGGGCGGGGCCGACCCGGGGAACGGCCCGGGCGGGGAGACCCCAGGCGAGGATCCGGATGGCGAGGATCCCGGCGGCGAGGATCCCGGCGGCGGCCCCGGTGATCCGGGCGGGCCAGGTGGTGGCGGCAGTCCCGGTCCCGGCGACGACGACCCGGGCGGTCCACGGCCGGGTGACGGCGGCGGGGGTGGCGGCGGGGATGACCCCGATCCCGAGCCGCCGGACGAGATGACCGGTGTCCTGCTCTACAACCCGAACACCGGGGTCTGGAGCATCGAGGGCTACGAGGGTCAGCTCTACTTCGGCACCGAGGAGGAGCAGGCGCAGCCGTCGGCGGCCGACTTCGACGGCGACGGAGACTCGACCGAGACGGTTCGGGCCGAGCTCGACGGGTTCGTCGCGGACGGCGTGGAGATCACCGTCGGTGTCGCGTGGTCCAACGCGACGACCGCCAGCGTCCACACGCTGAACGGCAAGGAGTACCCCGGCACGGGCGGCAACGGCGAGCCGACGGAGCCGCCACCGACCGAGCCCACGCCTTCCGAGCCGTCGCCCACCGAGCCCACGGCATCCGATCCGACGCCGACCGAGCCGACGCCGAGCCAGACCTCCTAGGTCACAGGGCACGCCGCCAGGTCTGCTGCGTCAGCTGCTGCCCGAACGCCGGGTTGGGCGCCTCGTCGACGAGCTCGAAGCCGGCGCGCTCGTAGATCCGACGGGCGGCGGCCAGCACGCTGTTGGTCCAGAGCACCATCTCGCGGTAGCCGGCGTCCCTGGCGAAGTCGAGGCAAGCGTCCACGAGACTCGACCCGATCCCCATGCCCCGAGCGCTGGGCTCGACGAGCAGCAGCCGCAGCTGCGCGACCGTCGCGTCCTTGTGGACGCAGAACACCGAGCCGACCCGCTCCCCGTCGACCTCGGCGATCCAGGCCCGGTCGCGCGCCGGATCGCGGTCGTCGACGTAGCCCGCGACGATGCGGGCGACCAGCGCCTCGAACGTCTCGTCCCAGCCGTACTCCTCGGCGTAGAGCTCACCGTGCCGCTGCACGACCCAGCCGAGATCTCCGGCGCGCAGCTCGCGCAACACCGGCTTGGCGCGGCCCTCCCGGTCGGTGAGCAGGCTCTCGATCGTCCGCATCGACTCGAGGAGCCGGCGCCGGCCGGGGCCCGAGACCGACTCGAGCATCCGTCGAACGTCAGCGGCCGACCGCTTGTCGAGGTCGGCGAACGCGGCCCGCCCCCGCGACGTCAGCACGACCAGCTGTCGCCTGGCGTCGCCGGCCGCCCGTTCGCGCGTGACCAGCCCGTCGGCCTCGAAGCGGGCCAGGATCCGACTCAGGTACCCGGCGTCCACACCGAGCCAGGAGCGCAGGTCGGCGACGCCGGCCGGCTCGTGATGCGCCACCTCGAACAGCACGCGGGCCTCGGTCAGCGAGTACGGCGTGTGGGCGAGCCCTTCATCGAGCAGTCCGAGCACGCGCGTGTAGAAGCGGTTGAAGGCGCGCACCTGCGCGATCTCATCGATGTCCACGACCCAGCCTCCGGATGTTTGACTGAGTCAACTATATCCCGCCTCCAGCATCGGTCCAGCACGTGATGCTCGGCGAGCGTGCGGACGTGGCACGTGGAATGCCCGTGACCCAGGCGCCCGCCGCGCAATCTCAAGCCTGGCCGGTCTCCAAGTGGCTGACCCGATCGCCGCTGAGGACGAACCGCCACCAGGTACGCATCTCGCCATAGGTGTCGTTGCGATAGCGGGCCTGCAGCGTCCGGCCGTCGTCGGACTGCGACTCGACCTCGAGGTGCCCTCCGGCCGAGAAGATCTCCCGATCGATCCACGCCTCGAAGTCGCGCTCCGAGCCGTCGTCGGACATCGTCCGGTCCGCCGTGAACGCGGCGAGGAACGCCTCGCGATCCCCGGCGTTGATCGCCTCGACGATCGACCGCACGGTCGGATCGGACAGCTCGTCCACCGGAACCATGTGGGCCTCCTCACCGACCACATCGCGACTTCGGGTACGGCCACTCTAGGCCCGGCTCGCTAGGGTCGAGACGAGCCCGCGCCTACGGAACAGGGGTGAATCGCTGTGTGCGGCATCGTGGTGGTCCACGACGGCGACGCGACACCGACCGAGGGCGGTGAGGCGGACGACGCAGAGATCGGGCCCCGGATGCTCGCCCGGTTGCGACACAGAGGACCGGACGGCACCGGCTCCCGCCGCGTGGGAGCGACCTGGCTCGGCCACGCCCGGCTGTCGATCGTGGACCTCGACGGCGGCGACCAACCGCTCCCGGACGACTCCGGCGCACGATGGGTCGTCTGCAACGGCGAGATCTACAACCACGAGGATCTTCGGGACGAGCTGCCGGGCCCGTTCCGTACCGACTCCGACAGCGAGGTCGCGCTGCACGCCGTCGGCGCCTGGGGACCCGACGGGCTCAGCCGGCTACGCGGCATGTTCGCCTTCGGTGTCGCCGACGCCGACGGTGGCCTGCTCGTCGCCCGCGACTCCCTCGGCGTGAAGCCGCTCTACTGGGCGCGCCGCGGACGGCGGGTCGTCTTCGCGTCCGAGCTGGGCTGCTTCGACCCCGCCTGGCGGCGTCGGATCGAGGAGTTCCCGCCCGGTCACTACTGGACCCCGCGCACCGGCCTGGTCGCGTACGCCGCCGCCTCCGAGCCGGACGACGCGTTCGCCGATCGAGCGGCGGCGCGGGACGGGATCCGCGCGGCGCTCGTCGCCGCGGTGCGGGCCCGGATGATGGCCGACGTGCCCATCGGCGTGTTCCTGTCCGGCGGGCTCGACTCGAGCCTGGTCGCCGCGATCATGGCGCGGGTCGGAGCGGAGACCGGGCAGCGGGTGCGGTCGTTCGCCGCCGGGGTCGCCGACAGCTCCGACCTGCGCGCGGCGCGGAGCGTGGCCGAGCACCTCGGTCTGGAGCACCACGAGCGGGTCTACGACGCCGACGAGATTCTCCAGGTGCTGCCTCGGGTGGTCCGGTCGATGGAGGCGTACGAGCCGTCGCTGGTGCGCAGCGCCGTGCCCAACTACCTGCTCGCGGAGCTCGCGGCCGAGCACGTCAAGGTCGTCCTGACCGGCGAGGGTGCCGACGAGATCTTCGCGGGCTACGACTATCTCCGCGACTACGACGACGCCGACGCGCTCCGGGACGAGCTGGTCCGAAGCGTCCTCGGCCTGCACAACCTCAACCTACAGCGCTGCGACCGCGTGACGATGGCACACGGTCTCGAGGCCCGGGTGCCGTTCCTCGATCGCGACGTGATCGGCGTCGGGCAGCGCATCCCGATCCGGTGGATGCTGCCGGGGGAGCAGGGCCAGGAGAAGCGCATCGTCCGCGAGGCCTTCGCGGGCTGGCTCCCCGACGACGTCCTGTGGCGGCCGAAGGAGCAGTTCGGCGACGGCAGCGGGACGGCCGCGCTCACGGCCAAGCTCGCGCGGGAGATCGTCCCCGACGCTGACTGGGAGGCCGCGACCGTGTCCGGACTACCGCCGCCGCGCAGCCGCGAGGAGCTCGCCTATCAGCGCATCTTCGCCGACCACCTCGGCGGAGTACGGGTCGAGCGCCTGCTCGGACGGTTCGCCACCGCCTGACCCGACGGTGCGTCCGACGCGAGCGGCGCACGGTTGTCGGCCCTCGGGTCGCCACGCGACAACCGCGCGCCGCTCGCGGCGTAGGGACGGGTCAGCGCGCCGGCGGTATGTTCTGGTTGAGCCGGAAGAAGTTGTCCGGGTCGTACTGTGCCTTGACCTGCGTGAGGCGCTCCCAGGTCGGGCCGGGATAGGCGGCTCGGACGGCGTCGGGGCCGTCGTCGCCGAGGAAGTTGACGTAGGCGCCGGTGTCGCTCTGCCGAAGTTGCCCGGACAGCTCGTCGACCCACCGCTCCCGGATCGGCCGATCCTCGGGACCCTCGTAGAAGCTGGCCACGTTGGTCATGATCTTCGAGTTGCGGTGTGCGAAGGCGGTCGCGTCGACCGGGACGCGGGTGATCGCCCCGCCCATCGGCCGCAGCTGCACCACCCGCATGGGCGCGTCGGAACTCTCGAGCCGGTCCATGATCAGCTCGGCGACGCCGCTGTCGACCTGGTCGACGAACATCGTGCGGGCGACCGCCAGCGGGCGGTACTCCTCGTCGTCGGGCGGGTACATGCCGGGATAGGGCATCGGCTGGACCATGTCGGCCAGCGGCTCACCGAGCGCGCGGAACGGCGCGATCGCCTTCTCGCCCTCCTCGACCGGACCCGACCAGCAGATCAGCGCCATGATCGCCAGCTGGCCGTGCTGCTCTTCGGGAAGGAACGGCATCGGCGGCGCCGGCATGACGTTGCCGATCGCGCTCAGGTGCTCGGGGGCGGCCTCGCAGGCGGCGACGAACCCTTCGACCGTCTCGGCCGTCGCGGGCAGCATCAGCATGCCGCCGACGATGTTGCCGAGCTCGTTGAGCCGATAGCGGAACCGGGTCGCGACGCCGAAGTTGCCGCCGCCACCGCGGATCGCCCAGAACAGGTCGGGGTGGCTGGTCTCGTCGGTCACGATGACCTGGCCGTCGGCCGTCACGATCTCGGCGGCGAGCAGGTTGTCGATCGTGAGGCCGTGGACGCGCGACAGATAGCCGTGACCGCCGCCAAGGGTGATGCCGCCGATCCCGACCGAGCCGGTGTCGCCGAAGCCGATCACGAGGCCGTGCTCGGTGACGGCGCCGGTCAACCCGGCCGCGGTGAGACCGGTCTGCGCCCAGACGGTCCGGCCGTCGGCGTCGATCTCGATATTGGTCAGGTTGGCGAGGTCGAGGACGATGCCGTCGTCGACGACGCTGTGGCCGGCGCCGCTGTGGCCGCCGCACCGGACCGCGAGCGGGAGCTCGTTCTCGCGCGCGAACGCCACCACCCGGGCGACCCCGGACGCGTCGGTGGGTCGAACGACGAGCGCCGGGCGGCGGTCGATATGGCCAGCGACCACGGTGCGTGCCTTGTCGTAGTCGGGCTCGCCCGGGGCGATCGTCTGGCCGTCGAAGTCGGAGCGAAGCTGCGCGAGGTCGGGGGCAGGGGGTGACGACGTCATGTGGGTCTCCGCGGGTGTGTGAATCTCAAGGCTGGCGGCGCCATCGTACGAGCGGTCGCCGACAGATGCATCGGGGATTACCCGGACCCCGGGTGCTGCCGGCGGCCGGTCAGCGGGCGTACCTGGCGGGATCGGCCGGGTAGACGCCGAGGACCTTCACGTGGTGGGTGAAGAAGCGCAGTTCCTCGAGCGCCAGACGCAGCGGCCGCTGCTCGGGATGGCCCTCCACCTCGGCCAGGAACTGGGTGGCGGTGAACTGCCCGTCGAGCATGTAGCTCTCGAGCTTGGTCATGTTCACCCCATTCGTGGCGAATCCGCCGAGTGCCTTGTAGAGCGCGGACGGCACGTTGCGTACGCGGAACACGAACGTCGTCATCGTCGGGCCGCCGTCCCGCGGCGCCTCCACGAGCTCGCGGGACAGCACGACGAACCGCGTGGTGTTGTGGTCCTCGTCCTCGACGTCGTCGACGAGGACCCGCAGGCCGTACATCGGCGCGGCGCCCGGCGAGGCGATCGCCGCCTGGGTCGGGTCGTTGGCGTCGGCGACCTCCCGGGCGGCGCCGGCGGTGTCGCCGGACACGACCGGGGTCAGGCCGAGCTTGCGGATGATGCCGCGACACTGGCCCAGCGCGTGGACGTGGCTGTGGGCGGTCGTGATCGTGTCGAGCGACGCGTCCGGGCCGGCCATCAGGGCGTACCGGATCCGGAGGAAGTGCTCGGCGATGATGTGTAGGCCCGACGTGGGCAGCAGGTGGTGGATGTCGGCGACCCGGCCCGCGATCGAGTTGTCGATCGGGATCATGGCCAGGTCGGCCTCGCCGGACTCCACCTGCGACACGACGTCCTCGAAGGAGGCGCAGGCCATCGCCTCCCAGTCCGGATAGTTCTCCTGGCACACCACGTGGGAGTTGGCGCCGGGCTCGCCCTGGTAGGCGATTCGTCCAGCCTTCACGCGCGAAGTCTTGCACGGTCGGCGGCGTGGGCCGCGGCGGACTCACGCGTCGAGACGCCATGGCGGTGCCGTCGCGCACCCTCACCCTCTATACGTGCCGGGGCCCTCCAGGTCCGGTGGCCGGAGCCGGAAGACCTGGAGCCGGAGGTCGTAGTACTTGTCGGTCTCGCCGACCCACTGCATGCCCAGCCTCCGGGCGAGTCGCTCCGCGCGCTGGTTGGCCGGCCGCAGCACGGCGAACAGCTCGTGTGCCGAGCGTTCGAACGCCCACAGCGCCACCGCCCGCGCGGCCTCGGTGGCGTAACCGTTGCCCCAGTGCTCCGGCACGAACTGCCAGGCGAGCTCCAGGTCCTCGCGATGGGGCGGCATCCGGCGCAGGGTGATCGACCCGACGAGGACGTCGTCGTCGCGACGACGCACGACCCAGTGGCCGACCGGTGGTTCGGCCTCCGCGTCCTCGGCGGCCCAGCGCTCGATGGTGGCGCGCATGCCGCTCTCGTCGCGGATCGGGTCGAGGGCGGGGGTGAGCCAGCGCGTGACCTCTTCGCGGCCGAAGATGCCGAGGCCGGCGTCCGCGTCCGCCGCGGTCCAGCCTCCGAGGACGAGCCGGTCGGTGTCGAGTACCGCTTGCTGGATCGCCATCCCGGCTCCTTCGCGTCGGGGTCCTACTCGCCACGGTCAACAACGCCGGCGCCGCATTGCTTCCGGGACGAATGGTCGACGAGACGAACGAGCGGGTACGGCGGATGCTGACCGCCCCGAGGACCGGCCGATCGGCCCTGCCTCAGTCCCGCGGCATCGGCTCGAGCCGCTCCGCGGCCTTCGCGATGTTGCGCTGCATGCTGCCGAAGACCAGGCCGTGGAACGGTCGCACCGCCCACCAGTACGCATGGCCGGTCGCGCCGCGGGGGTGGAACAGCGCCCGCTGCCGCAGCACCGATCGGTCGGAGCGGTCGGTCGCGCCGACGGAGAACTCCAGCCACGCCAGGCCCGGCAGTCGCATCTCGGCCCGCAGCCGCAGCCGGACCCCTTCGTCGATCTCCTCGACCCGCCACCAGTCGAGCGAGTCGCCCGGCAGCAACTGGTCCGGATCTCGCCGACCGCGGACCAGACCCGGCCCACCACTGAGCCGGTCGATCCAGCCTCGAGCGGACCAGGCCAGCGGGAACGAGTACCACCCGCGACGTCCACCGATGCCCTCGATGATTCGCCACAGCGACTGTTGACTGGCATCGACCGTCCGCTCCCGGTCGTCGACGTAGAGCGATCCACCCGCCCAGTCCGGGTCGTCCGGCAGGGGCTCGCTCGGTGCGCCACGTGGCGTCGCGGACGACCACGTCGTCGGGACGTCGAGGGTCTGGATCTTCGAGAGTGCGAGCTCGACCGAACGGTCGTAGCCGATCAAGCCGTCGGACGGGTCGGGCACGTACCGAGCGATGTCGTGCTCCTCGGCGACCGCGGTGTTGCGAAGCGACTCGACCAACGGCCGCGCCAGGCTCCTCGGGACCGGCGTCACGAGTCCGACCCATTCGCTCGACAGCCCGGGCGTGAGGACCGGAACCCGCATGATGCGCCGTCGCGGCAGGCCGACGATGGCGGCGAACCGCTGCATCATCTCCTCGTAGGTCAGAACGTCCGGGCCGCCGATGTCGAACTCGCGGTTGACGTCGGTGGGGAGTTCGGCGGCAGCGACCAGATAGCGCAGCACGTCGCGGATCGCGATCGGCTGGATTCGGGAGCGCACCCATCGCGGCGTGATCATCACGGGCAAGCGTTCGGTGAGGTAGCGCAGCATCTCGAACGACGCCGAACCCGAGCCGATGATGACTCCCGCCCGCAGGACGGCCGTCGGCACGCCGGAGTCGAGGAGGACCCGGCCGACCTCGGCGCGGGAGGCGAGGTGCTCCGAGAGCCGCTCGTCTCGTGGCGCGAGCCCGCCGAGGTAGACGATCCGCGACAGCTTCCGATCGCGGGCGGCACCGGCGATCGTCTCGGCGATCTGCCGCTCGGTCGTACGGAAGTCCGATCCCGAGCCGATGGAGTGGAGGAGGTAGTACGCGACGTCCGCGCCGTCGAGGGCGTCGTCGACCGCGGCCGGGTCGGTGGCGTCGGCCCGGGCGACCTCGACGTCGTCGTACCACGGTCGCCGAAGCAGCTTGTCGGGGGAGCGGGCCACCACCCGGACTCGATGGCCGGCCGCCAGCAGCTCCGGGACGAGCCGGCCGCCGACGTACCCGGTGGCGCCCGTGACCGCGCACAGCCGCCGCCGGTTGGACGGTCTCGGGTCGATCTGGGTGGACATGCTCGGGCGCCTAACGGCCGATCGCCGTGGCCGCCTGCCGGATGTCGTTGACGAGCGCCCGGGCGCCGGTGGCGGTAACGTCCGGCTCGTCGACCGGCGCCGCGACCGCCACGGACGTGTCGGCAGCGATCATCGCGATGGCGTCGGCGTGCTGGCGGAAGAGCTCGGGGTCGCAGGTCGCGAGGACGACCAGGGACGGCCGCAGGGTGCGGAGGCTGGCGTCGAGCGTGTCGAACGGCGTGTTCGCGCCCAGGAACGTGATCCGCCAGCCGCGTCGTGCGATCAACACACCGAAGAGGATGAGTCCGAGGTCGTGCGCCTCGCCGGGCGGGCAGGCGAGTACAGCCGACGGAGAGCTCCCGCTTCCCCAGTCCCGGGCGAGCTCGAGCAGGCGGCCTCGGACCAGGTTCGACGCGAAGTGCTCCTGCGCCACCGTGATCGTGCCATCGGCCCACCGTTCGCCGAGGCCGTGCAGGTAGGGGATCAGCACGTCGGAGATCGCGAACTCGACCGACACGGTCTCGAAGAGACGATCGAGGGCGGCGTGGCCGGCGGCCGTGTCGTAGCTGTCCAGCGCCTTCTGCAGTCCCTCCGCGAGTTCGTCCACGTGCGGCCCGGCAGCCAGGCCATCGGGCTCCGAGCCGGCCGTCGCCCGGCGAGCCGCCTCGGCCGCCGACAACCCCTCCGCGATCAAGGCCTTGGTTCGGCGTACCCGGTACTCGTCGGCCGCGGAGTAGAGCCGGAAGCCGCCTGGCGACCTGGTCGGGTGGAGCAGGCCGTAGCGCTGCTCCCACGCGCGCAGCAGCTCGGGAGACACGCCCGTACGCCGGGACAGCTCACCGATGCGTATCTCGCCGCTCACGGCCGATCACTGTACAGCGCTGGAACAGATATCTCTACAAACCCTTGACAGGAGCGTCGAGCTCTGTGCAGTCTGGAAGAACCTTGGACAAACTCTGTACAGGAGGAACCTGACATGAAGAAGCTCGATCTGCTGGCGGCCGCCCTGGTCGTCGTCGGCGCGGTGAACTGGGGCCTGGTGGCCGTCGCCGAGTTCGACCTGGTCGCGACCGTGTTCGGCCTCGACTTCGGCGAGACCAACGCCGCCACCCGCATCGTGTACGGACTGGTCGGCCTGTCCGGCCTGTGGCTGGCCACGCGGGCGCCGGCCATGCTGAAGTCCGGCACCGGACGCCGGACGGCGGTCCCGGCATGACCCGCCGTCCAACGCTCGCGGGCCTGGCCGCGGCGGCGGCCCTGGGCGCGGCCGCGCTCGCGATTCCCAGCCAGGCTTCGGCCGCCGCCGACGGTAGGGCGTCCGGGGGAAAGGCCGAGGTCAACGTCGTCCATGGCATTCCTGGGGCCAAGGTCAAGGTCTGTGTCGACGGAGCGCCGGCGATCCGGCGGTTCACGTACGGCGAGAAGGTCGTCGGCGTCGCGCTACCGGCCGGTAGGCATCGCGTACGCGTCGTGCCGACCGGGCGGCGGTGTGGATCGCCCGCGATTCTCCGGAGCCGCTACGCGCTGGAGGCGGGCGACAGCTACACGATCGTCGCCTGCCTCAAGCCGTCCGGAACGCCCAAGCTGAGGGCGTTCCGCAATCGAGTGCGGCCGACCGACTCCGGAAAGGCGCGGCTCACCGTCCGGCACACGGCGATGGCGCCGGCGGTGAACGTGTGGGCCGACGGAAGCCCGCTGATCGCAGGCCGGCACTTCCGATGGGGCGACCGCGAAAGCTTCCCGGTTCCCGCTGGGAGGTACCGCGTGAAGGTCACCCTGCCCGGCTCGGACGAGCCGGTGATCGGACCGCGGCGGCTCTCCTTGCGCGCTGGCAACGCCTACCAGGTCCACGCCGTCGGCGAGGCGGGCCACTACCGCCTCGTCGTCGTCAGAACGCACGTCGGGACCCACTAGATCGGCCCGGCGGACGACGAGCAGGGGCCTACCGGCACGCCCGGTAGGCCCCTTGCCTCGCCCACGTCGTCACGTTCTGCGACGTCGTCGGCACCCATCGTCTCTCCACAACCGATTGCATCGATCTAAAGCCGGCAAAGCGGACCGCCTCAGAACGCAGGGGTTGACGAATGATGACAACCTTGTCTCGGACACACATCGGCGTCGAACCTGCTCGGGCGGCGAACGCCGTAGACAACAGCGGCACGGCTTCCAGACAGGGGAGATCGGAGATGACCGAGCGGGCCGGCGACCGACGCCGAGTGCGGGTGTGGTTCGGCACCGAGGTGATCTGCTCGCATGTAGCAGACTCCGCGGCCGCCGAGCGCTACGCTGACCTGATGCAGCGGCGATTCGCTGGGCTCACCATCACGGTCGACGACGATCCAGGGGTGGCCGACCCAGACCTGCCGCACGAGTTGCTGTGGGAGCAGACTGTCAAATGATGCGCCGGTTCTGCCTGGTCCGTCATGCCGACCCGTCAGGTGTCAGTGGCACAGGCATCGTCGCCCATGGAGTCGAGTTCGTCGACGGCTCCGTCGCCCTGCGCTGGGTCGGCTCGAAGCCGTCGACGTCGATCTGGGACAGCGTCGACGACGTGCTCTCCGTCCACGGCCACGGCGGCCGAACGGTGATCCACTGGCTCGACGCCTTCAGCTACTTCGAGCCCGCGTACGCGGTGACGATCGGGTCCTAGCGGCCCGAGCGGCACGCGTCGAGGCGGGCGACCTGGGCCGAGTCGCATGCTCACGAGCGTGGCCGTACGTAGGTCCCCAGGCTCGGCACCGTGGCGACGAGATCCCGCTCTCGCAGCACCCGCGTGGCCCGCCGTACGGTGCCCAGGGACACCTGGAACTCGGCGGCAAGCGCCCGCTCGTTGGGCAGAACCGCCCCCGAGGGCAGCGTGCCGTCCCGGATGCGGTCGGCGAGATAGTCGGCGAGCTTGACGTAGAGGTAGTCCGGCACACCGGGATCCGGGTCGAACGGAATCGGTACCGTACGCATGAGTCTCCTCCTGGTGCGTTCAGGAAGGGGATGAGGGGCCGGCGTGAAGTGTGCGCTTCACGCCGGCCCTGCCTTGTACGGGCGAACCCCCCATCGATGGGATAACGCAACGACCCGTGACACCGAGGTCGTGTCACAGGCCGCTGATGACACGCTAATCGGCACCGCTGACACTTGCGGCGGCGTCGACCCGGCGCGTTGCCGTCGGTGCCAGGGCCGACGGAGTCGACACCGCGCGCCTGGAGCGTCTGCAGGGAGTCGGAGCTCCGCGACCCCGACCACCCAGCCGACCCGCGAAGCGTCACCTGATGGAGATCGTGACGATCGGGAGGCTCGGTCGGCCTCGTCCGCGTGCGCTCCTCTGGACCAGCAGGGCGCGCTCGACTCGGGCGGCGACCCGGACGCAGTAGTCCCGCCACTCGTCGTCGGCAACCGACGGGGAGCGGGCGTCGATCACGGCCGCCGCGAACGAGACGCTGCGGGGGAGTGCGTCGACGAGTGCGGCGCGAAGCCGCCTGACCTGGCCGACGAACGTCGCCTCGGACTCGACCTCCGCCACGAAGAAGATCTCGGCTCCGCCGAACGTGGCGAGACAACCGTGACGGACGTCGTCATGGTGCAACCACTCCCGTGCCGTCGCCCCCAAGCGGGTGACGAGCTCCACGCCGGCGAGATGCCCCAGGGAAGGGGTCGCGGGGACGCACATGCTTTCGATGTAGCCGTCGAGATCATCGACCGCTCCGATGCTCAGTCCCACGGAGCGACCGGCGGCGAGCCGCTCCGCGACCAGATTCGGGAAGCGAGCGAAGAAGCCCGGCCAGGCGAGCAGGCCGGTGTTGGGATCCTCGCGGGTCACCATCCGCCACGATCCGATCGCCGCCGGTGGATAGCATTCCCGGCGTTCGGAGCTCGGCCGGATCGGTCTGCCGCAACTGCCTGATGCGTCGCTCATCGGACTACTCCGTTCCGGCCAGCTGACTCGCGGCGTTGGCGAACGCCCCGAGCACGACGCTGGCCGCTGGCAGTGGCGCTCGGGGGAATCGCCGGGACCACATCCAGTGCATGACGCCACGCGGGGTCCGGGACGGAGGCACGAGCACCGGAGACGTCCGATCGACCCGGCGTACGCCAAGGCCTGGCCACTCGGCATGCCAGGTCCGGTCGCCGACCGGCGCGGTCACCATCAACCAGCGTCGGTCCGGCAGCCTCGACGTGGGCGGCCAGATGCGGAGCTGTTGGGACTCCATCTGGCGGATGGCGACCGCTCCGAGTACGCAGGGGACCTCCCAGACGTCGAAGCGGCCGTCGGGCACGATCATGACCGCGGGCGGTGGCTCCATTGCCCGCCAGGCCAGGCTGATCTCGGCCCGGCCGGCGATCGGCACGGCGTCTCGAGACAGTGGATGCGCCCCTGGCCGTGGACACATCGAGTCGGCGCACCCGCACTCCCAGGCGCCACCACCCGTACGGAGCAGACGCGACCGTCGACTCCGATCGGATCGCACCAACGGGAACGCGGGGACGACCGATACGCCGATGCCCGCGTAGGCAAGTGCAGTGTCCAGCAGCGCGTTCCGCCGTGCCATCGACGCCTCCGACACACGTCGTCATGTCCATCCCATTCGCTCCGCCCGTCGTCGACCGACCGTGTCCGCGGCGATGTCGACGATGTACCGGCATCTCAGGACCCATGGTGGGATTGGCGGGTATCCGGGCAGTCCAGCGGACGCGTCCTTCTGCGGTACGCCGCGGCCCGGAGCGGCATGCCGCGTCTGTACGAGCCGTCGCGGTCGTCCAGCGCGCTGTGTCTCCGGGCACGGCTCACGCGCGGGCGGCGAAGCAGGGCCGGAGTGACCATTCGCTCCACACCAAATCCAGAGTGAGTGTCGCCGCCGCGACCTATCGTCGATCCGTGATCCAGGTGCGGCTGGCGGAAGGCCTCAACAGCGTCCGCTTCGGCTACTCACCGCTGAGTGAGGTCGCGAGCAGCGTTCGCGTGCTCGGCGACCGGCAGCGACCGGGCCGCTATCGACCGTGGTCGGCGGCGGTGCGGGCCGGCGTCGAGCCGGAGGACCTCGCGCTCCTGGAGGCCGTCATACCCAGCCCGCCCGGCCACTCGGCGCCGGCGTTCTTCTTCACCTGTGCGAGCGATCCGGACGCCGGGATCGGCGTACAGCTTCGGCGACTGCGCCAGCTGTCGTCGGATCGGCTGCGAAGCGACATCACGGTCGCCTGGGCGGCGGCCGGCGAGCGGCTGCCCAGCCGGGCCGACGCCCTGCTTCGCCGAGACGACGCCGCCGATGCCCTCGCCGGTGCCGTGTCCCGGTACTGGAACGTCGCGGTGCATCCGCTCTGGCGTCGTATGCGAGCGGTCATCGCTCGCGAGCGGGCGTACCGGGCTCGAGCCCTCGCTCGGCACGGCGTCCTGGACGCACTCTCCGGTCTGCATCCGGAGGTCAGCCTGGCGCCGGAGCTGCTCTCCATCGACAAGCCCTACCTCAACCGCGCCTACACGGCCGACGTCGTCCGCCTCGTCCCCTCGGTCTTCGTCTGGCCACGGCTCGCGGCGGTGCCGGAGGCGGACGGCCGACGCCGGATGGCGCTGTTCTTCCCACCGCACGGCGTGGAGCGGGTGTGGCGCACCGAGCGTCGAGCGGTCCAGCCAGCCCTGCAGCGCCTCCTCGGCCGCACCCGCACCGAGGTGTTGGAGTCGCTCGACGTGCCCGCGTCCACCACCGAGCTTGCGAGGGCCCTGGGGCGCAGTCCCGGCAACGTCAACGAGCATCTGGCCGACCTGCGTTCCTGCGGACTGGTGACGTCGTGGCGACACGGGCGCACCGTGTGGTACCAGCGGACCAGCCTCGGGACGCGACTCATCGCCGGTGTGTGACCGCACGGGTCAGGGAGGCGTCGAGAGGTAGTCGCCGGCCGTCGTCACCTTGCCGAAATGGGGGAGGGTGCGCGTGACGGCGAACTGGTGGAGGTCGGCGTCGAAGTCCGACATGGCGTCGGCCGCGAACTCGAGCTCGTAGCCGTGATCGGCGGCCGCTCGCGCGGTGGACTCCACTCCGAGCGTGGTGACCAGGCCGGCGAGAACCAAGGTGGTCGCGTCGCGCTGCTGGAGCCGCGAGTGCAAGGCGGTGTCGTAGAAGGCGCCGATCGTGCGCTTGACGACGACGATGTCTGCCGGCGCGGCGAGGTCGTCGGCGATGCCACTGCCGGGAGGTTGACGTGCCACGTCCGGTCGCACCGTATGGACCAACACGACCGGAAGTCGCTCGCGACGGAAAGCCGTGGCCAGTTGTCGGCCGCGGGCGAGCACCTCGTCGCCCGCATGGGGAGCCAGGGGCAGGGCGAGGATGCGAGGCATCAGGTCGACCAGGACGAGAGCGAGCGTCACACGTCGTCCCACTGGCCGAGCGCGTAGCGGGTACCGTCCTGATCCTCGAACAGCGCCCACCACCCGAAGTGCTGCTGTGCGGGCGGCAGCGCGAACGTCACCCCTCGACCGACGAGCTCCCGGTGGGTCGCGTGGATGTCCGAACAGTTGAAGAAGAGGTCGGAGTGCGGGAGTCGCTCGGGCACGTCGGGTCGGGACTCGCCGGACCGGCGCGGGCTCAGAACCAGCCGCAGATCCTGTCTCGGCGGTTTGACCTCGATCCAGCGCTCGTCGCCGAACGTGTCGTCGCGGACCACGTCGAACCCGACCTTGCGCGTCCAGAAGTCCAGTGCCGCTTGCTGGTCGTCCACCGGGACCACGGCCTTCGTGACGTTCGTGATCATGAGCGTCCTCCTTTCCGCCAGTGGCGCTTGTGTGGGTCGTCCCCACGATGGGCGCCTCAGCGACCTGGCAGGAAGGTTTCGTCAGCCGTCGAATCGAGTCGTCGGTACGGCCCGCGCGGATCGGCGTCACGACATGGTCAACGACGTGCCGGGTCGCCACGGGATCGATTCGGCGGTGGCCGAATGCTTGGCGCTGTCGACGCGAGTTCCTAGCCTCTTGTCGTGATCGAGTTCCGGCTGACCGCCGAGGCGATCAGCGCTGCCCACTTCGGCTACTCGCCGCTGGCCGAGCTCGCCACGAGCCTGCGTGCCCTGGGCTCGCCGCTGCAACGCGACTATCTCCTCCGGCCCTGGCTTCGCGAGGTGGCGGGATCGCTGCGCCACGTCGACATGGAGCTGCTCGGGGGCGTCGCGCCGCCCGGTCACCATGCCGCGGACTTCCTGTTCGCCTGGTCTCGGGACAGCACCGTGACCATCGACGATCAGCTGGCGGTGCTCGCCGACGCGCCACCGGACGAGATCTGGCGCGACATCGTCAACACCTGGTCCGGACAGCCTCCGGCCCGCGTCGCACGTGCCTTCGCCGACGCCGGCTCGGGTTGTCGCGAGCTCGCGGACGCGCTTCGGTCCTACTGGGACGTGGCGATCGGGCCGTACTGGTCGCGAATCCGAGCGGTCATCGACGGCGATGTGGCCCACCGCTCCAGCTTGGCACTGGAGCGCGGCCTGCTCGGCGTCCTCCAGGACCTGCAGCCGGAGGTCAGCCTCCGGGGCCGGTCGCTGCTGGTCGACAAGCCGCACCATCCCGACGCGCGGTACTCCGAAGGAGATCTGATCCTGCTGCCGTCGGTCTTCGTCTGGCCGAACCTGATCGTTGGCCACGAGACTCCGGGCCGGTTCGAGCTCCACTATCCGGCCAGAGGCGTCGGACGGGTGTGGGAAGGTCTCCGAGACGCGCAGGAAGCCGGCGAGCGTCCACTGGGAGCGCTGCTCGGCCGTACCCGGGCGTGGATCCTGGCCCGGCTCGACGAGCCGATGACCACGACGCAGCTCGCCCGGGAGCTGAGTCAGAGCCCCGGCTCGGTCAACGCCCACCTGTCGGTGATGCGCGACAGTGGGCTGCTCGTCGCGCAGCGGTCAGGGCGGCTGGTGCTCTATCGCCGAACGCCCCTGGGCGCCACGATCGTGTCGTCGGTCGAGCGCCAGGGCGAGCGGAACGCCGCTCTGCCCGAGTCGGACGAGCGGCCGGCGTGATCTGGTGTCCGAGGGGGGACTTGAACCCCCACCCCCTGCTAAGGGGACTAGCACCTCAAGCTAGCGCGTCTGCCAATTCCGCCACCCGGACTGGGCTCCGGCCGGGGGCCCGGAGCGCTGCGTCACTTTATCAAAGCCCCACCGGCGGTCGGCCATCGCGCCGACGGCGGTGAACAGGCAGGATGGAGGGATGACGACGAGTCAGCCGCGTCCCTCGTACGACCCGGCCGCCACGGTGCTGGAGCACTGCCGTTCGCTGGTCCGGATCGACACCACGAACTTCGGTGACGACTCCGGACCGGGGGAGCGGACGGCGGCGGAGTACGTCGCCGAGCGGCTCACCGACGCGGGGCTCGAGCCGGAGCTGATCGAGGCGCATCCGGGTCGGGCGAGCGTGCTCGCGCGATGGGACGGGCGGGACGCCGACGCCGACCCGCTGCTGCTGCACGGCCATCTCGACGTGGTGCCGGCGCGCGCCGAGGACTGGTCGGTTCCGCCGTTCGCCGCCGAGATCGTCGACGACTACCTCTACGGCCGCGGCACCGTCGACATGAAGGACTTCGACGCGATGCTGCTGTCGGTGCTCGAGGCCAGGCAGCGGGCGGGGTGGGCGCCGCGGCGGCCGATCGTCCTGGCGTTCACCGCCGACGAGGAGGCCGGCAGCCGACGCGGCGCACACTGGCTGGTCGAGGAGCACCCGGACTGGTTCGCCGACTGCAGCGAGGCCGTGGGCGAGGTGGGCGGCTTCTCGACCGATGTCGCGGGCCGGCGGCTGTACCTGATCGAGTCGGGCGAGAAGGGCATGACGTGGGTCCGGCTGACGGCTCGGGGGCATGCCGGACACGGCTCGATGCGGCACCCGGACAACGCGATCGCGCGGCTGGCCGAGACCGTCGCGGCGATCGGGGCGTACGAGTGGCCGGCTCAGCCCGGCCCCGCGATGCGGCAGCTGATCGAGAAGGTACGGGAGCTCGCCGACTCGTCCAGCGACGACCCGGACAAGCTGATCGCCGAGCTCGGCCCGGCCGCCCGAATGATCGGCGCCGGGATCCGCAACACGACCAACCCGACGATGCTGCGGGCCGGCTACAAGGTCAACGTCGTACCGGGGGAAGCGCAGGCCTGGATCGACGGGCGGTTCCTGCCGGGCGAGCGCGACGCGTTCGTCGAGTGGCTGCGCGAGCGGGCCGGACCGGACGTCGACGTCGACATCCAGCTCGAGGACGTGGCACTCGAAGGCGAGTTCGCCGGCGACCTGGTCGACGCGATGACGACCTCGCTGCTCGACGAGGACCCCGACGCCGAGGTCGCGCCGTACCTCATGTCCGGCGGCACCGACGCCAAGGCCTGGAGCCGGCTCGGCATCCGGTCCTACGGCTTCACGCCGCTGCGACTGCCGCCGGACCTGGACTTCACCGCGCTCTTCCACGGGGTGGACGAGCGGGTGCCGGTCGATGCCCTGAGCTTCGGGGCGCGGGTGCTGGATCGGCTCTTGGATCGCGCCTGAGTACGCATCGGGGGAGCCGGTCGTTCGGGGCCGCGCCTACCCGGACAGCAGCCGCGCCAGCCGGGTACGACGGTGCCGGTGCGGCCGCAACCGGACAGCGGCCGCGAGCGCCGGTCCGGCCTGGTGCACGATCGACAGGTGCCGTCGCGCCATCGCCGCGGCGCTGATCAGATGGGCCCGGGTGAGCGAGCCCGCCGACTCCGCTGGGAGCACGAGCACGACCGCCTCGGCCCGCCGCCCGACCGCGTCGTGGACGGCGGCCACGTCGCATTCGGAGCCGACCGCCTCGCGCAGCGCGTCGACGCCGGCGGCACCGGAGGCCCGGATGCCGAGCGTCTGGAGGTCCGAGGGGCCGACGCCGAGGACGCGGGGCAGTGCCTCGGTCACGAGCTCGACGACGCGGGCCACCGCCTGGGCGGCGTCGGCCACGGGCGACACGACGAGGTCGTGTTGTCCGGCCTCGACCGGCGGGAGCTCACCGGCCCGGAGGGACTCGACGAGCCGCACGATCGGACCGCGGTCGGTGTCGACGGGCAGCCGGATCGTGGCGACAGATCGACTTTCGACGAGGTCGCCGAGGAAGCGTCCCGGCCCGGCCGGTTCGAGCTCGTCGGGATCTCCGACCAGCACCAGGTGGTCGGCTCCCGCGTTCTCGTGCCGGACGAGCATCTCGCCGGCTGAGGCCAGGTCGAGACGGTGGGCGTCGTCGACGACCGTGAGCGACCGCCCGGCGGCGTCGGCCCGGCGCCGCAGGATCCCGATCCATCCCTCCGGCGCGGTCCCCGGACCGGCGACCACGACGGACACGGGCGTGGCGAGGGCCCGGGCGATCGTGTCGTCCGAAGCAGCCCCGTCCGAAGCAGCCCCGTCCGAAGCAGCCCCATCCGGCGCGGCGCTGGCCGGTGCGGCGTTGTCGGGCGAAGCAATTCCGTCCGGCGCGGCGCCGGCCGGTGCCGCCGGCCCCGTATCCACTGCCTCCGGACCCGCCGCCTCCGGACCGACGGCGACAGATCCGACGGCGGCAGATCCATCGTCGCTGCCGAGCAACCGGCGTACTCCGTCCGCGATCCGACCCTCGAGCGGACCCCACCGCGGATGCGCGAGCGCCCGCTCGGACGACAGCGCCACGACCCGACCGGCCGACACCGCCGCGTCCAGGCCCGGCCGGGGGCGCTCGATCCCGTACCCCCGAAGCGCCGCCGCCCAGGTCGTGCCGTCCAGCGTGGTCGACCCGTCGGCGGCGGCGCGGCGAACCAGCCAGCTCGTCAGCCCGGCCGAGCGGCGGACGTCGTCGATCGCGAACCGACCGAGCCGCTCTCGCGCCAGCGCGTCGACCCGGGTTGGCGAGGCGCCCGGCTCGTCGAGGGCCAGCCACGGATCCGGTTCGTCAGCGCTCTGGCCCGCCGCGTCCGCGGTCGGACCCGCCGCCTCGCGGGCACTCCGGCCGGCCGCCTCCGCAGTCGAATCCGCCGGCTCCGCGGCGCTACCGTCCGAGGCGCTCGACATCCGATCGTCCGACCCGCTCACGGCTCGGTGTCGGCCGCCTCGTCGGACACGTCGTCGAGGGCGTTGACGATCTCCGCCGGCAGCTCGACCTCCCAGGCGTCGAGCGACGCGGTCAGCTGGGCCGCCGTTCGAGCCCCGACCAGGGCCGAGCTCACGCCGGGACGGCCCAGCAGCCAGGCCAGTGCGGTCTGGATCGGCGACAGTCCGAGCCCGTCGGCGGCTCGTACGACCGCCTCGACGATCCCTCGAGAGCCGTCGTCCAGGTAGGGCTCCACGTTGCTGCCCAGGTGCGGCGTCGCGGCTCGGGAGTCGGCCGGAACGCCGGCGCGGTACTTGCCGGTGAGCACGCCCCGGCCCAGTGGCGACCACGCGAGGACGCCGATGCCGAGCGTTCGGGCCGCCGGCAGGACCTCGTCCTCGACCGTGCGGTTGAGCAGGGAGTACTCCATCTGCGTCGACGTCAGCGCCGCTCGCCCCGGAACGGCCGCCTGCCAGGCGTACCCGAGGCCGGTCTGCCAGCCGGACCAGTTCGAGACGCCGACGTAGCGGGCCCGCCCGCTGGAGACGGCGTAGTCCAGCGCGGACAGCGTCTCCTGCCAGGGCGCGGTCCGCGACCACACGTGGAGCTGCCAGAGGTCGACCTCGTCGACGCCGAGCCGGTGCAGCGACTGGTCGAGCTGCCGGAGCAGGCCTCCGCGCGAGGTGTCGGCACCCCACTCGCCGCGACGGGTGCCGAGACCGGCCTTGGTCGCGATCACCAGCTCGTCGCGGGCGACCACCTTGTCGATGAGTCCGCCGAGCACCTGTTCGGAGGCGCCGTCGGCGTAGCCCGCGGCGGTGTCGACGAGCGTGCCGCCGGCGTCGACGAACGCGGTGAGCGCGTCCTTCGCCTCGTGCTCGTCGGTGTCCTGGCCCCACAGCCAGGTGCCGAGCCCGAGGCACGACACGGACAGGCCGCTGCGGCCGAGCCGTCGCTGGTGCATGGCGGAAGGCTAGAGGGTCGGCGCCCCACGCTCGCCCTCGCCTACCGTTTTGCGCCCGTACGGTTGGTCGCGAAGCCGGCGGACCAACCGTACGGGCGCAAAACCGACCTCGACCCGCCCTCTTCGGCCGTCGGCGCCCGCCCCCACTAGGCTCCACGGGTGCGCCTGGGACTCAACATCGGCTACGTCGCGACCGACGCCGTCGAACCCGTACGGCTGGCGCGGGCCGCGGAGGCCGCCGGGTACACCAGCGTCTGGGCCGCCGAGGCGTACGGCTCCGACGTCGTCACCATGCTCACCTGGATCGGCGCGAACACCGAGACGATCCACGTCGGCAGCGCGATCATGCAGATCCCCGGGCGTACCCCCGCGATGACCGCGATGACGGCGGCGACCCTCGACACCCTGACCCAGGGAAGGTTTCGCCTCGGACTCGGCGTCTCCGGGCCGCAGGTCTCCGAGGGCTGGCACGGCGTCCGGTTCGCCAAGCCGCTGGCTCGCACCCGGGAGTACGTCGACATCGTCAGGCTCGCCCTGTCGCGACAGACCGTGCGGTACGACGGCGACCACTTCACGCTGCCGCTGCCGGACGGGCCGGGCAAGGCGCTGAAGCTGATGCTCCATCCCCATCGCCAGGACATCCCGATCTACCTGGCCGTGATCGGGCCGAAGAACCTCGAGCTCGCCGGCGAGATCGCCGACGGCTGGCTCGGCATCTTCGTGGCGCCGGAGCATGTCGCGGCATCGCTCGACCGGCTGCGCGCGGGCGCGGACAAGGCCGACAAGACGCTCGCCGACCTCGACGTCGTCGCCAACGTGCCGATCGCGGTCGGCGACGACCTCGACGCCTGCGCCGAGCCGCTCCGGGCGTACACCGCGCTCTACGTCGGCGGCATGGGCAGTCGCCAGCAGAACTTCTACAACCAGCTCGCCCGCCGGATGGGGTACGAGGAGGCCGCCGAGCGGATCCAGACCCTGTACCTCGACAAGCGGCACCGCGAGGCGATGGCCGCCGTCCCCCGCGACCTGATCGACCAGACCGCCCTGATCGGGCCCAAGGAGCGAATCACCGAGCGGCTGCACGCGTACGCCGAAGCCGGCGTCACGACGATCAACGCAACCCCGTTCGCCGCGGACGAGGCCGGTCGCGTCGACACCCTCCGGACCCTCGCCGACGCCCTCGACGCTGCCGGACTCGGAGACAGCTGACGCGCGATGGACTTCTTCGAGGCGGTGGTCCTCGGCATCGTCGAGGGGCTGACCGAGTTCTTGCCGGTGTCCAGCACCGGGCACCTGACGATCTTCGAGAAGTGGCTCGGCCTGCCGATCGACGCCCGGGAGGTCACGGCCTTCACGGCAGTCATCCAGATCGGCGCGATCATGGCCGTGCTGGTGTACTTCCGGTCCGACCTGTGGCGGATCTTCCGGGCCTGGCTGATCGGACTGTTCAAGCCGGAGTACCGCGGCAGCTTCGACCACCGTTTCGGCTGGTACGTCATCGTCGGCTCGATCCCGATCGTGATCGCCGGTCTCGCGGGGGAGTCGCTGATCACCGGACCGCTGCGCAACCTGTGGTGGGTCGCCGGCTCGCTCATCGTGTGGAGCGCCGTCCTCGTCCTCGCCGAACGGGTCGGCACCCAGAAGCGCGGCGAGCGCGACATGACGATGCGCGACACCGTGCTGATCGGAGTCGCCCAGTGCATCGCCCTGGTGCCAGGGGTCTCGCGCTCCGGCGCCACGATCTCCGCCGGCCTGATGCTCGGGCTCGACCGGGTCACCGCGACCCGGATGTCGTTCTTCCTGTCGATCCCGGCGCTGGTCGGCGCCGGCCTGTACGAGCTGCCGGAGGCGCTGAGCGGCGGAATCGGCGTCGCCGAGACGATCGTCGCGACCGTGGTGAGCTTCGTCGTCGCGTACGCCGCGGTCGCCTGGCTGCTGAAGTTCGTCGCCGGACACAGCCTGGCCCTGTTCGTGTGGTACCGCCTCGCGGTCGGCGGCCTGCTCGTCGTGCTGCTCGCCACCGGCGCGATGTCGGCCACCTGACGGAGTTGTCAGCAAACAATCAGTGCCCTGTCCCGAACAGCTGCTGACAACTCTGCCCGTACGCTGGGGCGGTGGCCCTCGCGATCCTGGTCCGGCACGGCCGTACCGCCGCCAACGCCGACGGCGTACTCGCCGGGCGGACCCCGGGCGTCCACCTCGACGAGACCGGCCGCAAGCAGGCCACTGAGCTCGCGCGCAGACTCGCCGGGCTGCCGCTGACCCGGATCGTCAGCAGCCCGCTCGAGCGCACCGTCGAGACCGCCCGGGAGATCGCCCGCGCCCAGGACTCCCGGCCGCGGGTCCGCCGCGACAAGGGCCTGATCGAGTGCGGGTACGGCGAGTGGACCGGTCGTCGGCTCAAGGACCTGACCAAGCAGAAGCTCTGGACCACGGTGCAGAACCACCCGAGCGCCGTCATGTTCCCCGGCGGCGAGTCGATGGTGCAGATGCAGACCCGGGCACTCGCCTCCGTCCGCCGCTGGGACGCCGAGGTCCAGGCCGAAGCCGGTGCGGGCGGGATCTGGGTCGCGGTGAGCCACGGCGACGTCATCAAGGCGATCGTTGCCGACGCCCTCGGGCTCCACCTCGACCAGTTCCAGCGGATCGTCGTCAGCCCGGCCGCCGTGTGCGTCGTCGAGTACACCGCACACCGGCCGTTCGTCCTGCACGTCAACGACACCGGCAGCGACCTGAATGCCCTGCGCAACGGCACCAGACCGGCGAAGGGACGGCGTCGCCGCGGCAGCTCGGACGCCGCGGTCGGCGGCGGTTCCTGATCGGCGCGACCGGCGCTCTAGAGTCGACGCATGCTCGTCCATCGCTATGACCAGCCGGACCGGTTCGTCAGCGGAACCGTGGGCCCGCCGGGGGAGCGCACGTTCTTCCTCCAGGCCCGGTCCGGCTCCCGTCTGACGTCGGTCTCGTTGGAGAAGGAGCAGGTCGCCGTCCTGGCCGACCGGCTCGACGACCTCCTCGACCAGGTGGCGGAGAGCTCCGAGGCGGGTGCCGGGGCGGACTCGGCTCCGCTCGACCAGCCCATCGAGCAGGAGTTCCGGGTCGGCACGATGACCCTGGCGTGGGACGACGACGCCAAGGCGGTCGTCATCGAGGCGTTCGCCGCGACGGAGGGTGAGGACGACGAGTCCGAGGAGGTGCTGGTCGTCCAGCTGGCGCCGGAGATGGCCCGGGGGTTCACCGAGCGAGCCAAACTGGTGGTGGCGGCCGGCCGTCCCAACTGCCAGTTCTGCGGTCAGCCGCTCGATCCGGACGGCCACGTCTGTCCGCGTTCCAACGGCCACAAACGACTGAGTAGTAGTGACTGACGAAGCACCTCTCGGCACCGCCGACATCGAGTCGGTGCTCCGGCGCGGGTCGGTCGAGCTGGAGGGCCGCCTCGTCGAGGCCTCCAACGCGACCTTCTACGGCTCGGTCTGCCTCGACGGCACGACCATCGAGTGCGTCTACAAGCCGGTCCGCGGCGAGCGGCCGCTGTGGGACTTCCCGTACGGGACGCTCGCCGAACGAGAGGTCGCGTCGTACGTCGTCTCCGAGCTGGCCGGCTGGCACGTCGTCCCCCCGACCGTCCTCGGCGACGGGCCGTTCGGTCCCGGCATGGTCCAGGCCTGGGTCACCGACGACGCCGACGACTTCGTCGACGTGCTGCCGTCCGGAGCCATCCCGAACGGATGGCTGCACGTCCTCGACGCGGTCGACATGCACGAGCAGCCGGTCGTGCTGGTGCATCGCGACGACCCGCGGCTGCGGTCGATGGCGGTGTTCGACGCGGTGATCAACAACGCCGACCGCAAGGGCGGTCACGTCCTGTCCACCGGGGGTCGGGTGCTGGGCTGCGACCACGGCCTGACGTTCCACGTCGAGCGGAAGCTGCGCACCGTGCTGTGGGGCTGGGCCGGGGAGCTCCTGCCCGACGAGGACATCGCCGCCCTCGAACGGCTGCTGGCGGCGCTGCAGGAGGCGCCGACGGTGTCCCGACTCGGCGCGCTGGTCAGCGACGAGGAGATCGACCGGCTCGGCGTCCGCGTCGACCGGCTGCTGCGGACCCGGCGGCACCCGGCGCCGCCCCGAGACGGCCGCGCCATCCCCTGGCCGGCGTTCTGACCCGGTCGGCGGCCGTCGGCCGGGGTGAGACCCCGCTGGCATCGGTCCGCGGTGTGTCTAGGCTGGCCGCATGCGGTCGTGGACGTCACCCGAGGTACCGGTGTTGGCCGACCTGGGTCACGGTCCCGGGCCCGGCCTCCGACTGCACGACACCGCGACCGGGACGGTCGGCGAGGCCGCGACCTCCGATAAGGCCCGGATGTACGTCTGCGGCATCACGCCCTACGACGCCACCCACCTCGGCCACGCCGCGACGTACGTCGCCTACGACACCGTCTGTCGGGTCTGGCGCGACGCCGGCATCGAGGTGCGCTACGTCCAGAACGTCACCGACGTCGACGACCCGCTGCTCGAGCGGGCCGCCGAGACCGGCGAGGACTGGCGGGAGCTGGCCGAGCGCGAGACCGAGCTCTTCCGCGAGGACATGACGGCCCTGCGGGTGCTCGCGCCGCGAGAGTACGTCGGTGCGGTCGAGTCGGTTCCGCTGTTCGTCGAGCTGATCGAGCGGCTGAGCGAGCAGGGCGCGGCGTACGAGCTCGACCGCGACTTCTACTTCCAGGTCCACAAGGACCCGGCGTTCGGCTCACTCGGTGGCTACGACGCGGCGACGATGGCGGCCCTCGCCGCCGAACGGGGCGGCGACCCGGAGCGACCCGGGAAGCGCGACCCGCTCGACAGCCTGCTGTGGCGGGCCGCCCGGCCGGGTGAGCCGGCCTGGGACGCGCCGTTCGGCGCCGGCCGGCCGGGCTGGCACACCGAGTGCGCCGCGATCGCGCTCGACCGGCTGGGCATGGGGTTCGACGTCCAGGGCGGCGGCACCGACCTGATCTATCCGCACCACGAGATGTCGGCGTCGCAGGCGCAGGTGGCGACGGGGGAGCGCCCGTTCGCCCGGCGGTACGTTCACGCCGCGATGGTCGGCCTCGACGGCGAGAAGATGTCGAAGTCGCAGGGCAACCTGGTCCTGGTCTCGCAGCTGCGGGCCGCCGGAGCCGACCCGACCGCGATCCGGCTCGCCATCCTCGGGCACCACTATCGCGGCGACTGGGACTGGACGGAGGCCGAGCTCGCCGCGGCCACCGAGCGCCTCGAACGATGGCGTCGCGCCGTCCGTCGCGAGGCCGGACCGGAGGCCGGGCCGGTCGTCGAGCAGGTCCGGCTCGCGCTCGCGGACGACCTCGGCACGCCCGGCGCGGTCGCGGTCGTCGACGGCTGGGCCACGGCCGTCCTGGCCGGCCACGGCGACGACCCGGACGCTCCGGCCAGCGTCCGCGCCCTCACCGACGCCCTGCTCGGCATCCCCCTCTGACGCCGATCCGCCCCGTCTGACCCGGCGATCCGCCCCGTCTGACCCGGCGATCCGCCCGAGAGGCCCTCGGTCCGTCACACCTGGCCGGCGGAGCCGCTGACGAAGTCGTCGATCGCCCGCGCCAACGCGACCGGCTGATCCAGCGGAATGAGGGTGTAGCTGTTGTCGATCCACACGACGTCGCCGGCCTTCGGCAGTCGCTCGGCCAGTTGCTTTGCGTGCTCCGGTGGCATGATCCGGTCCTCGCGGGCCCAGACCACCAGCGCCGGGCGGTCGAAGCCACCCAGCCGCTCGGTCGCCGTGGCCAGCTCGGCGGGGTCGAGACCGCGCAGGAGGCGCCGGGTCTCCTGCCGGATGGCACGACTCTCTCGCAGCGGTCCGAACCACGACTCGCGTACCTCGGCCGGGACCGGACGCTTGGCCAGCCGGCCGAAGGTCAGCGGGAGCCGCCACATCGGCCCGAACCGCATCGCCTGCGCGGCCTGCCACAACCCGCCCGGGAGCTGTCCGGACAGCTTGGATATCCGACCGGGAAGGCCGGGCGGGAAGTTGTCGAAGGCCTCGCAGGAGGCGAGAACGAGCCGGCCGACGCGATCCGGCCGCGTGGTGACGAGCACTTGGGCGATCGCGCCGCCGGTGTCGTTGCCGACGAGGGTCACGTCGTCGAGGTCGAGCGCCTCCAGGAGGTCGGCCACGATGGTCGCGACGCCGGTCAGGCTGAGGTCGGTGTCGGCATGGACAGTCCTGCGATGGCCGCCCATCGGGAGCGTCGGCACGATGCAGCGGTACGTCGTGGCGAGCTCGTCGACGACCTGCGTCCACAGCGTGGCGTTCAGGTGGGCGCCGTGCAGGAGCACCACCGGCGGTCCGGAGCCGCGGTCGTCGTACTCCACCGGTCCGCAGGCCAGTTCGATCACGGGCATGGCGGCACTCCTTCGTCCGTCGTGGTCCGACGCGTCCGATCTCGGATCAGTCGGAACCCGGGTGGCGGCGCTTGAGATACCGCTCGAACTCGCGAGCGATCGCCTCCCCGCTCGCCTCCGGGAGGTCGCTGCTGTCGCGGGCGCGCTCGAGAGCCTCGACGTACTCGGCCATCTCGCCGTCCTCGCGCGCCAGCTCGTCGACGGTCTCCTCCCACGCCCGCGCCTGATCCTCGAGCTCGGCCACCGAGATCGAGACGTCGAGCATGTCCTCCAGCCGACCGAGCAGGGCGAGCGTCGCCTTGGGGCACGGCGGCTGCGCCACGTAGTGCGGCACGGCGGCCCACAGCGACGCGCAGGGGATCTCGCGGCGGGCGGCCGCGTCGGTGAAGACGCCCGTGATGCCGGTCGGCCCCTCGTACCGCGAGCGCTCCACGCCGAAGGCCTCGGCCAGCTCGTGCCCGCTGACGTGCCCCGACAGCGGCACCGGCCGGGTGTGCGGCGTGTCGGCGAGGAGGGCGCCCAGCGTCACGATCAGCGACGCTCCCACCTGGTCGGCGGTGTCGAGCAGCTCGCCGCAGTACTGCCGCCACCGCATGTTGGGCTCGATCCCGCGGACGAGCACCAGGTCCCGCTCGCTGCCGAGCGGGCGTGCGACGTAGAGCCGCGTCGTGGGCCAGGTGATGACGCGGTCGTCGTTGTCGTCGTACGCGATCGTCGGCCGGTTGACCTGGTAGTCGTAGTAGTCGTCCGGCTCGACCTCGCCGATCAGGACGGCGTCCCACTCGTCGATGAGATGGTCGATGACGCCGGTGGCCGCCTCTCCGGCGTCGTTCCACCCCTCGAACGCGGCGAGCATCACCGGATCGACGAGTGACGGGACGGCTTCGGGCTCGGTGGTCACCTCTCCAGCCTAGGGGCCACCTCGCCGAGTGGCGCACGGTCGTCGCCCGGAGGCCGCTCCGGCGGCAACCGTGCGCCACTCGGCGACGAGGTCCGTCCGCGCCTCGGAACGACTGCCCGAGGCGTGGACACCCGATGGTTACGCTGGCAGCACAGGTCCGCACCCCCGAGCCCGGAGGCCGATCGGTGACGTCTCGTCCCAGCCTGCGCGACGCAATCCACGAGCGCGTCGTGGTCGGAGACGGCGCGATGGGCACGATGCTGCAGCAGTACGACCTGTCGCTGGACGACTTCGACGGGCTCGAGGGCTGCAACGAGATCCTCAACGTCACCCGGCCCGACGTCGTCACGGGCATCCACGACGCGTACCTCGAGGCGGGGGCCGACTGCGTCACGACGAACACCTTCGGCGCCAACCTGGCGAACCTGGGGGAGTACGACATCGCCGACCGGATCGAGGAGCTCGCCGAGGCCGGCACCCGCCTGGCCCGCGAGGCCGCCAACCGGCACGCGACCGACGATCGACCGCGATGGGTCCTCGGCTCCGCCGGACCGGGGACGAAGCTCCCCACGCTCGGCCACGTGTCGTTCGGCGAGCTGCGGGACGCGTACGAGGCGCAGGCCCGCGGCATGATCGCCGGCGGCGCGGACGCGATCGTCGTCGAGACCGCGCAGGACCTGCTGCAGGCCAAGGCGGCCGTCCTCGGCACCAGACGAGCCCTGGCCGCGGCCGGGTCCGACCTGCCGCTGGTCGCCCACGTCACCGTCGAGACGACCGGCACGATGCTGCTCGGCACCGAGATCGGCGCGGCCCTCACGGCGCTGGAGCCGCTCGGCATCGACGCGATCGGGCTCAACTGCGCCACCGGCCCGACCGAGATGAGCGAGCACCTGCGCTATCTCTCGCGGCACGCCACGGTTCCGCTCGGCTGCATGCCCAACGCCGGGCTGCCGGAGCTCACCGCCGACGGCGCGGTCTACCCGCTGACGCCGGAGCAGCTCGCGGACGCCCACGAGACGTTCGTCCGCGAGTACGGTCTCAGCCTCGTCGGCGGCTGCTGCGGCACGACGCCGGAGCACATCCGGCAGCTCGTCGACCGGGTACGCGGCGCGACGCCGAGGGCGCGGAACCCGCAGCCGGAGGCCGGGGTCTCGTCGCTCTACCAGCACGTGCCGTTCCGGCAGGACACCTCGTACCTCTCGATCGGCGAGCGCACCAACGCCAACGGCAGCAAGGCTTTCCGGGAGGCGATGCTCGCCGAGCGCTGGGACGACTGCGTCGACATCGCGCGCGCCCAGATCCGCGACGGGGCGCACCTGCTGGACCTCTGCATCGACTACGTCGGTCGCGACGGCGCCGCGGACATGAAGACCGCGGCGTTCCGGCTCGCGACGTCGTCGACGCTGCCGATCGTCCTCGACTCGACGGAGCCGGACGTCCTCCGCACCGGACTCGAGCATCTGGCCGGTCGCTGCCTGATCAACTCGGTCAACTACGAGGACGGCGACGGACCGGACTCGCGGTTCGCCAAGGTCATGCCGCTCGCCAAGGAGCACGGCGCCGCTGTCGTCGCCCTCACCATCGACGAGGAGGGCCAGGCCCGGACCGCCGAGTGGAAGGTACGCGTCGCCGCTCGACTCATCGAGGACCTCACGAGCAACTGGGGGATGCGGGTGAGCGACATCGTGGTCGACTGCCTGACCTTCCCGATCGCGACCGGCCAGGAGGAGACCCGGCGGGACGCGCTCGAGACGATCGAGGCGATCCGCGAGGTCAAGCGGCGCTACCCCGACGTCCAGACGACACTCGGCGTCTCGAACGTGTCGTTCGGCCTCAACCCGGCGGCCCGGGCGGTGCTCAACTCGGTCTTCCTGCACGAGTGCGTCGAGGCCGGGCTCGACTCGGCGATCGTGCACGCGGCCAAGATCCTGCCGCTGACGCGGATCCCCGACGAGCAGCGCGAGGTCGCGCTCGATCTGGTGTACGACCGGCGCCGCGAGGGCTACGACCCACTGACCCGGATGCTCGACGTGTTCGCCGACGTCAGCATGGCCGACGCCAGGGCGGATCGGGCCGCCGAGCTCGCCGCGCTGCCACTCGCCGAGCGACTGCAGCGTCGGATCGTCGACGGCGAGATCAACGGCCTCACCGACGATCTCGACACGGCGATGGCGGAGGGCCGCGGCGCCCTCGACATCGTCAACGAGGACCTGCTGGCGGGCATGAAGGTGGTCGGCGACCTGTTCGGCGCGGGCGAGATGCAGCTACCGTTCGTGCTCCAGTCGGCCGAGACGATGAAGACAGCCGTGGCGCACCTCGAGCCGCACATGGAGAAGACCGACGAGGAGGGCAAGGGCACGATCGTCCTCGCCACCGTGAAGGGCGACGTCCACGACATCGGCAAGAACCTCGTCGACATCATCCTGAGCAACAACGGCTACACGGTCGTCAACCTCGGCATCAAGCAGCCGGTCAGCACCATCCTCGACGCGGCGGAGGAGCACCGCGCCGACGTGATCGGCATGTCGGGCCTGCTGGTCAAGAGCACCGTCGTGATGAAGGAGAACCTCGAGGAGATCAACCAGCGTGGCTTCGGCGAGCGCTGGCCCGTACTGCTCGGCGGCGCCGCGTTGACCCGGGCGTACGTCGAACAGGACCTGGCCGGCCTCTTCAAGGGCGAGGTCAGGTACGCCCGGGACGCCTTCGAGGGACTGCGCCTGATGGACGCGGCGATGGCGGTCAAGCGCGGGGTCGAGGGCGCCAGCCTGCCGGCGCCGCGGGGACGACGGGTCAGGTCGGGTCCGGGGCGGTCGCCCGAGCCCGTGGAGATCCCGGCTCGCTCCGACGTCGCGACCGACAACCCGGTGCCGTCGCCGCCGTTCTGGGGCGACCGGATCGTGAAGGGTGTCCCGCTCGGCGAGATCGCGGAGTGGCTCGACGAGCGGGCGACGTTCCTCGGCCAGTGGGGCCTGCGGGGCAGCCGCGGCGACGGTCCGTCGTACGACGAGCTGGTCGAGACCGAGGGCCGACCGCGGCTGCGGATGTGGCTCGACCGACTGCACACCGACGCGATCATGGAGCCGGCCGTGGTGTACGGCTACTGGCCGTGCTGGTCGGAGGGCGACGACCTGGTCGTCCTCGACGCCGAGACGCAGTCCGAGGAGATCGCGCGCTTCACGTTCCCCCGACAGCGGCGTGGCCGGTTCCTGTGCCTGGCCGACTTCTTCCGGGCCAAGGACTCCGGCGAGCTCGACGTCATCGGCTTCCACCTGGTCACGATGGGCGCGCGGGTGAGCGAGGTGACCCAGGATCTCTTCCAGGCCAACGCCTACCGCGACTACCTGGAGCTGCACGGCCTCTCGGTCCAGCTGGCCGAGGCGCTCGCCGAGTTCTGGCACGCCCGAATCCGGTCCGAGCTCGGCATCGACGGCGCCGACGCGCCGGATCTCGCCGGCATCCTCAAGCAGGGCTACCAGGGGGAGCGATATTCCTTCGGATATCCGGCATGTCCGGATCTGGAGGACCGGGCGAGCCTGGTCCGGCTGCTCCGGCCAGAGCGGATCGGCGTCCGCCTGTCCGAGGAGCTTCAGCTGCACCCGGAGCAGTCGACCGATGCCCTCGTGGCGCACCACCCGGAGGCGGGGTACTACAACGCCCGCTGAGGGGTCGACCCGGCGGCTACGACCAGGCCCGCATGCCGAACGGGGGAGTCAGCGGTAGGGTCCTCCCGTCAGGCGGCGAATCGTTGTCTGATCGCTATCAGTCGACGGGTCGCGGGGAACTACAGTTGCGGCCCGAGCCGGTAGTTTCGGAGCGCCTGCCACCAACCGAGGCAGGCGAGAACGCGAGGTGGAGAGTGTTCCGGACAAGACGAGCACTGGCGGCGCTCGCGGCACTGGGAGCCGCTACAGCGGGCCTGGCCGCGTGCGGGGGCGATGACGACGACGGCGGCGGTGGCGGCGACGGCCCCGGCACGTCGGAAGTCACCGGCGAGGCCTTCACGATGGGGACGACCGACTACGACGTGACGGCCACTGACCCGGCCGGCTCGTACGACCTGGCGTCGTCCTTCCTGCACTACCAGATCTACGAGACACTGCTGACGGTCCCGGCCGGATCCAACGAGATCCAGGGCGACGCGGCCGAGTCGTGTGAGTACGAGGACCCGCAGAACCCCGTGCGGCTCGTCTGCACGCTGCGCGACGGCCTGACCTTCTCCAACGGCGACGAGCTGACGTCGTCGGACGTGAAGTTCAGCCTGGAGCGCAACATCGCGATCGCTGACCCGGACGGCGCGTCCGGCCTGCTGGCGAGCATCGCGAAGGAGGGCCCGGAGCCGGGCACGATCGTCGTCGACCCGGCCGCGATCGAGACCCCCGACCCGCAGACGGTCGTCTTCAACCTGAACCACCCGGACACCACGTTCCAGTACATCCTCACCCACTCGTCCGCGTCGATCGTCGACGAGGACGTCTTCCCGGCCGACGAGCTGCTCGCCGACGAGGAAGTCATCGGGTCCGGGCCGTACACCCTCGACGAGTTCACCAACAAGGACACCGCGGTGCTGACCGCCAACGCCGAGTACTCCGGTGAGCGCAAGTCTCAGGTGCCGCAGGTGTTCGTCAACTACTACCAGCGGACGTCGGCCCTCAAGGACGCGATCGAGAACGGCGAGATCCAGCTCGCCTACCGCAGCCTGTCGCCGACCGAGACCAACGACCTTCGCGAGAACGACGAGGTCGAGGTCATCGACGGCGACGGCGCCGAGATCCGCTACTGGGTCTGGGACCTCGACAACGAGGTCGCGCAGGACCCGGCGGTCCGGCAGGCGGTGGCGCAGATCGTCGACCGGGACGCGATCGCGCAGGACGCGTACGCCGACACGGTCGACCCGCTGTACTCCATCGTTCCCGACGGCTTCCCGGGTCACACCGAGGCCTTCCAGGAGCAGTACGGCGAGCCGAACGTCCAGGCCGCCGAGCAGCTCCTCAACGAGGCCAACGTCGACACTCCCGTCGAGCTGACGATGGCGTACACGCCGAACCACTACGGTCCGAACGCGGTCGACGAGGCCAGCGAGTTCGAGCGGCAGCTGGAGGAGTCCGGCCTGTTCGAGGTGACGATGGAGAGCGCGGAGTGGGAGCAGTACCAGGGGCTCTACGACGAGAACGCCTATGACCTGTTCCAGCTCGGTTGGTTCCCGGACTTCCTGGATGCCGACAACTACCTGTCGCCGTTCATCGTCGACGGTGGGTTCTTCGCCAACGGGTACTCGAACCCGCAGGTCAACCAGCTGGTCACGCAGGAGCAGAGCACGGCGGAGCCCGCGGTGCGGGAGTCGGCCTTCCGGAAGCTGCAGCAGATCACCGCGGAGGACGTGCCGCTCGTGCCGACCTGGGTCGGCAAGAACACCGCGGTGGTGGCGCCCGGAATCGAGGGTGTCGAGGACACGCTCGACCCGGCGCACATCTTCCGACTCTGGATGATCACCTACAATCCGTGACGCCGAGCTGAAGGGAGGGGACAACCCAGTGGGCTGTCCCCTCTCCTTCATGTTGGTCGCGCGCTGATCGAAAGGGAGATCCTTGGCTGACCCGGCGGGCGGATCGCTGCCGCGCTACATCGGGCAGCGACTGCTCCTGATGATCCCCATGATCTGGGTGATCCTGACGTTGGTCTTCCTGCTGATGCGGGTGGCGCCGGGAGATCCCGTCAGCGCGTCAGTCGGAGGCCGCCTCTCGGAGGAGGCGCTCGACGCCCGTCGGGAGGCGGCCGGCCTGAACCGGCCGCTGTGGGAGCAGTATTTCGAGTACCTCGGCGACGCCGTGCGACTCGACTTCGGCACCGCCACCGACGGCACCCCGATCACCGAGATCATCGTCGACAACGGGGGCGCGACGTTGACGCTGACCATGGCCGCGTTCCTGGTCGCGCTGGTGCTCGGCATCCCGCTCGGCCTGATCGCCGGCCGGTTCCGGGACTCCGCGGGCGACGTCGGGATCCGGCTCTTCGGCATCGTCACCTACGCGGCGCCGGTGTTCGTCACGGGCATCCTGTTCAAGATCCTGTTCGTCGAGAAGCTCGGCTGGATCCAGTACTCCAGCGACATCGCCACGGCGCCCACCGAGTTCCTCATCTCCGAGAACGAGATCACCCACATCGCGCTCCTCGACCTCGCCCTCGTCGGCGAGTGGGCGGCGTTCGAGGAGGTGCTCTGGCACCTGGTCCTCCCGGCGGTCACCCTGGGCCTGCTGATCTGCGGCGTCTTCATCCGGCTGGTGAGGGTCAACGTGCTGCAGGCGCTCAAGGGCGACTACGTGGAGGCCGCCAGAGCCCGCGGCGTCGGCGAGGGCCGAGTTCTTCGCAAGCACGCGCTCCGCAACGCCATGGTCCCGGTGATCACCATCATCGGCCTGCAGTTCGCCCTGTTGCTGTCCGGCGCCGTCCTGACCGAGGCCACCTTCAACTGGCCGGGCCTCGGCTTCCGGGTCTACCAGGGCATCCTCGACCGCGACTACATCGCCGTGCAGGGCATCGTCACGTTCCTCGCCATCGTGGTCGTCGTCATCAGCGTGGTCATCGACATCGTGGGCGCCATGATCGACCCGAGGGTGCGGTACTGATGGCAGCGACCGAATCCGTCTCGACCGACACCCGACGGCGTCGCGGCGTCCTGCGGGCGCTGCTGTCGCCGATTCGGGAAACGTCCGGACTGGCCCGTTGGATCCTCCTCACCGGGATGTTCATCACGGCGTTCTTCCTCGTCCTCGCGATCTTCGCGCCGTGGATCGCGCCGTACGGGTTCGACCAGGTCGAGGCGAACGGCGTCGAGTTCCCCGAGACGGCTCCTCCCAGCGACGAGCACTGGTTCGGCACCAACGTCATGGAGTACGACGTCCTGTCCCGGGTGATCTGGGGCGCGCGCACCGCGATCGAGGTCGTCATCCTGGCGATCGTCCTGTCGCTTGCCATCGGCGTGCCGCTCGGCCTGGTCTCGGGCTACATCGGCGGCTGGCTGGACCGGGTCCTCGTTCTCGTCATGGACGCGCTGTTCGTGTTCCCGTCGCTGCTGCTGGCGATCGTCGCGGGCTTCCTGTTCTCCAACGTGGCGGGCGGGAGCATCGTGTCGGCGGCGCTGTCGATCACGGTGATCTACATCCCGCAGTACTTCCGGGTCGTCCGCAACACGACGGTGTCCGCGCGGGAGGCGACGTACGTCGAAGCGGCCAACGCGATCGGCGCGCCACGCCGGACCGTCATGGCCCGCTACGTGTTCCCGAACGTCGTCCAGAGCGTCCCCGTGATCGGCACCCTCAACGCGGCCGACGCGATCAGCACGCTGGCGGCGCTCGGCTTCCTCGGCCTCGGCATCCAGCCCGGCGACGCCGCCGAGTGGGGCTACGACCTGCAGCGCGCGATCGAGGACGTCGACGCCGGCATCTGGTGGACGGCGCTCTATCCCGGGCTTGCCCTGACCCTGCTGATCACGGGACTCACGCTCGTGGGCGAGGGGCTGAACGAGACGATCAACCCGACGCTGCGCAAGCGGCGGCTCCGCAAGGTCACGCTGCCACCGCGACAGCCCGAGACCGCGGAGGAGGCGAAGTGAGCGCCGATCCCCGCGAGCCCGTGATCAGCGTCCGCGACCTACGGGTGTGGTACGGCACCGAGCGTGGGCCGGTGCGAGCGGTCGACGAGGTCAGCTTCGAGGTGCGTCCGGGGGAGACGCTCGGCCTGGTGGGTGAGTCGGGCTGCGGCAAGTCGACGCTCGGTCGCGGACTCCTCGGCCTGCTGCCCGAGGGCGCCAAGATGGACGGCGAGCTGAACTATCGCGGCGAGGACCTGCTCGCCAAGTCGGCGAAGCAGCGCCGGGCGATGCGCGGCACCGAGCTGGGGATGATCTTCCAGGAGCCACTGACCCGGCTCAACCCGCTGATGCGGATCTCGGAGCACTTCGAGGAGACGCTGGCGATCCACGAGAAAGGCATCTCGAAGCAGGAGATCAGGCATCGCGCCCTCGAGGTGCTGCGCACGATGGGCATCCCGCCGACGCGCTACCGGTCGTACCCCCACGAGTTCTCCGGCGGCATGCGGCAGCGGCTGATGATCGCGCTGGCGCTGGTGCTGCGGCCGGCGTTCGTCGTCGCCGACGAGCCGACGACCGCGCTCGACGTCCTGGTCGAGGCTCAGATCATCCGGATCCTGCACGACCTCCGGCAGTCGTTCGACACCGCGTTCCTGCTGATCACGCACAACCTCGGCATCATCGCCGAGGCCTGCGACCGGGTCGCCGTGATGTACGCCGGCAAGATCGTCGAGCAGGGCGACGCCCGCGAGGTGTTCGCGCGGCCGAAGCATCCGTACACCCGCGAGCTGCTGCGGTCCACGATCTCGCTGTCGACGACGGGCCTCAACTACATCCCGGGAGCGCCTCCGGACCTGGTCGAGCCGCCGCCGGCCTGCCATTTCCACCCGCGCTGTCCGGACGCGATGCGGGTCTGCCAGACCGTCGACCCGGTGGAGACGACCGACGCGAAGGGTCACCGCGTCGAGTGCTGGCTGCACGGACCGGAGTCCCTGATTCCCGAAGGCGGCCGGACGCCCCTCGAGCGGCGGGAGCTGAGCATTGCCGACGAAGCCTGAGACCGCGCCGCGGCACCTGTCCGAGGGCGGCGACCCGCTGCTCAACGTCGACGACGTCGAGGTCCACTTCCAGCTGCGCGGCGGCATGCTGTCCCGTCTCACCGGCCGTGGCGCCGGCACCGTCAAGGCCGTCGACGGCGTCGACCTCCAGCTCCGCAAGGGTGAGGTCCTCGGCCTGGTCGGCGAGTCCGGCAGCGGCAAGACCACGCTGGGCCGGGCGCTGCTCGGGCTGGTCCGTCCGACGAGCGGCTCGATCCGCTACGGCGACCGCGACCTGGCGACACTGCGAACCGGCGCGCTACGCGAGATCCGGCGCGACATCCAGATGGTGTTCCAGGACCCGAACGCCGCGCTGAACCCGTCGATGAACGTCGAGACCGCCGTCGGGCACCCACTGCGCATCCACGGTCTGGTGTCGTCGAAGCAGGAACTTCGGGTGCGGGTGAGCGAGGCACTCGAGCGCGTCGGCCTGAGCCCGGTCTCGCGGTTCCTCACCAAGTTCCCGTCCGACCTGTCCGGCGGGCAGAAGCAGCGGGTGGTGCTGGCGCGGGCCGTCATCCTCAACCCGACGCTCCTGGTCGCCGACGAGCCGGTGTCGATGCTCGACATGAGCGTGCGGGCCAAGATCCTCCAGCTCATGCTGGACCTCAAGACCGACCTGGACCTGACGTACGTCTACATCACCCACGACCTCGCGTCGGCCAAGTTCTTCTGCGACCGGGTGGCGATCATGTACCTCGGTCGGGTCGTCGAGATCGGGCCGACCGACGAGATCTTCGCCGAGCCCCGGCACCCGTACACCAAGTCACTGCTGTCGGCGATCCCCGAGCCCGACCCGGACAAGGCGCTGCCGCGTGAGCTGCCCCGCGGGGAGATCCCGGACGCGGCCGACCCACCCCTCGGCTGCTCGTTCCACCCGCGTTGTCCGGCGGCGTTCGAGGAGTGCGGCTGGGAGGGTCGGGACCTTCGCGCCCTCATCGAGCAGCACTGGACCCGGCTGGACGAGACGGAGTACGCCCGGGAGCGCGACCTGCTCCAGGAGCCCGACCTCGATCCGGAGTCACCGCACCAGATCCAGCTGCGCCCGGCGCACGGCCAGGCGGTCGAGGACATCGACCGGCTGCTGGCCCGGATCCGGACCGAGGACCCCGAGGAGCCGCTGTGGCGCGGCGTCGAGTCGACCGACGCGGGCGCCGAGGGCGTCACCGTGCGGTTCTACGAGGGGAGCGACCCGAAGCTGCGCCGGGCGGGCAACGTCGACGTGGCCTGCCACCTCTACTGACCGGCCTCCGACGCCAGAGCCGCCGCGATCGGTCGCACCACAAGACCCCTCCGACACGCGTGCGTCGGATTCTGACCGCCGACGAGCTCCGGGGTGGTCGAATCTCGCCGCACGCGGTGCCTGTGTGACGCGAGGGGTGCCGCGTTCCTCGAACGGCGGCGGGATCGACAGCGCCCGGGTGGGCGCGAGCCGCTAGCCGCCTGCGGGGCTCGCCTCCCCGACGTCCGGGGCGCCCACCGCGGGCACGCCTCCGCCCGGTGATGATCCGCCAGGCGAAGGAGCGCCGCCGGGTGCGGGCGTGCCGCCAGGCGAAGGGGTGCCGCCAGGTGCGGGAGTGCCCCCTGGTGATGATTCGCCAGGCAAGGCCCATCCGCCAAGCGGGGGAGCTCCGCCGGGCGAAGCCGATCCGCTAGACGAAGCCGATCCGCCAGGCGACTCCGAACCGCCGCCCGAGACCGATCCGCCCGCCGGTGGGTTGCCGCCGGGTGCGGGAGATGCGCCGCTCGGGTCCGCCCGGCGGCCCGCCGAGGGCTTGTCGCGCGCCGCGCGGGCGGCGATCTCCTCGGGAGTCGGCAACGGCGGGAGAGTCCCGCCCCACTCGGGGCAGCGCGACTTGTGGTCGCACCAGTCGCACAGCGCGGACTTCCGCGGCCGCCAGTCGCCGGTCTCGGTGGCGCGGGCGATCGCCAGCCACAGGGCGTTGACCTTCCGCTCGGTGGCGAGCAGGTCGGCCTCGTCGGGCTCGTAGCGCAGGATCTCGCCGTTGCCGAGGTAGACCAGCTGCAGCAGCTTCGGGATCCGGCCCCGGCTGCGCCACAGCGTCAGGGCGTAGAACTTCATCTGGAACAGCGCTTTGGCCTCGAAGAACTCGCTCGGCGACTGGCCGGTCTTGTAGTCGACGACCCGGATCAGGCCCTCGCCGTTGACGTCGAGCCGGTCGACGTAGCCCCGGACCAGCAGCTTCGAGTCGAGCACGTGCTCGACGTAGAGCTCGCGCTCGGCCGGCTCGAGACAGCGTGGATCCTCCAGGCTGAAGTAGGTCTCGAGCAACGACCGGCACTCGTCGAGCCAGCCGGTCAGCTGCTCGGGGTCGGGAAACAGCTCCGCGATCTGGGGCTCGGCCGCGACGAGCTCGTCCCACTGCGGTCGCAGCAGCGCGGCCGCCTCCTCGAGGGTCCGGCGGCCGGCCGGCAGGTCGAACAGCCGCTCCAGGACGGCGTGCACTAGCGTCCCGCGCGCCGCATAGGGGTCCGGCGCTTCGGGGATCTGGTCGATGACCCGGAACCGATAGAGCAGGGGACAGGACATGAAGTCCGAGGCTCGGCTCGGCGACAGGCTGCCGAGCACGTTGACCCCGTCGACCGGGGTCCGCGGCGGACCCTCGGTCTCCGGATCGTGCAGCAGCTCGGCCGTCATGCCTGCGACGTTACGCCAGAACGCCGACACTGCTCCGATAGCGTGGCGGTGTGGCGCCAGATCCGTCGTCGACCCCACGGGCGCCCGGCACCGTACGGGTGGGCCGGGTCGCCGGCGTCGACGTTCTCGTCCATCGGTCGTGGCTGTTCGTCGCGTTGCTGATCGCGTTCCTGCTGGCGCCCCGCATCGACGAGGTGGCGCCGGGCCTGGACGGCGTCCTGGTGTACGTCGCCGGGCTGGCGTTCGCCGTACTCCTCTATCTGTCCGTACTCGCGCACGAGGCGTCGCACGCCCTGATGGCGCAGTTCTTCGGCATGCCGGTGCGCTCGATGACACTGCACTTCCTCGGTGGCGTCACCGAGATCGAGGGCGAGGCGGAGTCGCCGAAGCGAGAGTTCTGGATCGCGGTCGTCGGGCCGCTGGCGTCGCTGGCGATCGGGTTGGGCGCCCTCGCGGCCGCGCTGGTCACGCCGGACGGGCTCGTCCGGTTCGCCCTCGAGGCGCTCGCGGCGGCCAACATCGTGGTGGCGGTGCTCAACCTCGTGCCCGGCCTGCCGCTCGACGGCGGAAAGGTCCTCCGGTCCATCGTGTGGGCCGCGACCAAGAAGCCGCTGCTCGCCACCAAGGTGTCGGGATGGTCGGGCCGGGTCGTCGCCGTGCTCGCCCTGGGCTACCCGCTGCTGCTGCCGGCGGTGTTCGACGTCGAGCCGAGCGTCGTCGACTTCGTGATCGCCGGCATCATCGCGATGTTCCTGTGGGTCGGGGCGAGCCAGTCCCTGGCCGTGGCTCGGATCCGCGGCAAGATTCCGTCGCTCAAGGCGCGTGACCTCGCGCGCCGCGCCGTGACCGTCACCGAGGACGTCCCCCTCGCCGAGGCGCTGCGCCAGGCCCACGAGGCCCGGGCCGGCAGCCTCGTCGTGGTCACCGGCAACGGCCGGCCGCTCGGCGTCGTCAACCAGCATGCCGTCGCCGCCGCTCCGGAGGCGCGCCGTCCCTGGATGAGCACCGGCTCGGTGACGACCCGACTGGAGCGCGGCATGACCCTGCCGGTCGACATCGCAGGCGAGGCACTGGTGCGCGCGATGCACGCCCGACCCGCCTCGGAGTACCTGTTGGTGGAGCAGGACGGGTCGATCTACGGCGTACTCGTCACCGCCGACGTCGATGCGGCGTTCTCCCGGTCGTAGAGTCACGCCGATGACCGAGGAGATGCCGACCGAGCCCGGTTCCGACTGGTCGGGGGCTCGAAGCGGCCCGCTGGCCGAGGGCGAGTGGGTCCGGCTGACCGACCGCAAGGGACGACGCCACAGCGTCCACCTGACCGCCGGGAAGCAGTTCTTCACCAACAAGGGCTCGATCAGCCACGACGACCTGATCGGACAGCCCGAGGGGATCGTCGTGTCGTCGTCGGGCGGCGCCGACTACCTCGTGTCGCGACCGCTGCTCCACGAGCACGTGGTCGCGATGCCGCGCGGTGCCGCCGTCGTCTACCCGAAGGACGCCGCGCAGATCGTCACGATGGCCGACATCTTTCCCGGCGCCCGGGTCGTCGAGGCCGGGGTCGGCTCCGGAGCGCTCACCGCGCATCTGCTGCGGGCCGTCGGGCCGTCGGGACTCGTGTCGTCGTACGAGCGCCGCGACGAATTCGCCGAGGTCGCCCGGCGCAACATCGCCGAGATCTTCGGGGGACCGCATCCGGCCTGGCGCCTGACCGTCGGCGACCTGGCGGACAGCCTCGACGACCGCGACGTCGACCGCGCCGTCCTCGACATGCTGGCGCCGTGGGAGTGCGTCGACGCCGTCGCCGAGGCGCTGGTGCCGGGCGGCGTGCTGTGCGGGTACGTCGCGACGACGACGCAGCTGGGTCGGCTCGTGGAGACCCTGCGTACGCACGGGGGCTTCACCGAGCCGCAGGCGTGGGAGTCACTGGTCCGCCCGTGGCACGTCGAGGGGCTCGCGATCCGGCCGGATCATCGGATGGTCGGCCACACCGGGTTCTTGGTGACGGCCCGTCGGATGGCGCCGGGGCATCGACCGCCGGTGCGCAAGCGCCGCCCGGCTCCCGGCGCCTACGGACCCGACTACAGCGGGCCCCGGCCGCCCGGCACGTAGCGGCCGTCCGTACCGCGGGCCGACTGTTGGCATGGCCGTCCGTACCGCGGGCCGACTGTTGGCGTGAAAGTGCATGTGCGCCGAAGAGTTGGCGCGATGTCGCACCAACACTCGGCGGGCCAGGCGACCCGAGCGCTACCAGTACGCGCCCATCAGCTCGCTGGTCCACGGCGGCTGGCGGACCGGCCCCAGCGGACCGAACTCGGCGAACCACGGCTTCACGTCGAGCACCGGGCTCCCCGCCAGGGCATCGAGGCCGCGCACCCGGAGCGTCCGGCCGTCGACGGCGAGCAGCGCGCAGCGGGACAGGCCCAGGTGGTTGGGCCGCATCGGCGAGTGGTCGGCGAGGATGCCCACCTTGGGCCAGCGCGGGTTGCCGCGCGGATGCGCCGTGCCGACCCGGACGCGGGTGGCCTGGTGGAAGGCGTAGACGACCTCCAGGTGGGAGAACTCCTCGAGCCCGACGGTCGCGTCCGCGCCGACCACCTCCGGGTCGAGGACGATGCCGGCCTGGACCGCGCCCCAACCGTCCTCGTCGACCTCGTCGCGGCCGCCCTCGACGACGCCGATCGGACGCAGCTCCAGGATCTCCATGGCGCCATTGTGCCCAGCGCCACAATCGTGACGATCTCGACACGATTCCAGGTACTGGGCCGTACGCTGCGTACCGAGAGTAGGGTCGGGAGAGACCAGCGTACGTGGAGGTGTCGCGATGTCCGAGCAGCCGGATCAGACTCGCTCGCCCGAGCAGGCCGAAAGTGAGATCACGTACCTACGGGCCGAAGTGGAGCACCTTCGGCGCCGCCTGTCCTCGGGGCCCAGCGACAGCCGGAGCCTGGAGGCTCGGCTCGCCGAGACCCAGGCGCGACTGTCGACCCTGTCGGCCCAGAACGAGCGGCTGACCAACACGCTGCGGGAGGCTCGGGACCAGATCCTGACCCTCAAGGAGGAGGTCGACCGTCTGGCCCAGCCGCCGACCGGTTTCGGGACCTTCCTGGACCGCAACGACGACGACACGGTCGACGTCTTCACCGGCGGTCGCAAACTCCGCGTATCGGTCAGCCCGACCGTCGAGATCGAGCGGCTCCGTCGCGGTCAGGAAGTCCTGCTCAACGAGGCGCTCAACGTCGTCGCCGCCCTCGAGTTCGAGGAGGTCGGCGAGGTCGTCATGCTCAAGGAGACCCTGTCCGGCGGCGACCGGGTCCTGGTCATCGGCAACGCCGACGAGGAGCGGGTCGTCCGGGTGGCCGAGTCGCTGCGCGACGAGAAGATCCGGGCCGGTGACTCGCTGCTGCTCGACGCGCGCGCCGGCTACGTGTACGAGAAGGTGCCGAAGACCGAGGTCGAGGAGCTCATCCTCGAAGAGGTCCCGGACATCGACTACGAGAGCATCGGCGGCCTGCGCGGCCAGATCGAGGCGATCCGGGACGCGATCGAGCTGCCGTACCTCTACCCGGACCTGTTCACCGAGCACCAGCTGACCCCGCCGAAGGGCATCCTGCTCTACGGTCCGCCCGGCTGCGGCAAGACGCTGATCGCGAAGGCGGTCGCCGCCTCGCTCGCCCGCGAAGTGGCGGCCAAGACCGGCGAGGAGGGCAAGAGCTTCTTCCTCAACATCAAGGGTCCGGAGCTGCTCAACAAGTACGTCGGCGAGACCGAGCGACACATCCGGCTGGTCTTCCAACGGGCTCGGGAGAAGGCCAGCGAGGGTACGCCGGTCATCGTGTTCTTCGACGAGATGGACTCGCTGTTCCGTACTCGCGGATCGGGCGTCTCGTCCGACGTCGAGAACACCATCGTGCCGCAGCTGCTGTCCGAGATCGACGGCGTCGAGGGCCTCGAGAACGTCATCGTGATCGGCGCCTCCAACCGCGAGGACATGATCGACCCGGCCATCCTGCGACCGGGCCGGTTGGACGTGAAGATCAAGATCGAGCGGCCCGACGCCGAGTCGGCGCGCGACATCTTCAGCAAGTACCTCCGGCCCGACCTGCCGCTGCACGCCGAGGACCTCAAGGAGTTCGGCGGCGACCGCGACTCGTGCGTGTCCGGCATGATCCAGCGCATCGTCGAGCGGATGTACGCCGAGACCGACGAGAACCGGTTCCTCGAAGTGACCTACGCCAACGGCGACAAGGAAGTGCTGTACTTCCGCGACTTCAACTCCGGCGCGATGATCGAGAACATCGTCGACCGGGCGAAGAAGATGGCGATCAAGGATCTGATCGAGTCCAACCAGAAGGGGCTGCGGGTCCAGCACCTGTTGCAGGCGGTCGTCGACGAGTTCAAGGAGAACGAGGACCTGCCCAACACGACCAACCCGGACGACTGGGCTCGGATCTCCGGCAAGAAGGGTGAGCGGATCGTGTTCATCCGGACCCTCATCTCCGGCAAGGAAGGCACCGAGCCGGGCCGGTCGATCGACACCGTCGCCAACACCGGGCAGTACTTGTAGCGAGGGCAACCGATGCCTGCCGACGAGGACACCGACGACGGTTTGGCCAAGGACCTGGAGGCGATGGTCGCCGCCCGGCACGACCTCGACCAGGCGTACGAACCAGCCCTCGTCGAGGCGTTCCTCGAGCGCGTCGACGAGGCGGTCGAGAAGCGGGTCAAGGCCGAGCTCAAGGCGATCAAGAAGGAACGGTTCGACAAGGAGCTCGTCTACTCGACGATGGGGATGGGCATTCCGATCACGGCGTTGGCCGGCATCTTCGGCGACGTGTACGGCATCGCGGCCGCCTGGGCCGGCCTGGTCGGCGTCAACCTCGCGGCCGCGTGGGGAGCGCGCCGGTCGCGGCGCCGCTAGAGCCCCGTCGGACGCGGCCCACTGTTGGCGAGTCGCCGCACGCGGGCCGGCTCCGGGCTAGGCGCCGCCGAGTCGGGCGTGGACCCCGGCGAGGCCGCTCGCGACGTAGCCGTCGTCGTCGGTGTCGATGCCGTAGAGCACCTCGTGCCACGGGCCGAGCCGATGCCAGTCCAGCGCCCGTCGCCGGATGGCGTCGTCCGCGCCATAGGCCTCGGCGACCGCCTTCGCGAAGCCGTCCGGCGTGCCGTGGAGGAGCCACGACAGGTCGAGTGCCGGGTCGCCGATCCGGGCGTCGGTCCAGTCGATGATGCCCGAGACGGCACCGTCGGCGACCAGGATGTGCGTCGGCCCGAGGTCGGCGTGGATGAGAGCCAGGCTCGGCGGCGGCGCGGCGAAGGCCTCGAGCAGTCCGGCGCCCTCGGCTGCCGCGCCGCCGCCGAGCAGGGGGAGGACCTCCGACCGCATCCGCGCCAGTTCCGCTGCCAGGCAGCCCTGCGCCCGCGCCGCGTGCAGGGCGCCGTGCCGCGTCGCCTCGGCGGTGGAGACGCCGTGCAGACTCCGGAGGAACGACCCAAGTGCGGATCCGACCGCGTCGACGTCGGGGTCGATCGGGCGACCGAGGAGCAGCCGGTGCCGCACCCGCAGCGGCTCGGACCGCACGACCACCGGATCGGGGACCGGCAGCGGCAACAGCGGTGCGAGCCAGCGCATGAGGCGCGTCTCGGCTCGGAGCCGTTCGGCGACCTCGGGCCGACGCGGCTCGCGGTCCAGCCAGACCCGGTCGACGATCCAGGCGCGACTGTCCCAACCGGTGTCGATCAGCTCGTCCACGCCGACGACGGTTCCGGGTCCGGCGGTGTCGACGCAACCGAGATTGCGCCTGTCGTACCTGACGGGTTCGGGTCAGGTGCCGGGCCCGGCAACCGTCCGGGGCTAGGCCGGATCAGGCAGCAGGCAGCCCTCCAGCGTCAGGTCGATCTCGCGCTCGGCGGTCAGGCAGGTGTAGAACACCACGGTCTGCTGGGCGTAGCTGCGTCCCTGCTCGTAGACGATCTCGCCGGTCTCGGTCTCCTCGCACGGGTTGTTCAGCGTGCACTGCTCGCCGTTCTCGTTGGTGGTGTTGTTGATCGCGGCGACCTCGCCGGTGTCGTGCCGGATCACCGGACTCCCGGACGTGCCGCCGATGACCTCACAGCCGGGCTGGGTGTAGCGCGTCGAGCCCTTCCAGGTCCACGCGGCCTCGTGCAGCAGGTAGACGTAGCCGTCGACGGCACACGTGTAGATCTCCTTCCAGAAGCCCGACACCACGGAGATGTCCGTGCCGACCGGCGGCTGCTCCGCGGCCAGCGTCAGCGCCGGCACCCCGGTCGTCTGCTCGACCTGCGCGTACGTCTGGTCGAGCTCGTACAGCAGGACGTCGGTGTCGGTCATCGTCCCGTACTCGATCGACGACGCCTGCAACGTGCCGGCGCTGCTGCCGTCGGAGGCCAGCAGCGTCATCGATCGGCTGGACGGCTCGTCGACGTGGACCTCGCCCGGGTCCATGAAGCCGCCCTCGTAGCAGTGGCCGTTCGTCAGCGCCATCGCCGGGTCGTCCGGCTGCGAGCTGGCGAACCGCACCAGCGAGCCCGAACAGTTGCTCAGGGCCACCGTGCCGGCGAAGTCGACCTGTTGCAGATCGGACTGAACGCCCTGTGGCTGGGCGCGGTCGGCGACCAGGGTCCGATCGTCGGCGATGGCGGCCGGCGGCCCGCCGCCCTGGTCCCGGGCCGGCGCCGAAGCGCTTGCCCCCGTCACGGCGAGGCCGGCGCCGGCCAACGCCCCCACGACGGCGGTGGAGATACCCGCATACAGCAGTTTGGTCCTCATGCTGCTCCCTCGAGATCGTGGCGCGGTCCGGTCACGCGCGCCCGTCCCGCACGTTTCCGCAGCGCCGAGGTCACCGGCCAGGGCTCCCGAGCAGCCCGTTACCGCATCGTTACCTTCGGCCCAAACATTACGCTTTCGTCAGCTCATGTCGACCGCGTGCAGGCCGGTCGTCGACGCCCAGACGAAGGTGTCGCCGACCGACGCGCCGAACACCGGGTCGACGAACGCCGGTCGCCGCACGGGTCGGCCGTCTGCCCGGCAGGGTGCGGCGAGCCCGCGCGCCACCCGGGTTCGGGGACGGGCGGCCGAGTCGCGGTCGCGATAGACGCGCTGCTGCCCGCACCAGCCGACCGCGTCCGGGTCGGCCTTGGTGATCTGGCCGGATTCCACGTCGAGCGTCACCAGACTGCCGTCGCGACTTCCGGCGACCAGCGAGTCCGACAGCTTCACCCAGGTGCTGCCGTCGTAGAGCGTGTCCCAGCGGACCGGACGCGTGGACCAGAGCGGCTCACCGGTCCGCGGGTCGAAGCGGGTGATCGTCGTCCGCCAGGTCGCGAGGTCCTCGCCGTCGGGGCCGGTCCGTCCGGAGGTCGCGCAGCGGAACCAGCGCGGCGGACCGTCCGCGGCCGGCTCCATCAGGTCGAGCTCGCAGTACGTGGTCCCCGGCCGCACCCACAGCGTCCGGCCGGACCGCGGGTCGATCCGCGCGATGTGCCCGGGCCGCTTGGTCCGGGTCCCGTCGCCCCGGCGTTCCTCCGCGCCGAACGACCCGATCAGGAAGCCGGCCCGGCGCTGCCAGTCCCAGCCCTCGGTCGGCGTCACCGGCCGGTCGCCGAACAGCGCCCGCGCGGTCCGTCGCCAGACCCGATCACCGGCCTGGACCAGGCTGATCCGGTCGCTCGCGTCGTACAGGCCGGCGCCCAGACCCCGACCCGCGTCGGCGACGGCGAGCCGAAGCCCGGCCGTTTCCGGATCGACCTCGTAGACCGACGCCGGGTTGGTGTCTCCGGCCGTCACGCAGACCGGACCGGCGTCGGGCCGGGTACAGCCGGTCGGGAGGCTCCAGAAGTACGCCGGCGCGCCGCGACCGACCACGCGGTCCCGACGGACGTCGTACACCTCGAGCCGGGCGAGCTGCGGCTGTCCGGCCGGTCGGTAGTGGTACACCAGGTCGCCACGCGCCGCGACCTCCATCGTGACGCCCGGTGTGACGTACGACGACGTCGATGGCAGCCGCGCGACCACGTCGCCGGTACGCGGGTCGACGACGACCAGCCGCAGTCGGCCCGAGTTCGCGGCGTACGCGACGATCCGACCGCCGACCGCGACCGGTGCGGAGACCAGGTGCCGCAACGGAAGGCTCCAGGCCGGTGCGAGGTCGACGGACTGCGTCGGCCCGCCGGGCGATCCCGCCTCGGTTCCGGCGGGCCCGCTCGTCGTCGAGCGCTCGGGCGTCGCAGGGAAGTCGAAGTCGTGCTCGCTGCACCCGCCGACGACCAGCGCGGTCGCGACCACGGGAAGGACGAGGCGCCGCGGGCTGCGCATCAGCGGAGTATCGCAGCCGGAAGGGCCACGGAATCCGCTCCGGTCGACGCCGGCCGGGCGGCAGAATGGGGCTGTGACGATCCACCAGCCGCCACCCGGGACCGGCCCGGATCCGGCGCCTGCCGCACGAGCTCGCCGACGGATGACGTCGTGAGTGGTGATCGATGGGGTCCGGAGGGTCCGCCCGAGGAGGCCTACAGCCGGGTCACGCGGGACCTGGCGACGCTCTACGCGCCCGTCGTCGACGCCGCCCGCGGAACGGTCGACGAGCTGGCCTCGCACTACGACGTCGACCGGCGGCCGGCGGACCGGACGGAGCTCGCCCGCGTCGAGGGCTGCGTGTCGGACGCGCTGGAGGCGACGGTGCTCCGGCCCCGGTCGGACGACCGGTCGCCGCTGGTCGTCGGCGTGTGCGACCTACCGGGTGTCCACCTGGCGTTCGGCCGGTGGGCGTCGGAGCGTCTCCCGGCCTGTGGCTGCGACGCCTGCGACGAAACGCCGGAGGACCTGCTCGAGCAGCTGGCCAAGGTGCGCGACCTCGTGGTCGGCGGCTTCGCCGAGTGGGTCCGGCGCGAGAGCGGCCAGTGGTGGCTCGGCCACCAGACTCTCGACGGATCCTCCGAGGGCAGCCTCGACCGCGCGGAGCGTCGCGAGCTCGGCATCCGCGAGCCGATCGAGCTGGCCTGGCGACCCTGGCGGCGACGGTGACGACGGGCCGAGCCCGTACGCTGAGATGGTGAGCGAGCAGGTGAGTGTGCGCCGGGTCATGGGCACCGAAGTCGAGTACGGCATCTCGGTCCAGGGCCAGCCGGGCGCCAACCCGATGCTCGCCTCGACCCAGGTGGTCAACGCGTGGGCCAACGCCGGTCGACAGGCGCGCCGGGCCCGGTGGGACTTCGAGGAGGAGAGCCCACTGCGCGACGCCCGCGGCTTCGAGATGGCCCGCGACGCCGCCGACCCGACCCAGCTCACCGACGAGGACCTCGGCCTCGCCAACGTGATCCTGACCAACGGGGCGCGGCTGTACGTCGACCACGCGCACCCGGAGTACTCCACGCCGGAGTGCACCAACCCGCTCGACGTCGTCCGCTGGGACAAGGCCGGTGAGGCCGTCATGCGGCGGGCGTCGGCGCTCGCGTCGCAGGTGCCGAACGGCCCGTCGATCGTGCTCTACAAGAACAACGTCGACAACAAGGGCGCGTCGTACGGCGCCCACGAGAACTACCTCATGGACCGGGCGACCCCGTTCGGCGACATCGTCGAGCACCTGATCCCGTTCTTCGTGACCCGCCAGGTGATCTGCGGCGCCGGCCGGGTCGGGTTGCGGCAGGACGGCAGCGAGCACGGCTTCCAGATCAGCCAGCGGGCCGACTACTTCGAGGTCGAGGTCGGTCTCGAGACGACCCTGAAGCGGCCGATCATCAACACCCGCGACGAGCCGCACGCCGACCCGAGCAAGTACCGCCGGCTCCATGTGATCATCGGCGACGCCAACCAGTCCGAGGTCGCGACGTACCTCAAGCTCGGCACGACCGCACTGGTGCTCGCGATGATCGAGGCCCGGGCGCTGCCCGGCACCCTCGGCATCGAGCGCCCGGTCTCCGAGCTGCGATCGGTGAGCCACGACCCGAGCCTGACCCATCTCGTACGCCTCAAGGACGGCCGCGAGATGACCGCGATCCAGATCCAATGGGCGTACTTCGAGCAGGCCAAGGCGTTCGTCGACCGGGTCGGCGAGGTCGACGACGCGACCCGCGACGTGCTGGAGCGGTGGGAGTCGATGCTGAGCCGGCTCGAGACCGATCCGCGGCAGTGCCGGGAAGAGCTCGACTGGGTCGCGAAGCTCGACCTCATGGAGTCCTACCGGGACCGCGACGGGCTCGGCTGGGAGCATCCCAAGCTGCACCTGGTCGACCTGCAGTACGCCGACGTCCGGGAGAACAAGGGGCTCTACCACCAGCTCGTACGCCGGGGCCGGATGCGGCGGCTGCTCACCGACGACGAGGTCGCCGACGCGATCGTCCATCCGCCGCCGGACACCCGGGCGTACTTCCGGGGCCGCTGCCTCGCGCAGTACCCGCAGGCGATCGCGGCCGCGTCGTGGGACTCGGTGATCTTCGACCTCCCGGGCCGCGAGTCGCTGCAGCGGATCCCGACCCTGGAGCCGCTGCGGGGCAGCCGCGACCACGTCGGCGCGCTGCTCGACCGGTCCGAGACCGCCGAGGACCTGCTGGCCGCCCTCACCAGCGGCTGACGGCTCCACTGGGGGTAGCCGAATCCTGGGACACGCCGGCGTGTTTTGGGATTCGCCTACCCCCAGTGGTGCCCATGTTGTCCGGCCGCCCTTGTAGGGTCGAGATTGTCGGAACGGTCGCGAAACGGAGGTGGAGCGTGGCCCGAGACGGCGGACAGCAGCAGAAGTCTCCACGCAAGCAGAGCGAGGAGGACGAGGCGCCGCAGGTCGAGTCGACCGGCGAGGTCACCGAGCGCAAGGAGCGGCTCGACGACGACGTCGACGCGATCCTCGACGAGATCGACGACGTCCTCGAGGAGAACGCGGAGGAGTTCGTGCGCGGCTTCGTCCAGAAGGGCGGCCAGTGACCGAGCAGCCGGCGCCCTGGGGCGGGCTGCCACGGGCCTACATGACCCCCGGCACGTCCTCCTTCGCCCAGTTCCTCAACGGCCAGGCGCCCGAGTTGCTGCCCGGCCACCAGGCCCCGTGGCCGGCCAACCTGGCCGACCAGGTGCGGCACGGCACGACGGTCGTCGCGGCGACCTACCCCGGCGGCGTCGTGATGGCCGGCGACCGGCGCGCGACGATGGGCAACGTCATCGCCCAGCGGGACATCGAGAAGGTGTTCCCCGCCGACGAGTACTCCTGCGTCGCGATGGCCGGAGCCGCGGGCCTCGGTGTCGAGATGATCCGGCTGTTCCAGACCGAGCTGGAGCACTACGAGAAGATCGAGGGCAGCACCCTGTCGCTGGACGGCAAGGCCAACCGGCTCGCCGGTCTGCTGCGCGGCAACCTCGGCATGGCCATGCAGGGGCTGGCCGTCGTCCCGCTGTTCGCCGGGTTCGACCTCGACACCGGTGAGGGGCGCATCTTCTCCTACGACGTCACCGGCGGGCGCTACGAGGAGCACGCGTTCTACGGCGTCGGCTCCGGGTCGGTCTTCGCGCGTGGCGCGCTGAAGAAGCTCTACCGCGACGACATGTCCGAGGTGGACTGCGTCACCGCGACCATCCAGGCCCTCTACGACGCCGCCGACGACGACTCGGCCACCGGCGGGCCGGATCTCACCCGGCGGATCTTCCCGGTCGTCGCCGTCGTCACGTCGGACGGCTACCGGCGGCTCCCCGACGCCGACATCTCCGAGACCGCCGACCGGGTCCTGGCCGCCCGCATGGAGCGGCCGGACGGGCCCGCCGCCCCGCTGACCTGAGAGGACCGACGTGTCGATCCCGTTCTACGTCTCGCCCGAGCAGCTGATGAAGGATCGGGCCGACTTCGCGCGCAAGGGCATCGCGCGCGGCCGCGGGCTCGTCGCCGTCCAGTACGCCGACGGCATCGCGTTCGTGTCCGAGAACCTCCACCGCACGCTGCACAAGATCAGCGAGCTCTACGACCGGATCGCGTTCGCCGCCGTGGGGCGTTACAACGAGTACGAGAACCTGCGCATCGCCGGGGTCCGGCTCGCCGACATGCGGGGCTACTCCTACGACCGGCGCGACGTGACCGGCCGCGGCCTGGCCAACGCGTACGCGCAGACCCTCGGCACGATCTTCTCCTCCGGCGCCGAGAAGCCGTACGAGGTCGAGATCTTCGTCGCGGAGGTGGGCGACTCCCAGGCCGACGACCAGATCTATCGACTGACGTACCAGGGCTCGGTCGCCGACGAGCACGGGTACGCCGTGATGGGTGGCTCGACCGAGCGGGTGGAGGCGTACCTCAACGAGCACTACCGCGAGGACCTCGACCTCGACGCCGCGGTCAGCCTCGGCGTCACCGCACTGGGCAACGACACCGAGACGCCGCGGTCGATCCCGGCCGAGGAGGTCGAGGCGGCCGTACTCGACCGGTCGCGAGGTCAGGTGCGCAAGTTCCGCCGGCTGTCGGTGGCCGACGTGGGGCGAGCGCTCGAGAGCGGCGAGCCGCCACCGGCCACGACGCCGTCGACCGAGGCAGGCCCGGAGCCGACCGAGTCGTCGCCGCCACCCGAGACCGGCACCGAGGGCAACGACAGCAACGGCACCACGCCGTCCGCGTGACCGCCCACAGCCCTCTTCACTCGCTGAGAGGTTCGCGTCGGCCCGAAATGTCGTATTCGCCGAGCACGTGAACGAGTGAAGCGGTCCAGGGCCCGACCACCCGTGTCCAGCAACCGCCCCGACGGCGCCCAAACCGGACGGCGACCACATAGGCTGGGGAAATGGACCGGCGGATCTTCGGGATCGAGAACGAGTACGGCGTCACGTGCACGTTCAAGGGGCAGCGCCGACTGAGCCCGGACGAGGTCGCGCGCTACCTGTTCCGCCGGGTCGTCTCGTGGGGTCGCAGCAGCAACGTCTTCCTGCGCAACGGCGCCCGGCTCTACCTCGACGTCGGCAGCCACCCGGAGTACGCCACGCCCGAGTGCGACGACACCCTCGAGCTCGTCGCGCACGACCGGGCGGGGGAGCGGATCCTCGAAGGCCTGCTGATCGACGCCCAGCGCCGCCTCCACGACGACGGCATCGTCGGCGACGTCTACCTGTTCAAGAACAACACCGACTCGGCCGGCAACTCGTACGGCTGCCACGAGAACTACCTGGTCGGTCGGCACGGCGAGTTCAACCGGATGGCCGACATCCTGATCCCGTTCCTCGTGACGCGGCAGATCATCTGTGGCGCCGGCAAGGTGCTCCAGACCCCGCGCGGCACCGTCTTCGCCGTGAGCCAGCGGGCCGAGCACATCTGGGAGGGCGTCTCCAGCGCGACCACGCGATCGCGGCCGATCATCAACACCCGCGACGAGCCGCACGCCGACGCCGAGCGGTTCCGCCGGCTGCACGTCATCGTCGGCGACTCCAACATGAGTGAGACGACGACGCTGCTGAAGGTCGCCACCACCGACCTGGTGCTGCGCCTCATCGAAGAGGGCGTCGTCATGCGCGACCTCACCCTCGAGAACCCGATCCGCGCGATCCGGGAGATCTCCCACGACATGACGGGCCGGCACCGGGTACGCCTGGTCAACGGCCGCGAGGCGAACGCGCTCGAGATCCAGTCGGAGTACCTCTCGAAGGCGCGCGACTTCGTCGACCGACGCGAGCTGCACAGCCCGACCATCGACCGGGTGCTCGACCTGTGGGAGCGCGGCCTCAAGGCTGTCGAGTCCGGCGACCTGACCATCGTCGAGCGCGAGATCGACTGGGTGATCAAGTACGCCCTGATGGACCGCTATCGGGCCTCGCACGACCTGACCTGGGGGCACCCGCGGATCGCCCAGATCGACCTCGCGTACCACGACATCCACCGCGACCGCGGTCTCTACTTCATGCTCGAGCGGCGAGGGGCCGTCGCTCGGGCGACCAGCGACCTCGCGGTCTTCGAGGCGAAGTCCCGGCCGCCGCAGACGACCCGGGCGCGGCTGCGGGGCGAGTTCATCCGCCGGGCCCAGGAGCGGCGCCGCGACTTCACGGTCGACTGGGTGCACCTCAAGCTCAACGACCAGGCGCAGCGCACGGTGCTGTGCAAGGACCCCTTCCGGTCCCATGACGAGCGGGTGCACAAGCTCATCGACAGCATGTGAAGGCTCGCCAGGGTCGCGATGTAGGGTGGCCCGGTCGACATCCCCGTACGAGATTGGTCATTCCTGTGCGTCGCAAGCTGCTCGCGGTCTTGCTCGTCCCCGCCCTGCTCGCGCTGAGCGCCTGCGGTGACGACGACGACTCCGGTGACTCGGGTCCGGCGCCGGAGGCCACCGGCATCGAGGGCGTCAGCGTCGGAGGAGAGTACGGCGACAAGCCGACCTTCGACGTCGACTCGACCCTGTCCCTCGACAGCACGCAGGTCGAGACGCTCAGCGAGGGAGACGGCGAGGTCGTCAAGTCCGGCGACTCGGTGACGGTCAACTACCTCGCGGTGATCGCCGGCAGCGAACAGCCCTTCGACAGCTCCTGGGATCGGGGGACTCCCGCCACCTTCACGGTGGAGTCCGGCCCCAACAACCTGATCCCCGGCCTGGTCCAGGCTCTCGAGGGCCAGCGCCTCGGCAGCCGGGTGGTCGCCGCCGTCCCACCGTCCGACGGCTTCGGCGAGGCGGGCAACCCCGATGTCGGCATCCAGTCCGACTCGATCCTGGTCTTCGTCATCGACCTCCTGCAGCCGCCCGAGGTGAAGAGCACGAGCCTGAGCGACGTGACGGTCACCGGCAAGTTCGGCGACGAGCCGGAGGTCGAGTTCGAGCCGGCGATGTCGGTCGAGGAGACCGAGATCAAGACGCTGAGCGAGGGCGATGGCGAGGTCGTGCAGGAGACCGACGAGGTCACCGTCAACTACCGGGGCATCAACGGCAGGACGGGTGAGGAGTTCGACAGCTCCTGGACGTCCGGGCAGCCCGCGACGTTCGCCCTCGACGGCGTCGTTCCCGGCTTCTCCAAGGCGATCGCCGGCCAGACGGTCGGCAGCCGGGTGCTGGTGGCGATCCCGCCGAAGGACGGCTACGGCACGAGCGGCAACCCGCAGGCCGGGATCCAGGGCACCGACACCCTGGTCTTCGTCATCGACATCATCAAGGCCGCGCAGCCGAAGCAGCAGGAGCAGTAGGGCCGGTCCCTGGACCGAGGCGGCGGTGAGCCGCGTCGTCGCGCGCATTCGCGGCGCTCGCGCGGCTTCGGGCTAGCCTTCGTCGGTCAGGAGCGGTCGGGCGGCGCCCAGGACGGCGCGGTAGCGGGCCCGCGTCTGCTCGCCGACCGCGATCCGGGCCGGGTCCGGCTCGACCCGGTCGCCGTCGACCGGCCACGGCGGCGCGGCGTCCGTCCCCGTGAGGGTCCATGCCGCCTGTCGGGCGGCGCCGAGCGCGACGTACTCCGCCGGCTCGGGGACGGTGATCTCGAGCCCGAAGAGCTCCGCCGCGATCCGCTGCACGGCCCGCGACCGGGCGGCACCGCCGATCAGCACGACCCGGCGCGGCTCCACGCCGTGGGTCTCCAGCGCGTCGACGGCGTCGGCCAACCCGCAGAGCATTCCCTCGACGGCGGCCCGGGCCAGGTGCGCCGGGGTCGCGTTGCGTCGGGTCAGGCCGTGCAGGACCCCGGTCGCGTCGGGCAGCGGTGGGGTGCGCTCACCGTCGAGGTACGGCAGCAGCACCAGTCCGTCGGCGTCGTCCACCGAGGTGGCGAGCGTGTCGAGGTCGGCGAGATCGACGCCGGTCATCGACGCGGCGGCGCTGAGGACGCGGGCGGCGTTCAGGGTGCAGACGAGCGGGAGGTACACGCCGGTCGCGTCGGCGAAGCCGGCGACGATGCCCGAGGCGTCCGCGGTCGGCTCGGAGGCGACCGCGAAGACGGTGCCGCTGGTCCCGAGGGACACCGCGAGGTCACCCGGGCCGAGACCGAGGCCGAGCGCGGCGGCCATGTTGTCGCCGGTGCCCGGGCCGACGACGGCGCCGGACGCGGTCTGCCCGACCGACTCGCGCGCACCCGCCACCCGGGGCAGCGCCAGATCGGCTCCGAACGCCCGCCGCACCAGGTCCGTTCGGTACTCGCCGCTCGCGGGCGACCAGTACCCGGTGCCCGACGCGTCGCCGCGATCCGTCGTGGCGCCCACGGCGCCGTCAACGAGACGATGCGTGATCCAGTCGTGCGGCAACACGACGCCGACGGCCCGGCGGCCGACGTCCGGCTCGTGCTCGGCGACCCACCGCAGCTTGCTCACCGTGAAGCTCGCCACCGGGACCGAGCCGACGGCACTGGCCCACGCCTCGGGGCCGTCGAGCTCCTCGATCAGCTGCTGGGCCTGCGGTGCCGAGCGGTTGTCGTTCCAGAGCAGGGCGTCCCGCACCGGGTCGCCGGCCGCGTCGACCAACACCATGCCGTGCTGCTGCCCACCGACCGCGATCGCCTCGACACCGTCGAGCAGCCCGTCCGACGCCTGCTCGTACGCGGCCCACCACACCGCCGGATCGACCTCGGTCCGATCGGGATGGCCGGCCCGACCGGAGCGAACCACCTCGCCGGTGTCGGCGTCGCAGACGACGACCTTCGTCGCCTGCGTCGAACAGTCCACTCCCGCGACCAGCGTCATGCGGCAGCCTCCTCGACGAGTGCTCGGGCCAGCGAGGCGTCGGTGACGAAGGTGCTGACCAAGCCGCTGCGGAGCGCGGCACCGCCCGCCTCGGCCCGGCGGGCGTCGTACATCAGGCCGATGACCTCCGGCACCTTCCGCAGCTGGGCCAGGGACACGCCGAGCACCCGGTCGTCGAGGGCGGTCGCGATCGGTTCGCCGTCCGCACCGAACAGCCGGCCGCCGATCTCGCCGATCGCGCCGGCCCGAGTCGCCTCGCGTCGGGCTGCCGGCTCGGCGAGTGCCCAGACCGTGCTCAGGTCCCGCGCCCAGGCGCCGATCGCGACCATCGCGACGCCGACCCGGTCGTACTGCTCGATCGATGCCCGGATCGCGGCCTGGCCGGACAGCGCCCGCGCCGTCGCCGCGTCGGGGAGCAGCAGCGGTCCGTAGATCGGAAAGCCCTTGCCACCGCCGACCGCGGCCGCTCGCCGGACGCTCTCGACGCTGCCCGCCTCGATGTCGGGGCCCGCGAGCGTGCCGGTGAGCTGCACGACCGTACAGGCGGCGAGGCCGGACAAGGCCTGCGTCGCGGCCGCGACCGTACGACTGCACGACAGCCCGAGTACGTCGTCGTCCTCGACCAGCTCGGTCAACAGGTCGGCCGCGACCGCTCCGAGCTGCGCCCGCACCACGACGTCGGACGGCTCGGGGACGTCGACGACGATCGCGCGACGCAGGCCGAACTGCTGGCTCAGGGTCGTGGACAGCTCGGCGTCGATCTGGGTCGGCAGCGAGATCCGGACGTCGACGAGCCCGAGATCGCGGGCCTCGTCCAGCATCCGCGCGACCTTGAAGCGGCTCAGACCGAACTCCTCCGCCAGCTCGGTCTTCGAGCGCCCCTCGAGATGAAACCGGCGCGCGAGCGCGGCGGCCTGCACCATCCAGGCCGGCCCGCGGTTCTGCGACGCCGACGCCAGGGTCCGCGTGGGTGGCATCCGACGACCTCCTTCCCGGTGGGCCCAACCCTAGTCCGGCCGCACCCCTTGACACGGCGCGCACGACGCGATGCAATGAGTGCTCATCCGAGACTCTATCCGCTCATCTGAGCAGATACGGACGTGGGCCACATGCGGGCTGCAGTGATCGCCGAGCCAGGCTCGATCTCGGTCCGCGAGGCGCCCGATCCCACGCCGACGCCGCACGAGGTTGTCGTGGCGGTCGGGGCCTGCGGCGTCTGCGGCACCGACCTGCACATCGCCGACGGCGAGTTCCCGCCCACGCCGTACCCGATCGTGCCGGGGCACGAGTTCGCCGGCACCGTCGTCGAGATCGGGTCCGAGGTCGCGACCGGCATCGCCGTCGGCGACCGGGTCGCGGTCGACCCGTCGCTGTTCTGCGGGCACTGCCCGGCCTGTCGAGCCGGCCGGGGCAACCTGTGCGCCAACTGGGGCGCGATCGGCGACACCGTCGACGGCGCCTTCGCCGAGCGGGTCGCGGTCCCCGCGGTCAACGCGTACCGGCTGCCGGAGCACCTCGACCTGGAGCAAGGCGCCCTGGTCGAGCCGCTGTCGTGCGCGGTCCACGGCGTACGCCGGCTGGGGGTCGCGATGGGCGAGTCGATGCTGGTCGTCGGCGCCGGGACCATGGGCCTGCTGCTGATCCAGCTCCTCGCCGGCGCCGGTGCGCAGGTCACCGCCGTCGACCGGGTCGCGGGCAAGCTGGACCTCGCCGCCAAGCTCGGTGCCGAGGACACCGCGACGTCGGTCGACGAGCTGGACGGTGAGCGGTTCGACGCGGTCGTCGACGTGACCGGCGTCCCCGCCGCGATCGAGGAGGGTCTGGACGCGGTTCGACGCGGCGGACGCTTCCTCGTCTTCGGAGTCGCGAGCGCCGACGCCCGGGTCGCGGTGTCGCCGTTCCGGATCTACAACGACGAGATCACCGTGGTCGGCTCGATGGCGGTGCTGCACAGCTTCGGCGCCGCCCTGGACCTGATCGCCGACGGCGCGGTCACGACCGACGGCCTCGTCTCGCATCGACTGCCGCTGGACGCCTACCCGCAGGCGCTCGACATCGTCCGCCAGGGCGCCGGCGTCAAGGTCCACGTCCGTCCCGGGGAGGAGACCGCATGAGCGCCCGGCAGACCCCGCGATTGCGGGATGGTGGTCGTCCCAGCCGCCGTGGAAACCGCCGCCGTCCCGCAATCGCGGTGAAGGGAGCCCGGCTGACGGCGACGGTCACGGCGGTCGCCTGCGTCGCCACCGGCTGTGCCGGCGCCGGCGCGCTGGGCGGCGGTGGCGACGGCACGACGCTGGTCATCGCGATCGTGTCCAACCCGCAGATGGAGGACGCGATCGCGCTGTCCGAGCAGTTCGAGGCCGAGCACCCCGACATCAATCTCGACTTCGTCTCGCTGCCGGAGAACGAGGCCCGGGCCAAGATCACCGCGTCGGTCGCGACCGGCGGCGGCGAGTTCGACGTCGTGATGATCAGCAACTTCGAGACGCCGCAGTGGGCCGAGAACGGCTGGCTGGTCGACCTGCAGCCGTACGTCGAGCAGACCGAGGGGTACGACTACCAGGACTTCATCCCGTCGGTCCGGGAGTCCCTGTCGTACGAGGGCGACATGTACTCGGTGCCGTTCTACGGCGAGTCGTCGTTCCTCGTCTACCGCAAGGACCTGTTCGAGGAGGCGGGGCTGACGATGCCGGCGCAGCCCACCTGGCAGCAGGTCGCCGACTTCGCCGCCGAGCTCGACGACCCCGAGTCCGGACGCTCCGGGATCTGCCTGCGCGGGCTGTCCGGCTGGGGCGAGAACCTCGCGCCGCTCAACACGGTGGTCAACACGTTCGGCGGTCGCTGGTTCGACGAGGAGTGGAACGCCCAGCTCGACTCGCCGGAGTTCGAGCAGGCGGTCGACTTCTACGTCGACCTCGTCCAGGAGCACGGCGAGCCCGGCGCGGCGACGAGCGGCTACTCCGAATGCATCACGCGCTACAGCCAGGGCCAGGCCGCGATGTGGTACGACGCCACGGCGATGGTCAGCACCATCGAGTCGCCGGAGGACAGTGCCGTCGTCGGCAAGAACGGCTACGCCCCCGCGCCGGTCGTCGAGACCGACTCGTCCGGCTGGCTCTACACCTGGTCGCTCGGCATCCCGGAGAGCTCCGAGCACGCCGACGAGGCGTGGGAGTTCCTGGCCTGGATGACCAACAAGGAGTACATGCACCTGGTCGGCAACGAGTTCGGCTGGGAGCGGGTGCCGCCGGGCAGCCGGCTGTCGACGTACGAGATCCCCGAGTACGCCGACGTCGCCAAGGCGTACGCGCAACCGACCCTGGACGCCCTCGCCTCGGTCGACCAGGACAACCCGACCGTCGAGCCGGTGCCGTACACGGGCATCCAGTTCGTCGGCATACCGGAGTTCCAGGACCTCGGCACGCGCGTCAGCCAACAGATCTCGGCCGCGATCGCCGACCAGATCAGCGTCGACGAGGCGCTGGAGCAGTCCCAGAACTATGCCGAGAGCGTGGGGGAGTCCTACCAGGAGGGCGACTGATGGCGGTCATCACGGCAGCTCGACACGTGTCCAGACCGAAGAAGGTCGCCCGACGCGAGGCCTGGTCGCGTCGGGCCCCACTGATGCCGGCGCTGGTGTTCGCGATCGTCGTGACGCAGCTGCCGTTCGTGATGACCCTGTGGTACTCGCTCCAGTCGTGGAACCTCGTCCGCCCCGGCTCCGAGCACTTCGTCGGGTTCGCCAACTACGTCGACGTCTTCGCCGACAGCACGTTCCGCAGCGCGGCGTGGCACACCATCCTGATCACCGGGTCGTGCGTCGTGATCGCCATGCTGCTGGGCATCGGACTGGCGCTGCTGCTGGACCGGCGGTTCCTCGGCCGCAGCGTCGTACGGACGCTGCTCATCACACCGTTCCTCGTGATGCCCGTCGCCGGGGCGCTGCTGTGGAAGACGACGATGTTCGATCCGCTGTTCGGCATCATCAACTTCGTCCTCGGCCCGTTCGGCGCGGGGGAGACCGACTGGGTGTCGTCCTATCCGATCGCGTCGGTCGTCACCGCGCTGGTCTGGCAGTGGACGCCGTTCATGATGCTGCTGGTGCTCGCCGGCCTGCAGAGCCAGGGCAAGGACGTGCTGGAGGCCGCCCAGGTCGACGGCGCGAGCGCGTGGGGCACGTTCGTCTGGGTGACGCTGCCGCACCTGCGTCGCTACATCGAGCTCGGCGTGCTGCTCGGCGCGATCTACGTGGTCAACACGTTCGACCACATCTACATGATGACCCAGGGCGGTCCGGGAACGGCGAGTACGAACCTGCCCTTCTACATCTACCAGCGGGCCTTCCTCGGCTTCGACGTCGGCCAGGCGGCCGCGATGGGCGTCGTGGTCGTCGTCGGCACGATCATCATCGCCACGTTGGCTCTTCGCACGATCTTCAAGAGCTTCGACGTACGGGAGGCACGATGACTTCCACGGCGTACGCCACCACGCGCCGAGTACGAGGGGGCCTGCTCACCGCGTTCACCTGGATCGTCGGACTGGCGTTCTTCTTCCCGGTGCTGTGGATGGTGCTGACCGCGTTCAAGCAGGAGCGCGACGCGTACACCGACACGCCGACGTTCGCCTTCACGCCGACGCTCGACCAGTTCCGCAACGTCTTCGACGCCGGGTTCTGGCCGTACCTCGGCAACTCCGCCTTCGCGACGGCGATGTCGACGCTGCTCGTGCTGGTGCTCGCCGTGCCCGCCGCGTACGCGCTGTCGATCCGACCGGTGGAGAAGACCCAGGACGTCCTGTTCTTCTTCATCTCGACCAAGATGCTGCCGGTCGTCGCGGTGATCATGCCGCTGTACGTCGTCACGCAGAACCTCGCGCTGCTCGACAACATCTGGGCGCTGGTCATCCTCTACACCGCGATGAACCTGCCGATCGCGGTCTGGATGCTCCGGTCGTTCATGCTCGAGGTGCCGGGGGAGGTGCTCGAGGCGGCGCAGATGGACGGCTGCAGCACGCTGCGCATGTTCCGCGCCGTGTTGCTGCCGATGCTGGCGCCGGGCATCGCCGCGACCGCGCTGATCTGCGTGATCTTCGCCTGGAACGAGTTCTTCTTCGCGGTCAACCTGACGGCGGCTCGCGCCGGGACCGTGCCGGTGTTCCTCGTCGGGTTCATCACCAGTGAGGGGCTCTACTGGGCGCAGCTGTCGGCCGCCGCGACCCTGGCCGCCCTCCCGGTCGTCATCGCGGGCTGGATCGCTCAGAAGCAGCTCGTCCGCGGCCTCTCCATGGGCGCCATCAAGTAGTCGCGGCCGTTCTCGGTTGTGCTCACCTCGCCGGGTCGGCAACCTGTAGGCGCACGGCGAGAACGGAGACTCGGGATGCGGCTGCGGATCCTCGGGCCGTTGCAGATCTGGGACGGCACCGAGTGGCAGAACGTCGGTGCGCCGAAGTGGCGGGCGCTGGTGGCCGCCCTGCTCGTACGTCCGGGCGTCGGGGTCTCGGTCCCGGAGCTGATCGAGGACGTCTGGGGCGACGACCCGCCGCGCGGCGCGGTCAACCAGGTGCACGGCTACGTCGCGCGAGTACGCCGGGCGCTCGGCGACGTCGACGGCCAGATCCTGGCGAGCCGGGCGCCGGGCTACACGCTGCGCCTGCGCGACGACGACGTGGACGCCCAGCGCTTCGAGGCGCTGACGGCCCGAGGCCTCACGGCACGGCGACAAGGGGACGCCGAGACGGCCGCCGACCTGCTCGCCGAGGCGCTCGAGCTGTGGCGCGGTCCGGCGCTGGCGGACGTTCCGTCGACCCTGCCGGTGCGGGCCGAGGCGGACCGGCTGGAGGAACGCCGGCTGGTCGCGCTGGAGGCCCGGATCGACGCCGACCTCGAGCTGGGTCGCCACGCCGACCTCGTCGCCGAGCTCCAAGCGGCGACGGCGGAGCATCCGCTGCGCGAGCACCTCTGGGCGCACCTGATGCTCGCGCTCTACCGCTCCGGCCGGCAGGCGGACGCGCTCGACGCCTACCAGCGGCTGCATCAGCTGCTCGACCGCGAGATCGGCGTGCGGCCCGATCGTCGGGTACGCGACCTGCACCAGCGCATCCTGCGCGACGACCCGACGCTCGACCTGGCTCCGACGCAGGCGGCGGCTCGAGTCCGGACGCCGGCTGTACCCCGCCAGCTGCCGGCCGCGGTTCGGCACTTCGCCGGTCGCGAGCCGCAACTGGCGGCCCTCGACGACGTGGCGGCCCGGGCCGAGCAGTCGACGAGCCCGGCGATCGCCGTCGTCACGGGCACGGCCGGCGTCGGGAAGACCAGCACCGTGGTGCAGTGGGGGCACCGCGTGGCCGACCGGTTTCCCGACGGCCAGCTGTACGTGCAGCTCCGCGGCTTCGAACCGTCCGGCCGGCCGATGGAGCCGTCCGAGGCGCTCCGGGGAGTCCTGGACGCACTCGCGGTGTCACCCGAGCGGCGGCCGCCGACCGTCGACGCGCAGGCCGGGCTCTATCGAAGCCTGCTCGCCGGCCGGCGAATGCTCGTCGTGCTCGACAACGCCCGCGAGGTCGACCAGGTCCGACCGCTGCTTCCCGGAAGCCCGGGCTGCGTCGTCGTCGTGACCAGCCGTGACCAGCTCGGCGGCCTGGTCGCGTCCGAGGGAGCCGTCCCGATCGGGCTCGACCTCCTCACCGACGACGAGGCGTACGGGCTGCTCGCCAGCCAGCTCGGGCCGGACCGGATCGCCGCCGAGCCCGACGCGACGTCCGCGCTCATCGAACGCTGCGCCCGACTGCCGCTGGCGTTGGCGATCGCGGCGGCCCGCGCCGCGATCGACCCGGAGCTGTCCCTCACGGCGCTGGCGAGCCAGTTGGCCGACGCCCGTGGCCGGCTCGACCAGCTCGACGCGGGCGAACAGGCCACGAACCTGCGCGCCGTGCTGTCGTGGTCCGCTCGCGGCCTGCGTCCGGAGGCCGCGCGACTGTTCCGGCTGCTCGGGCTGATCCCGGGTCCCGACGTCACCGCCACCGCGGCGGCCAGCCTCGCCGGACGCGACGAGGCCGAGGTACGCCGACTCCTGCGCGAGCTGACCGGTGCCCACCTGGTGGCCGAGCACGAGCCCGGCCGCTTCACCTTCCACGACCTGTTGCGGGCGTACGCCACCGAGCTCGCCATCGCGGTCGACCCGGAGGCGGACCGGCACGACGCGCTCCATCGGCTGTTCGACCACTACCTCCACACCGCGCACACGGCCGACCGGTTGCTCCGCCGGCACCACCATTGGATCGAGTTGGCTCCGCCGCGTCCGGACGTGGTGCTCGAGCACATCGACGACAATGCGGCCGCGCTCGCGTGGTTCGCGTCGGAGCGTGCCGTCCTGGTGCCGACCGCCGAGACGGCGTCCGCGGCCGGATTCGACACGCACGCCTGGCAGCTGGCGACGACGCTCGGCGAGTCCTTCGGGCGCAGCGGTCAGGCCCAGGATCTCGCGCGGGTCCATCGGACGGCGTTGGAGGCCGCCCGGCGACTGGAGGATCCGGCCGGACAGGCCCATGCCCATCGCGGTCTCGGCCGGGCCCTCGCGTTCCTCGGCGACTACGACACCGCCGAGCGACACCTTCGCAGCGCCCTGGACCGATACGGGGAGGCCGGCGACGTACGCGCCCAGGCGGGCACCCGGCTCGGTCTGGCCGGCGTGGCCGAACGTCGCGAGCACTACCCGGACGCCCTGGACCACAGCCAGCAGGCCCTCGCGCTGTACGCGTCCCTGGACGACCGGGCGGGGCAGGCCCGGGCCCTGAACATGGTCGGCTGGTACGAAGCCCGGCTCGGCAACCACGCCCGGACACTCGAGCTGTGCGGCCAGGCCCTCGACCTGCAGCGCGCCGCTGACGACCGGGACGCCCAGGCCGACACCCTGGACAGTCTCGGCTACGCGCATCACCATCTCGGCGACTACGCGCGGGCGATGGGCTGCTATCAGGACGCCATCGACCTGCAGCACGAGTCCGGCGACGTGCGCGGTGAGGCCGACACGCTCACGCATCTCGGCGACGCGCAACGGGCCGCGGGCGAGGCCGAGTCCGCCCGGCGCACCTGGCGACGAGCGCTGGCGATTCTCGACGACCTCGAGCATCCCGGTGCCGGCGACGTGCGCGCCAGGCTGGCCGAGCTCGCGAGGTCCGACGGGAGCTCGTCACCGACCACCCGTACCCGATAGCGGACCGAGCCCGATCGACGCTGCGGCGCGACCTCAGTCGACGAGTCGGGCGGCATGCCGGCCGGCGGCGGCGCCCGACAGGAACGCGGCCGGATCCTCGTCGAGGCCCCGACCCATGGTCGACAACCGGACCGGCGACTCCCGCAGGGCGTCGAGCAACCCGTCGATCTCGACGTCGACCAGCCGGTGCCTGCCGTCGAGCACGGCGGCCTGCTCGCGGACGCGCGATCCGAGCTCGTCCGGAAGTCGGGGCACGACGACGTCGGCGGCGGTCAGGGCGACCCGCCCGTAGGCCGTGAGGCTGTGGTGGGAGATCCCGCGGTGCCGCTCGCGAGGGTCCGCCTCCGACACCCGGAGCGACGCGACCGGCCGGCCGCCGAGGATCGCGGTGGCGTTGATCGCCTCGCCGGCGGCCACGCCGGAGTAGCCCCAGCGGGTCCCGGTGCCGAGGTTGCCGGGGCCCTGCACGACGACGGTCAGGTCGGCGGCCAGCACCCGCCGGGCCGCGAGCAGGCCGGTGTGCAGCGTGACGGCCTCCAGGCTGCCGCCGAAGGCCTGCCCGACGGTGATCGAGCCCGCCAGCCAGCCGGCCTCGGAGAGCCCGGCGACCGCGCGGGAGAACGTCAGCGGAAGGGCGCCGCCGTCGGTCATGACGTACGCCACCCGGAGCTCGGGCCGCTCGACGCGGGCGCCGGCCACGATCGCGGGCAGCGCCGAGTGCAGGTCGGCGACGACCACCGGCATGCCGTCCAGGTCGTCGGCCTCGCGAAGCGCCTCGTGCGCCGGTGAGTCCTGCTCGTCGACGCCGAGAACCGTCGCCTGCATGGGCGTGTAGCGAGCCTTGACGAGGTGTCCCGGGGCCGGCGGCGGGTCCTCCGGCAGTCGATCCGGGATCGCGACGACCATCGCGTAGCCCCCGGTGCCGAGGCCCATCAGCAGCGCGGTCGCGTTGAGCAGCACTCGGTCGCCGACCTCCGGTGTGCCGACGAGGTCGGTGTACGCGAGCGCCCGGACCGGATCGGGTCCGACGCCGGACGTACCCCCGAGGCGGACCTTCAGCTCGACCGCGCCCGGCCAGGACGCAGCACGCTCGGTCACGACGCCGTCACGCCATCGGATCATGGCGCGAAGCCTACGACGCTCGAGTTCCGACCTGCGGTTGGCGCATCGCGCCGTACACCAGCCGCAACTCGGAACTCGGGCACGACGCCACGGGTCGTCGCGTCGCACGGATGTTCGGACACAAGGTAACGTCGCCAGGGTGAGCGAGCTTGCGAGTGTGAGCGAGGATCTCCGATGACCAGGCGTAAGAGCGAGCGCCTGATGAACCTGGTGATCGCCCTGCTGGTGAGCCAGCAATACCTCACCAAGGACCGGATCCGCCAGGTCGTCGAGGGCTACCACGACCAGTCCGACGAGGCGTTCGAGCGGATGTTCGAGCGCGACAAGGAGGAGCTGCGCGAGATCGGGGTCCACATCGAGGTCGGCAGCTTCGAGAAGGCCTTCGAGGACGAGCCGGGCTATCGGATCCGGCGCGACACCTTCGAGCTGCCGGAGATCTCGCTCGAGGCCGACGAGGCGGCCGTGGTGGGCCTCGCGGCGCGGGTCTGGCAGCACGCTCGGCTCGCCGGGCAGACCTCGTCGGCGCTGGTCAAGCTGAAGGCGGCCGGCGTCCCGGTGGAGCCGGACGCGCTACCGGCCCTGGAGCCGCAGCTGGCCGCCGACGAGCCGAGCTTCGAGCCGCTGTGGGACGCGGTCATCTCGCGGACTCCGGTGACGTTCGAGTACGCCCGGACCGGCCAGCCGACGCAACTGCGGCACCTGGAGCCCTGGGGGATCCTGTCGTGGCACGGCCGCTGGTACGTCGTCGGCCACGACCGCGACCGCGGCGCCACCCGAATGTTCCGGCTGTCCCGCATCGTCGGCGACGTCGCGCCGGACGGCCGGCCGGGGGAGTACGACGTGCCCGAGGGACTCGACCTGCGGGCCGAGGCCGAGTGGCTCGCGCCGACGTCGCCGGACGCCTCGGCGACCCTGCGCATCCGGCAGGGGTCGGGTTGGGGACTGCGCCGCCGGTCCACCGCCACCGACCCGGTCGACGCGGGATGGGATCGGGTCGAGGTCCCCTACGGCGGCCGCTGGCAGATGGCCGAGGAGATCGCGAGCTACGCCGACGACGTCGTGGTCGAGCGGCCCGACGACCTGCGGGGTGCCGTCGTGGCGATCCTGCGTGGAGTCGCGGAGGACGTCGCATGAGCCAGAGCGCCCGCGACCAGGTGCCACGGATGCTGGCGCTGGTGCCCTACCTTCGCGGCCGCGACGGGATCCCGGTCGATCAGGTCGCGAAGGACTTCGGCGTGTCGCCACAGCAGATCGTCAAGGACCTCAACGTGCTGTGGTTCTGCGGTCTCCCCGGAGCCGTGACGGGCGACATGATCGACGTCGACATGGAGGCGCTGGAGTCCGAGGGCGTGGTCTATCTCGACAACGCCGAGTACCTGCCACGGCCGCTGCGGCTCACCACCTCCGAGACGCTGTCGTTGATCGTCGCCCTGCGGTCGCTGCGCGACATCGCGGCCGCCGCCGAGCTGCCGTCCATCGAGTCGGCCCTGGCCAAGCTCGAGTCGGCCGCCGGCGACGGAGCCGCCCCGGCCGTCGAGGTCCACATCGAGCGGGCCGACCCGGCCGTCCACGAGGCGACCCAGAAGGCCCTCGCGACCGGCCACCGGATGCACCTGTCGTACCTCGTACCGTCGCGCGACGAACGTACCGAGCGCGACGTCGACCCGTTGCGGCTGCTGACCGCCGAGGGCCGGCCGTACCTCGAAGCCTGGTGTCATCTGGCCGGAGATGTCCGGCTCTTTCGGCTCGATCGGATCGTCGAGGCCACCGTGCTCGACGTCGCCGCCGATCCCCACCCGCACGCGCCCCGGCGGGATCTGTCGGAGGGGCTGTTCCGCGCCGTCGAGGGCACCGTGGCGGCCGTCCTGGACCTGTCGTCGCCAGCCCGCTGGGTGGCGGAGTACTACGCCGTCGACGCGGCCGAGGAGCGTCCGAACGGTGACCTGCGGGTCCGGCTCAAGGTCGGCGACACCGGCTGGCTGCGCCGGTTGGTGCTCCGACAGGGCGGCGCCGCCCGCGTCGTCGAGCCCGTCGAGCTCGCCGATGAGGTACGGGCCTGCGCACGTCGTGCCCTGACCGCGTACGGTGGGTAGGGACAGCGTGTTCACCGGCCGTCATTCGGGCGACCGTATGATGCCGCCGAACATCCACCGTCAGGAGTGAGCGAGATGCCAAGTATTGGTGCACCCGAGATCATCCTGATCATCGTGGTGCTCGTGTTGCTGTTCGGGGCCAGGAAGCTGCCGGACCTGGCTCGGGGCACCGGCCGGGCGCTGCGCATCTTCAAGGCCGAGACCAAGGGCCTCGCGGACGACGACGAGGAAACCGGCGACACCAAGTCACAACAGCAGCAGGCACAGCAGCCGCCGCCACCGCAGCCGCAGCCGCTGCCGCCCAGCCCGAGCCAGACGGCCAACGGCACGGAGTCGAGCGACGCCACCCGCACGACGCGCGACCAGCAGCAGTCCTGATCCGCGGGGGGCGCAGCCGTGGCCTTCTCGCTGAGGCGCGGCCGCAAGGCCGTGGACGCGCCGGTGCCGGACGACGGCACCATGACGCTGATCGAGCACCTGCGGGAGCTCCGTAACCGGGTGTTCAAGGGCGTCCTCGCCATTGTCGTGGCGACGATCGCCTCGTTCTTCTTCTACGACGAGCTCTTCGAGCTGCTCACCGAACCGTTCCAGACGACCGTCGACGACCTCGCCGAGGAGGAAGGCCTCGACGCGACGCTGACGCTCACCGGCGTCGCCGACGCCTTCACCCTGCAGATCAAGACCTGTCTGGTCGCCGGGATCGTCATCGCCAGCCCGGTCTGGCTCTACCAGATCTGGGCGTTCATCGTGCCCGGCCTGCACCCCCGCGAGCGTCGCTGGACCCGGGTCTTCGCCGCGATCGCGGGGCCCCTCTTCCTCCTGGGTGTCGCGGTCGGCTACTACGTCCTCCCCAAGGGCCTGTCGATCCTGTTGGACTTCACGCCGGCCGACGTGTCCAACCTGATCGAGGTGAGCCGCTACCTCAGCTTCATCCTCCGGATGCTGCTCGTGTTCGGCGTGTCGTTCGAGATCCCGCTGTTCGTCATCCTGCTCAACCTCGCCGGCGTCGTCACCGGGCGAGCCCTCGGTCGGGCCCGAGCCTGGATCATCCTGGGCACGTTCGTCTTCGCCGCCGTCGCGACGCCGTCGACCGACCCGATCAGCATGCTGTTCCTCGCGCTGCCGATGACACTGCTCTTCATGCTCTCCGAGGTGATCGCGCGGTTCATCGACCGGCGCCGCGGCATCCACGACTACGAGGCTTGGAGCGACGACGAGCAGTCGGAGCTGGCGATCGAGCGTCGCATCGAGGACGAGCGCCCGAGCCGCCTGGACGAGCCGGATGACTGACGCCCCGGACGAATGGACCGTCGCCGATCCCTTCGATCTCCCCGAGTGGCTCGGCGCGGAGCAGCTGCGCTGGACCGCGCGTGAGTCGGACTCGAGGGCACTCGTGCCGGGCGTCCTCACCGGCGAGTCCGACACCGCCCTCGACCTCGACCTGCTCTGCGCGGACGTGGCGTACCCCGCCGCCGTCCTGGACGAGCGGCTTCGGCACGACACCCACCAGGCCTGGCACTTCGGGCAGGTGCTGCTGCTGGCCCGACACGGCCGGCACGCCCTGGCGATCCCGGCGACCCGCTGGGACGCCGACGTCGTCTGTGAGGCACTGCGTCGCTTCGCCAAGGCCATCGGCGTCCCACCGTCGCAGATGTCGGTCGTCCTTCGCCTCTGAGCATCGGCCCCGGTCCCGTCGAGTGGCGCACGGTTGTCGTACTCGACCCGGGGAGGCGACGACCGTGCGCCGCCCGACGATCCGGCGAGTACGCTGCACCGCGTGGCGAGCGAGCTGGCGGTCCTGGTCAACCCGACATCGGGCAAGGGACGCGGCGGACGCGCGGCCGCGATCGCGATCCCTCATCTGGAGCGGGCCGGGCTCCGGGTTCGACGCCTCGAGGGCCGGACCGTCGACGAGGCGGACGCCCTGGCCCGGTCAGCGGTCCGCAACGGCGCCGATGCGCTCGTCGTCGTGGGCGGCGACGGCATGGTGCACCTCGCGTGCCAGGCGCTGGCCGGATCGGACCTGCCGCTCGGAGTGATCCCGGCCGGCACCGGCAACGACACCGCCCGCGCTCTCGGCATCGAGCGCAAGGACCCGCGCGGCGCCGCCAACGCCATCGTCGCGGGGCACCTGCGCAGCATCGACCTCGCCGACGTCGCCGGCACCCGGGTCGCCACCGTCGTGGCCACCGGGTTCGACGCCAAGGTCAACGAACGGGCCAACCACATGACCTGGCCGCGGGGGCAGATGCGCTACAACATCGCGACCATCGCCGAGCTTCGCGTGTTCGAGCCGATCCGGTTCGCGTTGGAGCTCGACGGGCGGCCGTACGAGCTCGACGCGATGCTCGTGTCGGTCGGCAACAGCGCGTCGTACGGCGGCGGCCTGCGGATCTGCGAGGGCGCCGAGATCGACGACGGGCAGCTCGACGTCGTCGTCGTCAAGCCGGTGAGCAAGGCCGAGCTCGTCGTGATGTATCCCCGGCTGTTCAACGGCAGCCACACCACGCACCGCCAGTTCGAGCGGCATCGGGTCCGGACGGTCTCGATCGCGGCGCCCGACATCGTGGCCTACGGCGACGGCGAGCGGCTCGGCCCGCTGCCGCTGACGATCACCGCCCTGCCCGGTGCCCTGCGGGTGTTCGCGCCGGAGTCCTGACGGCGGTCACACACCACAACCGCCGCGTACACCAGGTGCGGATGGCAGGCCGGAGCCGGTGGGCTCGGCCGACGGCCAGTCCGTACCCTGACTGCATGGCCTCCCCGAGCGAGCGGTATGCCCGGTTTCGCCAGGATCAGGCGCATCCGGGGCTCGCCGAGTTCCGAGGTCTCTACAGCTTCGAGCTCGACGGTTACCAGGTCCGGGCCTGCCGGGCGGTCGAGGACGGCCACGGCGTCCTGGTCGCGGCGCCCACCGGATCCGGCAAGACCGTCGTCGGCGAGTTTGCCGTCCACCTGGCCCTCCGGCAGGGTCGCAAGTGCTTCTACACCACGCCGATCAAGGCGCTGTCGAACCAGAAGTACGCCGACCTCGTCGCCCGCCACGGCGCCGACCAGGTCGGGCTGCTGACCGGCGACAACAGCATCAACGGGGAGGCCCCGATCGTCGTCATGACGACCGAGGTGCTGCGCAACATGATCTACGCCGGGTCGACGACGCTGCTCGGGCTCGGCTCGGTCGTGATGGACGAGGTGCACTACCTCGCCGACCAGTTCCGCGGCGCGGTCTGGGAGGAGGTCATCATCCACCTCCCGGACTCGGTCTCGCTGGTCTCGCTCTCGGCGACGGTCTCCAACGCGGAGGAGTTCGGCGACTGGCTGACCCAGGTCCGCGGCGACACGGTGATCGTCGTCGAGGAGCGTCGGCCGGTGCCGCTCTACCAGCACGTCCTGGTCGGCAACCAGCTGCTCGACCTGTTCGCGCCCGGCGCCGACGAGCCCGGCCGGGTCAACCCGGCGCTGGAGCGGATCGGCCGCCAAGAGGCTCGAGCGGCGCGGTCCGGACCTCGCGACCGACGCGGCCGGGGCCATGCGGCGCGCCGCCATCGCGGTCGCTATCGGATGCCCGGCCGGGTCGACGTCGTCGAGCGGCTCGACCGGGACGGGCTGCTGCCGGCGATCGTCTTCATCTTCAGCCGCGCCGGCTGCGACGCCGCCGTCGGCCAGTGCCTGAGCGCCCACCTGCGGCTCACCACGCCCGAGGAGGAGCGGGAGATCCGGGCGTACGTCGAGACGGCCTGCGCGGACCTCCCCGACGAGGACCTGGACGTACTCGGCTACTACGAGTTCGCCGAGGCGTTGGCGCGCGGCGTCGCGGCCCACCACGCGGGGCTGCTGCCGACGTTCAAGGAGTGCGTCGAGCAGTTGTTCAGTCGCGGCCTGACCAAGGTGGTCTTCGCCACCGAGACGCTGGCCCTCGGGATCAACATGCCGGCCCGCTCGGTCGTCCTGGAGCGGCTCACCAAGTGGAACGGCGAGCGCCATGTCGACGTCACGCCGGGGGAGTACACCCAGCTGACCGGTCGGGCCGGCCGCCGGGGGATCGACCTCGAGGGTCACGGAGTCGTCCTCTGGCAGCCGGACCTCGATCCGCGCCACATCGCCGGCCTGGCGTCGAAGCGCACGTATCGGCTGCGGTCGTCGTTCCGCCCGTCGTACAACATGGCGGTCAACCTCGTCCGCACCGACGGCCGGGAGCGATCGCGGCGGCTGCTCGAGTCGTCGTTCGCGCAGTTCCAGGCCGACCGGGCCGTCGTCGGTCTCGCGAGCGAGCTGCGCCGGTCCGAGGAGGGGTTGGAGGGGTACGCCGAGGCCGCCCGCTGCGACCGCGGCGACTTCCTCGAGTACGCCCGCCTCCGGCAGCGACTGTCGGCGGCCGAGTCGAGCCAGGCCCGTCGACGCCGGGCGGATCGGCGGGCACAGGTCATCGCGTCGCTCGAGGCACTCCGCCCGGGCGACGTCATCGACGTCCCCGCCGGGCGGCACGCCGGGACCGCCGTGGTCGTCGACCCGGGCATGCGCAGCGACCGGGACGGCCCGCGGCCGCTCGTCGTGACGGCCGAGCGGCAGGCCCGGCGGCTGTCGGTCGTCGACTTCCCGACGCCGGTCGCGGCGCGTGGTCAGATGCGTCTGCCGCGCAAGCTGAACCCACGCAACCCCCAGTCACGTCGCGATCTGGCGTCCGCGCTCCGGCAGAAGGCCGAGGCGATGCCGCCGCCACCGCCGTACGAGGTCGAGGCGTCCGCGGACGGAGCGGGCGACCAGATCCAAGACCTGCGGCGAGAGCTGAAGGCGCACCCCTGCCATGCCTGCCCGGACCGCGAAGACCACGCCCGCTGGGCGGAGCGGTACCTGAAGCTCGAGCGAGACACCGCCGACCTGCGCCGCCGCATCGAGCAGCGCACCGGCTCGATCGCCCGCCAGTTCGACCGGGTCTGCGAGGTACTCGACGAGCTGGCGTACCTCGACGGCGACGCCGTGACGCCCGACGGCCAGCGGCTGGCCCGGCTCTACAACGAGCTCGACCTGGTCGCCGCCGAGTGCCTGCGGCGCGACGTGTGGGACGGCCTGACCGCCGCCGAGCTGGCCGCGTGCCTGTCCGGACTGGTCTACGAGACGCGCAACCCCGACGAGGCGCCGCCACCACGGTTGCCGCGCGGTCCGATCCGCGACACCGCCGACGTCATGACCGGCATCTGGTCCGAGCTGGACCGGTTGGAGCGATCGCACCGGGTACGGTTCCTGCGCCGGCCCGACTTCGGGTTCGCGTGGGCGGCGTACCAGTGGGCCCGCGGCGCCACCCTCGACCACGTCCTCGTGGAGGCCGATCTCGCGGCCGGCGACTTCGTCCGGGCCGTCAAGCAACTGCTCGACGTGACCGACCAGGTCGCCGATGCGGCGGGCGACGGCGACCTTCGCGCTACCGCACGGGCCGCGTCCGACGCCCTTCGACGCGGCGTCGTCGCGTACTCCTCCGTCGCCACCGACTGAAGGCCGAGCCCTGAGGGTAGGCAAATCCTGGGACACGCCGGCGTGTCCCAGGATTTGCCTACCGTCAGCGAAGCGTCAGCCGTTGATCGCGTCGACGACCCGGTTGGCCGAGCCGCCGAGGCCCCACTGCTCGACGAGGGCTTCGTAGGCGTCCGGATCGGCCGGCGCCGGTTTCGGGATGCTCAGGTCGACGTCGCCGAGATCGAGATCGCGCGCGACCGCGACGACACGCGGGGCGACCGCGAGGTAGTCGGCCGCCTCCCGCAACCGGGTCCGTACCGTCGGTCCGAGCCCGCTGCCCGGGTCCTCGACGGCCGCCAGGATGCCCGCGAGGTCGCCGTGCTTGCCGAGCAGCGCCGCCGCCGTCTTCTCACCGACGCCCGCGACCCCGGGCAGTCCGTCGGAGGGGTCGCCGCGCATGGTGGCGAAGTCGGCGTACTGATGGGGCTGGATGCCGTACTTGGTGTTCACCACCGCGTTGTCGATGCGCTCGTGCTTCCCGACCCCACGGGCGGTGTAGAGGACGCGCACCTCACGCTCGTCGTCGACCAGCTGAAACAGGTCGCGGTCGCCGGTCACGATGTCGACCGGCATCGCGGCGTCGGTCGCCAGCGTGCCGATGACGTCGTCGGCCTCGTATCCGTCCACGCCGACCACCGCGACGCCCAGTGCGGCGAGCACCTCCTGGATGATCGGCACCTGCGTCTCGAGCGGGTCGGGCACCTCCTCGACGTCGGGCGCGTCGGCGACGACGTACTCGACGCGGTGCGCCTTGTACGACGGCAGCAGCTCGACCCGCCAGTCCGGTCGCCAGTCGTTGTCCCAGCAGCAGGCGACCTCGGTCGGGTGGTACTCGCCGATCAGTCGGGCCATGAAGTCGAGCAGTCCACGGACCGCGTTGACCGGTGTGCCGTCGGGTGCCCGGATCGAGTCGGGCACGCCGAAGTACGCGCGAAAGTAGAGCGAGGCGGTGTCGAGCAGCAGGCGTCGGTCCATGGCGGAGAGGTTACGCTGAGCGGGTGATCGACGACCTCCGCGACCGCCTCGCACGGGCTCAGAAGGCCATCGCCGACGCGGGCCTCGACGCTCTGTTGGTGTCGCCCGGCTCGGATCTGCGCTACCTGACCGGCTACGACGCCAAGCCGCTCGAGCGGCTGACCTGTCTCGTCGTCCCGGCTGTCGGCGATCCCAGCCTGTTGGTGCCGCGGCTCGAGCGACCGGCCGCGCTGGCGTCACCGGTCGGCGATCTCGACCTGGCCGTCGTGCCCTGGGACGAGACGGACGACCCGTACGCGCTGGCCGCCGACCGGATCCCGACCGACGCGACTGCGATCGCGCTCGACAACCACATGTGGGCGGAGAAGGTGCTCGCCTTCCGGGCGGCCCTGCCCACGGTCGACCAACGGCTCGGCGGTGCGGTCCTCGACCCGCTGCGGATGCGCAAGAGCGCCGACGAGGTCGCCCAGCTGCGAGCCGCCGGGGCCGCGATCGACCGCGTGCACGCCAGCATGGGCGAGTGGCTGCGTCCGGGGCGCACCGAGCGGGAGGTCGGCCGGGACATCGCCGACGCGATCGTCGCCGCCGGCCACGTCCAGACCGACTTCGTCATCGTCGGATCCGGGCCGAATGCCGCATCGCCGCACCACGAGCTCTCGGACCGCCGGATCGAGCTCGGTGACCCGGTGGTGGTCGACATCGGCGGCAGCGTGGCGTCCGGCTACTGCTCGGACTCCACGCGTACGTACGTCGCCGGCGGTGAGCCCGCGGCCGAGTTCACCGCGTACTACCGGGTGCTCCAGGCCGCCCAGGAGGCGCAGTGCGTCCATGCCCGGCCCGGCGTCACCGCCGAGTCCGTCGACGCGGTCGGCCGGACGATGATCGCCGAGGCTGGATACGGCGACCGGTTCATCCACCGCACCGGGCACGGCATCGGGCTCGAGACGCACGAGGAGCCCTACATCGTCGAGGGCAACGAACTCGTGCTAGAGCCGGGGATGGCCTTCTCGATCGAGCCCGGGATCTACTTCGAGGGTCACCACGGCGCCCGGATCGAGGACATCGTGGTCGTCACCGCGGACGGACTTGAGCGGCTCAACGACACCAGCCGAGACCTGACGATTCTGCCCGGATAGCGCAAACGACTACTGGAGCCGTGCAATCGGCCATTAGGTTGAGTACGTGGAGGAAATCGACGCCAAGATCGTGCGGCTGCTCGCCAACGACGGCCGGATGTCCTTCACCGACCTCGGCAAGGCGACCGGACTGTCGACCTCGGCGGTCCATCAGCGGGTGCGACGGCTCGAGCAGCGCGGCGTCATTCGCGGCTACGGCGCCCGGGTCGACCACGAGAAGCTCGGCTTGCCGCTCACCGCGTTCATCTCCATTCGCCCGATCGATCCGAGCGAACCCGACGACGCACCCACGCGGCTCGACGGATTCACCGAGATCGAGTCGTGCTACTCGGTGGCGGGCAACGAGAGCTACATACTCCAAGTGAGGATCTCGTCACCCACCGCGCTCGAAGATCTGCTCGCGAGAATCCGTGCGACGGCCAACGTCACGACCCGCACCACCATCGTCCTCTCGACGCCGTACGAGCATCGCCCTCCGGGGCTCTGACCGGGCCCAGTCGATATCGACGGACTTGCGATGAGTCGTACCCGCCGCCCTCGAATCGTGATCACCCGGCGTGGTCGCACCTGGCTATCCTGATCAGCCAGTCCCGAACCGGATGGAGGTCGGATGCCCGGTCGTCACAGCACGACTAAACGACCGTCTCGTGCCGGGCCGATTCTGGCGGCCGTCATCGCCGTCGTCGTGATCGTGGCACTCGGCGTCTACCTGGCACCGCGACTGACCGAATCGAGCAACGCCAGCGGGTGCGACGAACCACAGGCGATCACCGTCGCGACCCCGCCCGACCTGCGGCCGGCGATGGTCCGCGTCGTCGCCTCGATGCACGAGAACGGGGTGACCGACGCCTGTCTCGAGCTGACCGTCAGCTCGGTCTACCCGGACAGCTCCGTCTCGCAGATCAACGCCAACTCCAACTCGACGCCGACGATCTGGGTCCTCGACACCAAGGCGCGGCTCGCCGAGCTCGAGCCCCAGGCCCGCGATCATGCCCAGGTCATGGGAAGCGCCGCCAACACCCCGGCCGTGGTGGTCGCGTCACAGCGCGCCAGCCATACACCACCTCCGTCGTGGGAGGCGGCGTTCGCCGACGACGACTTCGTCTTCCCGAACCCGTCGAGCTCGATCGCCTCCGCCATGGCGATCGCCGCTCTGAGCGCCGAGGGCGCCGACGTGCCGGCGGTGCTCACCGATGTCGCCGAGCGGCTGGCGTCCGCCGACGAGCCGATCCCCGACGTCACCGACATGCTTCGGGGTGCCCATCGGCGATTCGGTGTGATCCGATGGTTCCCGGCGACCGAGCAGCAGTTCGTCTCCATCCGGATGCGGCACGCGAGCTGGCAGATCGTCGGCCTGCTTCCCGAGACCGGCACGACCGTTCTCGACTACCCGGTGGTGGTTCGAACCGACGGCAACGGGGATACGGCGGCCGCCGCCGAGCAGCTGACCAACTTCCTGTCCAACACGTCCGGCCGGTCGATCCTCGGCGAGAACGGATTCCGCGCTCCCGACGGCGAGGTGGTCAACGCCGGTTCGCTCGGTCAGAACCTGAAGGTCCTGCCCGCGCCGACCGGCCTGGCGGACCTGAGCGCCGCCTGGTCCGAGGCCATGGACACCGCCGGAGTCACCGCCCCGGCGCCGTGACGCCGGCCGCTCAGCAGGTCGGCACGCCGGGCAGCTGCGGATCCGGGTGGTCGATGTAGATGTTCGAGACGAACCCACCCTGATCGCGCAGCTTCGACCACCAGTTGTTCGTGTAGCCCTCGGCGGTCACCGTGTCGCCCTGCTTCTGGCACTCCACATAGACCTGCGTCGGCCCCGGCAGCGTCGTCACGATCGGGGAGCTCAGATAGGCGTCGGCCCGTACGTTGACACCCGAGCCCCAGGTGGTGAAGTTGTCGTCGCCCCCGCCGCCGCCACAGTTGTCGCTGGTCAGGTACTCCTCGTAGTACGAGCCCGGATAGCCCAACGGCTGGCCGTTGATGTGGATGTGCTGGCCGTCGCCGTTGTACAGCTGCTCGTAGTGGATGTGCGGGCCGCTGGATGCTGCGGCTCAAACCTGCCGGTGCCGCGCCGCGAGGGTGCGGGGGTCGCGAGGCACGTCGGCGTCAGCGCAGGTCAAACCACTCCGCTGACTCAGAGCCAGAGTCTCGGGTTGGGCCGGTCGAGTCAGATCGGGCGGTGAGGATCAGTGGATCTCGAGGAGCTTCTGGGCTTCGGCGGCTTCGCGGCTGGCGCGGGCGGCCTGCTCGGCGGCCTCGCGGGTGTCGCCGGCGTGCTCGCGCCACCAGGCCTGGCCGTCCTCGGGAAGGGTGTGGATCGGGTCGTAGTACTCGTACATCCGCCGCAGCGCCTCGGCGTCCTCGGCCTCGATCGACGTGCGGTAGTTCTTGGTCCAGTACGAGATGCCGCGCTCGCGGTCGTACTCGGCGAGCTGGTGCACCCAGCGCTTGCCGACGAACGGCACGTCGCAGACGATCCGCGGGGTCGCGAAGCCCGGCAGGTAGCCCATGATGGCGTGCTGCAGCTCCTGGGCCTTCGCGACCGACGTCCGCCAGTGCTCGCTGAACGGGATCATGTCGCACATGTAGAAGTAGTACGGCATGATGCCGGCGCCGTCGAGCAGGGCGAACGACAGGTCGAGCAAGGTGTGCGCGTCGGCGTTGACGCCCTCGAGCAGCACGCCCTGGTTGCGGACGTCGCGGATCCCCGTGTCGAGCATCGCCTGGGTCGCCTTGGCGACGAGTGGCGTGACGGAGTTGGCGTGGTTGACGTGGGTGTGGATGGCGATCGAGACGCCGCGCTCGCGCGCCAGCGTGCCGAGCCGCTCCATCCCGGCCCGGACGTCGTCGGTCAGCCAGTGCTGGGGGAGACCCATCAGCGCCTTGGTCGCGAGGCGGATGTCGCGGATGTTGTCGATCTCGAGCAGCTTGGTGACGAAGTCCTCGAGCCGGGGGAACGGCATGTTGGCCACGTCGCCACCAGAGACGACGACGTCACGTACCTCCGGCGTACGCCGCAGGTAGTCGAGCATCGAGCCGAGCCGGTCGACCGGCTTCAGGCTGAACTTGAGCTTGTCGATCTGCGGCGTGGAGTTGCCGACCAGGTCCATCCGGGTGCAGTGGCCGCAGTACTGCGGGCAGGTCGGGAGGATCTCGGCGAGCACCTTGGTCGGGTAGCGGTGGGTGAGACCCTCGGCGACCCACATGTCCTGCTCGTGCAGCGAGTCGCGCGTCGCGTGCGGGTGGCTCGCCCAGTCGGTCCGCCGGTCGGAGAACACCGGGAGCATGTAGTGCCGGATCGGGTCGGCGTAGAACGCGTCGGTGAAGCCGGCGTCGTCCGGCCCGACGTGCGGCGCCATCGTGTTGACCATCTGCGGCGGCAGCAGCATCGACATCGTCGCCCGCTCGGCCTGGTCGCGCTCGAGATCGGCGTAGAACCGCTCGTCGAGCCCGTCACCCATGAGGGCCCGCAGCTGCTTGACGTTCTTGACGCAGTGGGCCCGCTGCCACTGCACCGACTCCCACTCCTCGGCCGTCACGTCGCGCCAACCCGGATAGCGCGTCCAGTCCGGCTCGACGAGCTCGACGCGGCGGTAGGCGTACGGCTGGTCAGTCGTCATCTCGAAGGTCCTCGCCAACGGCTCGGGGATCGGTTGTCCTGCGGCTCCACTCCATGCCAGAGTACGAAAGAGTCTGTGGCGAGTCCAATGCCTCGCCGTAAGATCTTCAGGTTGAGGTCGATTGTGCCGGGAGGACTTACGTTGTCGGAGCATGTCGTGCATTTTCCGACGGGGCTGCATCGCGTCCTGGCGCCCGCCGGCGCGCTGCCGCAGAGCGCCGAGCGGCTCGACACCCGTGCCGAGCTGTGGCCGGACGAGACCCGGATTCGGGTAGAGCGTCTCAATCTGGACGCGGCGAGCTTCCGGCAGCTCGAGCGCAAGCACACCGGCGACGGCGCCGCGATCCGCGCCGAGGTCCTGGAGATCGTGCGGACGCGGGGCAAGATGCACAACCCGGAGACCGGCTCCGGCGGCATGCTGATCGGCACCGTCGAGGAGGTCGGGCCGCAAGCCACGCTCGGCCTCGCCGTGGGCGACCGGGTCGCGACTCTGGTCTCACTGACGCTGACGCCGCTGGTGATCGAGGACGACCTGGCCGGCTGGGACGGGCGCAGCGAACAGGTCCCGGCGAAGGGCTACGCGATCCTGTTCGGCCGCAGCATCGCGGCTCGGCTCCCGAACGACCTGCCGACCGAGCTGTCGCTGGCCGTCATGGACGTGTGCGGCGCTGCCGCGCTCACGCACCGCGTCGTGTCGACCTACATCGCCCCGACCGTCAGCGTGATCGGTGCGGCGGGCAAGAGCGGTTCGCTGGCGGCCGCGAGCGCACGGGCGGCCGGGGCCGACAAGGTGATCGGGGTCGTGCCGCACGAGGGAGAGGCGAGCCTGCTCGCCGCGGCCGAGCTCGTCGACGCCGTGGTCGTCGCCGATGCCCGCGACCCGGTCGGGCTCTCGACCGCCGTCGCCGCGGCGGGCGGCCCCGCGGACGTGACGGTCGTCTGCGTCGACGTGCCGGGCTGCGAGGGTGGCGCGATCCTGTCGACCGCCGAGCAGGGCACGATCGTGTTCTTCTCGATGGCGACATCGTTCAGCGCCGCGGCCCTCGGGGCCGAGGGGCTGGCGGCCGACGTCACGATGCTGATCGGCAACGGGTACGCCCCAGGCCACGCGGACAACGCACTCCGGCTGCTCCGCGACACCCCCGGCGTACGCCGCCTCTTCGAGGACCGGTTGGGCGCGGAGAGGAAGATGGAGTCGTGAGCACGCTACTGCTCCCGGAATTGCGGGATCGTGGTCGTCCCGGCGGCGTCCGATCCGACCACCGTCCCGCAATCGCGAGGAAGGGAGGGATGTCGTGAGTGTGCAACCGAAGCTCGGGCTCGACCCCGAGGCCGTCCGCCGGGCCCGCGAGCTGGCCCGCACGGCCGGTGGGCCTATCGTCCAGCTCGCCAAGCGGCACACGACCGTCTCGGTGGAGCGGGCCACGCTGCGCCTGGCTGGTCTCGCCGGCGCCGATCCCGACGGAACGCCGTGGGTCAACCGACTCGTCGACGCCGTCCGCGGCGACGTGGACATCGCCCACGGTGTCGCGCTGCCGGTATGGGACGCCCTGCTGCGCGCCGAGGCCGCCGATCTCACCGAGCTCGCGACGAAGGCCGGCGTGGGGTCGGTGCGGTTCCGGATCCCCGAGGGCGACGACGCCAAGCAGGCCGAGGCGGCGGCGACCGAGGCGATCGGTGCCGGCATCGCTCGCATCGACGCTCGGCGGGCCGAGCGCGAGCGCCTGATCGAGACGGTCGGCGACGCGCCGCGAACGCCATGGATCTACCTGATCGTGGCCACCGGGGACATCTACGAGGACATCCCGCAGGCCCAGGCAGCGGCCCGCGAGGGCGCCGACGTGATCGCGGTGATCCGCTCGACCGGCCAGTCGCTGCTCGACTTCGTTCCTGAAGGCGCGACGCGGGAGGGCTTCGCCGGCACGTACGCCACGCAGGAGAACTTCCGCCTGATGCGAGCCGCTCTCGACGAGACCAGCAAGGAGCTGGGTCGCTACATCCGGCTCACCAACTACGCGTCGGGACTGTGCATGCCCGAGATCGCGGCACTCGCCGGGCTGGAGCGGCTCGACATGATGCTCAACGACTCGATGTACGGCATCCTCTTCCGCGACATCAACCCGGTCCGGACGTTCGTCGACCAGCGGTTCAGCCGCCAGGTGCACGCCCGGGCCGGCATCATCATCAACACCGGCGAGGACAACTACCTCACGACCGCCGACGCCATCGAGGCCGCTCACACGGTGACGGTCAGCCAGTTGCTCAACGAGTACTTCGCCAAGGAGGCCGGGCTCGAGGACTGGCAGCTCGGCCTCGGCCACGCGTTCGAGATCAACCCGGACGTGCCCGACAGCTTCCGGATGGAGCTGGCCCATGCGCTGCTGGCCCGGGAGCTCTTCCCGGACGCACCGCTGAAGTGGATGCCGCCGACGCGTCACATGACGGGTGACGTCTTCCGCGGCTACCTGCTCGACGGCTTCTTCAACCTGGTCGGCGCCCTCACCGGCCAGGGCATCCTGCTCGTCGGCATGATGACCGAGGCCGTGGTGACCCCGTGGCTGTCCGACCGCGACCTCGCGCTGCAGAACGTGCGGTACGTGATGAACGCCGTCGGCGACCTGCACGAGGACTTCCAGCCGGCTCCGGACGGGTTCGTCGCCCGCCGCGCCGCCGACGTGCTGGGGGAGAGCATCGACCTGCTCGAGCGGATCATCGCCCACGACGACGGGATGCTGGACGCCATCGCCGACGGCACCTTCGGCCTGATGAGACGGCCCGCGGACGGTGGGCGCGGCCTCGACGGCGTGGTTCGCAAGGCCGACGACTACCGCAACCCCGCCGTCGACCTGCTCGAGGACGGCCTCCGATGACCGCGACCGAGCAGGAGCGCCGCCTGGTCCGGCCCTACGGCGACACGACCGGCGACGGCATGGTCCAGTTGTCGTTCACGTTGCCGATCCCACACGACCGAGTCGCCGAGGGCGCCGCCGCCCAGCTCGCCAAGAAGATGGGCATCGACCCGGCGATGGTCGTCCACGCCAAGCCGATGGGCCCGGACTTCACGTTCTTCGTCGTGTACGGCCAGGTCAACCACCTCGTCGACGTCGACGCGGTCCAGGTCGTGGAGCGCGACTTCCCGCTGTTGTCGCCGAAGGAGGTCAATCTCGCGATCCGCGAGGGGCTGCGTCGCCGGTTGACCGTCGTGGGCGGCTGCATCGGCACCGACGCCCACACGGTCGGCATCGATGCGATCCTCAACATCAAGGGCTTCGCGGGTGAGAAGGGGCTGGAGTACTACCGAGAGCTTCGGGTGATCAACCTGGGTGCCCAGATCTCGGTCCCGCAGCTCGTGGCCAGTGCCAAGGAGCACGCCGCCGACGCGATCCTGGTGTCCCAGGTGGTCACCCAGCGCGACGCGCACCTGCTCAACACCAAGGAGATGTCGGCCGCGTTCCGCGAGGCCTACTCCGACGCCGAGCGCCCGCTGCTGATCGTCGGCGGCCCCCGGTTCGACGAGACGATGGCCGCCGAGCTCGGCGTCGACCGAGTGTTCGCCCGCGGCACGACACCGGGCGAGGTGGCGAGCTACCTCGTGCACGCCCTGGTCACCCAGCGAAGGCAGGCGACATGACGACCGACGACGATCCCGCCGACGACGCGCGACTCGGGATGGTCGTGAAGCACCGCCGATACGTGCCGTACTCCCACGCGCACTACGGTGGCAGTCTGGTCGACGGTGCGTACATCCTGGGCCTCTTCGGCGACGTCGCGACCGAGGTCTGCATCCGGACCGACGGCGACGAGGGGTTGTTCGCGTCCTACAGTGACGTCCAGTTCCGCGCACCGCTGCGGGCCGGCGACGTCGTCGAGGTGTCGGCGATGATCACCCGCGTCGGCCGGCGCAGCCGGGAGCTCACATTCGAGGCCAGCGTGCTCTGCCGCGGTCGCCCGGAGGTCTCGGAGTCGGCCGCGGAGTTGCTCGATCCGCCGGTGATCGTCACCACGGCGATCGGCACCGTGGTCGTCCCCGATCGCGGATAACACGGAGCGTCGGCGCGTCGTCACGCGACACGCCGTACGACGTGAAAGAACGCCAGGAAAATTCGCGGTGAACCTCTCCACCTGACCTGCACAGATGCGACAAATGCGCAGGCCAGCCGACGGGTTGACAGCCCGGATGCGGGTGGGCAGGCTCGATAGGTCCATCATGTGAGCCGGTGTCTCGGGCCGGCGTCCGAGTGGCCGCGCGACGTGGGTCCGGATCCAGACCTCACCTCTCGCGGCGGACCGGGTCGTGTCCCGCGACAACGGGGTGGCACAAGCGCAGAGCCCGCCGCCTGTTAGACAACGGCTGGGGGCCCGCCGCCAGCGGGTCGTTGGTTGGTCCGAGGGGCGCGGGCTCTGCGCTGTTTCTCGCCGGCGGGTAGCGTTGCCTCACATCGTTCCGCTCACCAGGATGGCTCGTGCCCTACTACGTTCGCCTGCTGGCGGCGGCGCTTTGCGGCGTCGCGGTCTACACCGGCTTCCCGCCGCACGGCTGGATCTGGCTCCTCGGCATCGGCCTGGCGGGCCTGGTCTACCTGCTGCAGGAGCCCGGCCCGCGCGGCGCCGCCGGCGTCGGGTTCGCGTTCGGTCTGGGTTTCATGGGGCCGCTGCTGGTCTGGCTGACGGTGCTCGGCCCCGACGTGTGGCTGCTCGTCGCGGTCGCCTCGGCCGGCTTCTACGCCCTGTACGGCTGGGCCTACGCCCGTACTCGCGCCCTCCCGGCCCACCTGCTGTGGGCCACCGCGCTGTGGGTGGGGATGGAGTACCTGCGCAGCCAGGTGCCGTTCGGCGGCTTCCCCTGGGGCCGACTGGCCTTCGCGTCCGCGGACACGCCGCTGGTGTCGTTCAACCGCTGGATCGGCGTCGCCGCCACCAGCGGTGTGATCTTCCTCGGCTGCTGTGCGGTCGGCGTCGCGGCGTACGCCGCGGTCGAGCGCGGGACCGGACGTCGGCTCGCGTACGCGGTCGCCGTCCCCGTGGCGATCGTCGGGTGCGGGGCGGTGCTCCCGACCGGGCTGGCGTCGGCGACCGGCAGCACGACCGTCGCCGCCGTGCAGGGTGACGTTCCCGGCACCGGCGCCGAGAGCATGGGGGAGCAGCACGAGGTCACCACCAACCACGCCGAGGCCACGATCGAGTACGCCGACGAGGTGGCGCGTGGCGAGCGCCCGGAGCCGGACATCGTCATCTGGCCGGAGAACTCCACCGACGTCGACCCGTTCCACCACTCGGAGATCTACGCCTCGATCGACTCGGCGGTGCGGGAGATCGGCGTGCCGACCCTGATCGGGGCCATCGTCGACGGGCCGGAGGAGGGCGAGGCGCGCAACGTCGGACTCGTGTGGGACCCGGTCGAGGGACCACTGCCGGATCGCTACGTCAAGCGGCACCTCGTGCCGTTCGGCGAGTACATCCCGCTCCGCGACCAGATCGCCCCGCTGGTGTCCCGGCTGGACCAGATCGCCCGCGACATGCAGCCCGGCGACGATCCGGGCGTCCTCCAGGTGGGACCGGTCCTGGTCGGGACGATGATGTGCTTCGACGTCGCCTACGACGACACCGTCGCCGACAACGCGAAGAACGGAGCCGAGCTCATGGTCGTGCAGACCAACAACGCGACCTACTACGGCACCGCGCAGCCCGAGCAGCAGTGGGGGATCGAGCAGGTCCGCGCGGTCGAGACCGGCCGGGACGTCGTGGTCGCCTCGGTCAACGGCATCAGCGGCTTCGTGTCGGCCGACGGCGAGGTGCTGCAGCGCACGCACAGCCGCGACCAGCAGGTGCTGGTGCAGGACGTCCAACTGGCCGACGGCGTCACCTGGGGCGTTCGGTTCGGGGCCTGGATCGAGCTCGGGCTGGCGCTTCTCGGCCTCGGCGCGCTGGTCGCCGCATTCGTCCGGCAGCGCCGGAGCCGCGACGAGACGGGGACGGACGGCGACGACGAGCCCATCGCCGCGACGGAGCCGGAAGAGCCGGCCGTCACCTCCGAGAGCTCACGATGACGTCGCCCTCGGCCGCCGGCGAGCTGCTCGTGGTGGTCCCGACGTACAACGAGTACGACAACCTCGCCGAGATGGTCGAGCGGATCCGGACGTCGGTGCCGGAGGCGGACGTCCTGGTCGTCGACGACGCGTCTCCCGACGGCACCGGCAAGCTCGCCGACTCGCTCGCGGCCGCCGACGGTCAGGTCCACGTGCTGCACCGGCTCGGCAAGCAGGGACTCGGCGTCGCGTACGTCGCGGGGTACGGATGGGGCATGGACCGGGGGTACCGACGCTTCGTGCAGATGGACGCCGACGGGTCGCACCGACCCGAGCAGATCCCGGGCCTGCTCGAAGGGCTGGCCACCGCCGACCTCGTCATCGGCTCCCGCTGGGTGCCCGGGGGACGGATCGTCAACTGGCCGCGACACCGCGAGTGGCTGTCCCGCGGCGGCAACCTCTACACCCGATGGGCGCTGGGGATCCCGATCCGCGACGCGACCGGTGGTTTTCGCGCCTTCCGACGACGCACCCTGGACGGCATCGCGCTCGACGCGGTCGCGTCCCAGGGCTACTGCTTCCAGGTCGACCTGGCCCGCCGGTCGGTCGAGGCCGGGTTCGAGGTCGCCGAGGTCCCGATCACGTTCGTCGAGCGCCGCTACGGCGACTCGAAGATGAGCGGCGCCATCGTCGCCGAGGCGCTGTGGCGCGTCACGCTCTGGGGCTTGGGCCGCCGGATCGGCCGGCTGCGTGACGTACTCTGGCGGCATCGGCGGTCCGGCCACTGACCGTCGGAGGCGGGACCAGACGGAGGTGTGAGATGCGCGCTCGCTGGCTTCTGGTCGCCTTCCTCCTGACGCCGGTGATCGAGATCGCCGTGATCATCCAGGTGGGCCAGCAGATCGGCGTCTGGTGGACGGTCGCGCTGCTCCTCGGCATGAGCATCCTGGGGGCGTGGCTGGTCAAGCGCGAGGGCAGGCGAGCCTGGTTGGAGCTGCGCACCGCGATCGAGTCCGGACAGCCACCGGCCCGGGAGCTTCTCGACGCGGCGCTGATCCTGATCGGCGGGACGCTGCTGCTGACGCCGGGCTTCGTCACCGACCTCGTGGGGTTCGCCCTGGTGCTTCCGTTCACGCGACCCGTGATGCGGCGGGCCGCTCAGGCTTGGCTCGCCAAGCGAACGACGACCTACATCATGGGTGGTCCCCGTCGTGGTGGGCCCGGTGGGCCGACCGTCATCCGTGGCGAGGTCGTCGACGACTAGGCGCGGCCCGTCAGGCCACGCACGTGATCGCGCCGAGCGACGTCCGCGTCAGGCGCTGCGCTTGGTCCGCTTGCCGCGCTTGTGCAGGTGCGCCGGCCCGATCTCACCGGTGCGCAGCAGCTCCAGTCGCTCGGACAGGATCTCCTCGAGCTCCGGGATCGAGCGCCGCTCCCGCAGCATGTCCCAGTGCGTCCGCGCCGGACGCTCCGGCTTGGCCTCCGGCTCGACGCCGTCGACCTGGAGCGCGACGCTCCCGCACCGAGGGCACTCCCACTCGGCCGGCACGACCGCGTCGTCGGCCATCACGATGATGAAGTGGTGCCCGCGCGGACAGTCGTAGCTGATCTCCTGTCGGGGAGCCATCTCGACGCCACGCTCGTCCTCGAAGCTCTGTGCTCCCAGCCGCGCGCCACGAAGTACCCGTTCCGCCATGGCCCCTCCAGAGACTCGTGCGTTCGGACTCCTTACGTAGGGTCGCGTTCGACCCCGCTAGGTGTTCAACGTAAAGGGTCCACATGAGATTCCCCTGAGAGCCACCTCGACTACTCCGCGTGAGTTCCGAGTTGTGGACGGTGGATCCGGCCGTACACCGTCCACAACTCGGAACTCGAGTGCCGCAGGCGCCCGGGCTCAGATCCGGGCCGGGGCCGGATTGCCCGCGTCGGCGATGCCGCGGCGGGTGTCGACGCGCCACAGCAGGACCAGGCCGACGGCGAAGAAGAAGATCAACGCGAAGGTCGCCGGTCGATAGGAGTCGGTCACCTGGTGGACGACGCCGAAGACCAGGGTTCCGAGCCAGCTGGTGCCGCGCTCGCAGGCCTGGTAGAGGCTGAAGTACTCCGCCTCGCGCCCCTTCGGGATGAGCTGGCTGTAGAGCGATCGGCTGAGCGCCTGGGTGCCGCCGAGCACGATCCCGATCAGCACGGCCAGTGTGAGGAACGGCACGATCCGCTCCTCCGGGAGGAAGTACCCGACCGTCACGACCAGCATCCAGACGCCGAGACCGGCCAGGATCGTGTGTCGGCTGCCGTATCGACCGGCCAGCCGACCGAACAGCAGCGCGCCTCCGATCGCGACGAACTGCACGAGCAGGATCGTGGCGATCAGCACCTCGGTCTCGAATCCGAGCTGCTTCTCGCCGTACGTCGAAGCGGTGACGATCACGGTCTGGATGCCGTCGTTGTAGAAGAGGTACGCCACCAGGAACGTCAACGTCATCGGGTACGAGCGCAGGTGCCGCAGCGTGTCGCGGAGCTGCCCGAAGCTCTGTCGGCTCAACCCTCCGGTCTCGGTCACCGGGTCGACCGGCGCCCGGTCGCGGAGCCGCCGGAACGGGATCCAGGTGAAGCCGGCCCACCAGACCGCGGCGCTCAGCATGGACAGCCGCACTGCCATGCCCTCCGACAGTCCGAGCTGGTCGTGCAGCGTGACGACCGCGAGGTTCACGCTGAGCAGCAAGGTGCCGGCCAGGTAGCCGAACGCCCAGCCGCGCGACGACACGGCGTCCCGCTCGTCCGGAGTCGCGATCTCGCACAGGATCGCGTCGTAGACGACGAGGCTGGCGCCGAGACAGACGTTGGCCACCAGCAGCAGGACCGCGCCGAGCTGCCAGTTGGACCCGGTGACGAAGAACATCGAGCCCGCGGCGAGACTCCCGGTCCACGCGAAGCCCGCCATCAGCCGCTTCTTGGCGCTCGACCGGTCGGCCACCGCGCCGACGACGGGCAGCAGCACCGCCGACAGGATCGTGGCGACCGTCACGACGTAGAACACCAGCGAACCGGCCGAGATCTCCAACCCGAACACCCGGAGGTCGGTGTGGCACGGGTTGTCGTCGCTCACGCCCGGACCGCAGGCGGCCCGCTCGGCGACCGCGGTGAGGTACGGCGCGAAGAGCACCGTCGCGACGACGGTGACGTACGCCGAGTTCGCCCAGTCGTAGAAGTACCACGCCCGCTGCTCCGACCGGCGCTGCTCCGCCGGGGCGTACTCGCGGACGGCGGTCATCCCGGCGCTCCGTCCCAGCGCTCTCGAGCCATCAGGACGTCGCGCAGCGCGTCGATCCGGTCGGTGATGATGCCGTCGACACCGAGATCGAGCAGCTCGATCATGTCCGGCACGTCGTTGACCGTCCACACGTGCACCTGGAGTCCGAAACGATGTGCCTCGGCGACGAAGTCGGGCGTCGTCACGGTGAGGCGACCGACCCGGTGCGGGACCTGCACGCAGGAGGCGCCGCAGCGGGCAGCGAGCCGCCGGAAGAAGCCGATCGGGGAGCGCAGTCGTACGACCTCGGCGGTGCCCATTGACGTGGCGACCCGAGGCCCGAGCAACCGCCGCAGCCGCCGGATCCGATCGACCGAGAACGACGCCAGACAGACCCGGTCATGGGTCTTCGTCGACCGCACGAGACGCGCGGTCGGCTCGACCGCCGACGCCTCCTTCACGTCGATGTTGAAGCGGGCGTCCGGAAACGCCTCGAACAGCTCGGCGAGGGTCGGGATCGGCTCGCGGCCGCCGATGCGGGCCCGCCCGACCTGGTCGGCACCGAGCGCGGCGATCCGGCCCGATCGGTCGGTGACGCGATCGAGCGTCGAGTCGTGGAAGGCGTACACCACACCGTCGCGGCTGGCATGGACGTCGGTCTCCAGGTAGCGGTAGCCGAGGTCGACGGCGTTGGCGAACGCGTACCGAGTGTTTTCCAGCCCGACGTTCGGCTCGTACAGCGCCCCGCCGCGATGCGCGATCGGCAGCGGAACCGCGTGATCGAAGTACGGCAGGTCGGCGGCGACGGTCACGCGGACAGTATGTCGACCCCGCCGGCGCCGGCCGGGTCGAACCGTGCAACGGCCCCAGCCGGAACGCGAAAACCGGTGGGATACGGTGGCACCCGTGGAGTCGATGACCTGCCCGAAATGCCAATCAGAGATGCAACACCAGTCTCGTGCCGGCGTGACGTTCGCCCAGTGCACGAAGTGTGACGGCATCTTCCTGGACCGCTCGGATCGGTTCGAACTGATCGAGCAGGAGAACGACTGGCACACCTCGCGCGGGCCGGGCACCGCTCCGCTGCCGCGCATCACGCCGGACATGTCGGTCCCTCCGACACCCACGCCCGAGCGCCACAGCCGGTCCTTCATCGACGCGCTGTTCGGCTAGGCGCGTCCGCGCCAGGCCGTGGTCCGGCGACGTCAGCGGTGTTCGGGGTTCTCGAAGTCGAACCGGCAACCCGCGTCCCATTCGGAGCGCTGGTTGCCGTACGCCGGAATCCCGCCGGCGGACCGCAGTATCGTCGCGAGATGCATGAGGTTCCAGGTCATGAACGTCGTGTTGCGGTTGGTGAACTCGTTGTCCGGGCCCCCAGATCCGGGGTCCAGGTACGACGGTCCGGGCCCGGCCTCACCGATCCATCCGGCGTCGGCCTGCGGCGGGATCGTGTAGCCGATGTGCTGCATGCTGTAGAGCACGTTCATCGCGCAGTGCTTGATGCCGTCCTCGTTGCCCGTGACGATCGCACCGCCGACCCGGCCGTAGAACGCGTACTGGCCGACGTCGTTGAGCAGGCTGGAGCAGGCGTACAACCGCTCGATGATCTGCTTCATGATCGACGAGTTGTCCCCGAGCCAGATCGGTCCGGCGAGCACGAGGATGTCGGCGCCGATGACGCGCTTGAACAGGTCCGGCCACTCGTCGCTGTCCCAGCCGTGCTCGGTCATGTCGGGGTAGACCCCGGTCGCGATGTCGTGGTCGACGGCCCGGATCAGGTCGGTCGCGACGCCGTGCTTGTCCATGATCGAACGACTGCGGTCGATCAGACCCTGGGTGTGGCTGCGCTCCGGCGACTTCTTCAGCGTGCAGTTGATGTACAGCGCCGAGATGCCGTCGAACCGGTATGACTCGTCGGACGGGTTTGACATGGGCAGGCTCCTCGGGCCTCGAGCGGTTTGCAGTGCTGCCAGGAGCCTGCTCGGTCCGGGCGCCGGATGTCGAGGGACCTTCGGACGGTGATCGATGACGGTGTCGTGACGTCGGGCGACGCGGTGACTGTACGGGGCCTGCAGGAGCGGGCCGCCCGGGCGCTTCCGGCCGAGCACGTCGAGTACGTCGGCGACTGGTGGCTGCGTCGGTCGGAGAGCTCGTCGTGGTGGCGCGGGACGGTGCTGCCGCACGGCGACACCGACCGCGACGAGCTGCTGCGTCGGATCGAGGCGGCGGAGCGGTTCTACGCGCGGTTCGGGACGGCGGCGCGGTTCCAGGTGTGCCCCGGCGCCTGCGCCGACGAGCTCGACGCGACTCTTTCGGCACGCGGCTACCGCCGGGGCGGCCCGATGTCGCTGCGGGCCGCCCCGGTCGCGGCGATCCAGGCCCTGGCCGGCGCGGTGGGATCGGGGATCCGGCTCACCGAGGCACCGACGGACGAGTGGTTGGACGTCTGGTCCGCCGGCCAGGGCCGGGGCAGTGACCCGCAGGCCGAGCGCGACATGCTCGATCGGGTGCCGCGGCCGAGCGCGTACGCCAGCGTCGTCCACGAGAGCGCGGTGGTCGCCGTGGGGCGCGCGGTCGCCGACAGCGCCTGGGTGGGTGTCTTCAACATGGCGACGCTTCCGGCGGCCCGGGGCAGGGGAGCGGCCCACGAGGTGCTGGCGGCCCTGGCCGACTGGGCCGCCGCCCGCGACGCCGTCGGGATGTACCTCCAGGTCGAGCGCGACAACGCGCCGGCGCTCCGGCTGTACGAACGGGCCGGGTTCGCCGAGCTACGGAGCTACCACTACCGCACCCAGCCGGACTGACCGTTGCGGCAGGACGTCGACGACAGCCCGGTGACGGGTCGCCGTCAGATGTCGCGGAACGTCTCGATCTGCGCCCCGAGCGAGTTGAGCCGGTCGGCGAGGTCTTCGTACCCGCGATGGATGACGTAGACGCTGCGCAGCACCGACGTGCCCTTGGCCGCCAGCATCGCGAGCAGGATCACCACGGCCGGTCGCAACGCCGGCGGGCACATCAGCTCGGTGCCGCGCCAGCGGGTCGGGCCCTCGATCAGCACCCGGTGCGGGTCGAGCAGCTTGACCGTGGCGCCGAGCTTGTTGAGCTCGGTGAGGTAGATCGCGCGGTTCTCGTAGACCCAGTCGTGCAGCATCGTGGCGCCGTTGGCGGTGGCCGCGATCACGGCGAAGAACGGCAGGTTGTCGATGTTGAGGCCGGGGAACGGCATCGGGTGGATCTTGTCGATCGGGGCGTGCAGCACCGAGGGGTAGGTCGTGATGTCGACCAGGCGGGTCCGGCCGTTGGCGGCGGCGTACTCCTCGGTCCGGTGGTAGGAGAAGCCCATCTCCTCCAGCAAGGCCAGCTCGATCTCGAGGAACTCGATCGGCACCCGGCGGATCGTGATCTCCGAGTTGGTGACGATGGCGGCGGCGACCAGGCTCATCGCCTCGATCGGGTCCTCGCTCGGCGCGTACGTCACGTCGACGTCGATCTCCGGCCGGCCGCGGACCGTCAGCGTGGTCGTGCCGATCCCGTCCACCTCGACGCCGAGCTCGTTCAGGAAGAAGCACAGGTCCTGGACCATGTAGTTGGAGCTGGCGTTGCGGATGACGGTCTCGCCGTCGTGCCGGGCGGCGGCCAGCAGCGCGTTCTCGGTCACGGTGTCGCCGCGCTCGGTGAGCACGATCGGCCGCTTCGGGCCGGCGCCGAGGTCGACGTACGCGTGGTAGGAGCCCTCGGTGGCCTTGACCTCGAGGCCGAAGTGCCGCAGCGCGGTCATGTGCGGTTCGACCGTGCGGGTGCCGAGGTCGCAGCCGCCCGCGTACGGCAGGCTGAACGACTCCTGCCGGTGCAGCAGCGGGCCGAGGAACATGATGATGCTCCGCGTCCGCCGGGCCGCCTCGACGTCCATCTCGTCGAGCTTGAGCTCGGCCGGCGGCACGATCTCGAGATCGCCGTCGTCGCCGAGCCAGCGGGTGCGCACGCCGATCGAGTCGAGCACCTCGAGGAGCCGGTTCACCTCCTCGATCCGGGCCACCCGGCGCAGCGTGGTGCGGCCTTTGTTGAGCAGGGTCGCGGCCAGCAGCGCGACGCCGGCGTTCTTGCTCGACTTGATGTCGATCGACCCGGACAGGTGGGTGCCGCCGGCCACCCGCAGGTGCATCGGTCCGGGCACGCCGAGCGAGACGATCTCGGAGTCGAGCGCCTCACCGATCCGGGCGAGCATCTCGAGGCTGAGGTTCTGGTGGCCGCGTTCGATCCGGTTGACCGCGCTCTGGCTGGTGCCCAAGACCTCGGAGAGCTCCGCCTGAGTCCATCCCCGATGCTTGCGCGCATCGCGAATCAGGTTGCCGATCCGGCTCAGGTAGTCCTCGGCGTGCTCGGTCACAGATCCTCCTCGCTGAATCACGGTCGCTCACCCTATCTCATATCTGAGATAGCCCCTGGGAGGGTCCACGACGTGTCGTTGAGAAGACGCGTCGGGCCGCGAATGCGTTGCCTCGCGCACCGGAACGCGGCGCGTGAGTTCCGAGTTGTGGTGGGTCCGCCGGGCGATCCACCCTCCACAACTCGGAACTCACGCGGCGCATCGGAGGTGTCAGGAGCCGCGAGACCGGGCATAAAGGCAATGCAGGGTATTCCCCGACAAGGGTTCCATGACAGGCTCAGAAGGTGGCGGGGGCTTCTGGTCGTTCGCTCGAGGAGGCTCGTCGATGCTGAACACGTCCCGCCGGTGGCTCGTCCTCGCGGCCGCCACCCCGTCCCTGATCATCGCCGGTGCGATCGTCGTCCACCAGCCGGCCGCCGCCGAGCCGGGGGAGTACGTCGCCCTGGGCGACTCGTACGCCTCCGGCCTCGGCACGCGGGAGTACGACCCAGGCAGCGGCGACTGCAAGCGGTCGCCGCACGCGTACCCGGTCATCGACGCCGCTCGCATCGGCGCCACGCTGAACTTCGTCGCGTGCAGCGGAGCACAGGTCGCCGACGTTCTGGCCAGCCAGCTCGGCGGCCTCGACGACACGACCAGCTGGGTCTCGGTCCAGGTCGGCGGCAACGACGCCGGCTTCTCCGACGTGATCACCGAGTGCGCCCTGCCCGAGTGGGCGTCGGACTGCCCGGGCGCCGTCGCCGAGGCGCAGGCGATCATCACCGGCACCCTGCCCGGCCGACTCGACGGCCTCTACAACGAGATCTCCGCGCGTTCGCCGTCCGCCGAGGTCGTCGTGGTGGGCTACCCGCGGCTGTTCAACGGCGAGGACTGCAACGCCGGCACCTTCTTCAGCCCGGAGGACCAGCAGATCCTCAACGCGACCGCCGACCTGCTCAGCTCGACGATCGGCGGCATCGCGGGCGACCACGGCTACGCCTTCGTCGACCCGATCCCGGCCTTCGTCGGGCACGCGGTGTGCGACGACCCGGAGTGGATCAACGGCCTGTCGGCCCCGATCGACGAGTCCTACCACCCGAACCGGGGCGGCCACGTCGGGTACGCCGACCTCGTCGACGACTACCTCGGCTAGCGCCCCACTGAGGGTAGGCAAATCCTGGGACACGCCGGCGTGTCCCAGGATTTGCCTACCCTCACGGTCGCGGTCAGGCGCAGGGGTCGACGCCGGGCTGCCCGGGTCGCTCGATGCCGCGGTCGTCGAGGACCGTCTCGAGTCGGCTCGGGTAGGCCGGCATGATGCCGTCGACGCACATGTCGATCAGCTCGTTGTAGACCGCCTCGTTCTCCTCCTGCGCGCTCAGCCAGACGTGGACCGCCAGGCCGGCGGCGTGGGCCCGCTCGACGAACTCCGGCGTCGTGATCCGGATGCCGTTGTACTCGACCGGCACCTGGAGCGCCTTCGTCCCGAATCCGGGTGGGATCCCGAGCGCCCAGAACTCCAGGATGCCGACGATCCCCGGCGCGGTCGAGATCTGCGGCGCGAGGGCGTGGAACTTCGCCACCGCGAGGTCGTTGAACGACACGACGACGATGTCGGTGCGTCCGGCCGCGTTGAGCGCGTCGGCCAGCAGCCTCGCGGTGCGCAGGAACGACGCGACGTCGGTGTCGCTGGTGCCCTTGATCTCGATGTTGATCGGCACGTCGGGGAATGCCTGGAGCACCTCGGGCAGCGCCGGGATCCGAAAGTCGTCCGGCTGGTAGCCCGGCGGTGGAGGCACGTCGCCGGTTCGGACGCCGCGCAACGGATATCCGCCGTCCGGATCGAAGTCGTACGCCGCGTCCAGCCGCTGCAGCTGGGCCAGCGTCAGGTCCCGGACCCGGCCGGTGCCGTCGGTCGTGCGGTCCACGGTGGCATCGTGGATGACCGCGAGCTCGCCGTCGGCCGTGCCGTGCACGTCGAGCTCGATCATGTCGGCGCCGAGGTCGACCGCCCGCTCGAACGCGTACATCGTGTTGGACGGCGCCTCGCCCTCACCGCCCTGATGGGCCATGTTCATGACCCGCATCTCGAGCCACGGGTTCGACGCCGCGCCGGCGACCGGGGCGGACGCGACCGCGCCGGCGGGCAACGTGGCGACGAGCGCGACGACGGCCGTTACCGCGGCGAGTCGGCCCCTCACCAGTTCGCCTCCTCCGGCGCGGGCGGCAATGGCCACCACCACGGCCGCATCACGTACGCCACGCCGCCGGAGTGCGGGATCCAGGCGTTCTCGAACTGCTCCCGGTCGTAGGTGAACCGCACCTCGTCGTTGGACGGGATCAGGTGGGACGCCGGGTCGTTGACGACGACGTCGCCCTCCTCGTCGAAGCCGACGACGACCATCAGATGGCCGTTGGTGCTGTATCCGGCGCCGTCGAGCTCGCCGTCCTCCCACGACATCGACACGACCAGTGGGATGCCGCGCTTGACGAACTGCTCGGCCTCGGTCAGCGAGCGCAGCCGGGTGACGAACCCCTCGAGCCCGAAGGTCCCCGCGTACGCGGTGTTGAACGGCCAGTTGCCGGCGCCCTCGTAGTCGTAGTCGTAGGTGAACCGGGCCGCGTGGTCGACCTGCGGGTCCTGGTACGCCGGATCGACCCAGTCGTAGTCGTCCTCGTCCGGACCCGAGCGCCAGTAGTCGAGCACCATCGCGGTGGACGTGGGGCTGCACCACGCCTCGCCGCCGCCGTCGTACTCCGGATACTCACCGAGGTGGACCTCCTGGGAGTACGTCGGAACGTCGAGGACGATGCCCTCGGCGCCGCCGGACGGGCTCACCGGGACCGTCTCAGCGTCCGGAAGGTTCGACGCCATCGCGCTCACGAGGCCGACCCGCGGCGACACGTCGGTGCCGGTCGCGCGGTAGAGCCGCACCCGCAGCTGCCAGTCGTCGAGGGACCGTCCGGAGCGGGTCGCGAGGGTGTCGACGAAGACCGTCGCGAGGTCGTCGCCCTGGTTCGAGACCGTGGTCCGCTTGAGGTGCTCGTCGTCGGCGGTCCAGCGACCCAGCACGTACCACTTCGACAGCTCGCCCGTGTCGGCGGCGTGGCCGCGGACCTCGATCTCGATCCAGCTGTCACCCGGCGTCCGGGCGTTCCACGACGCGATCAGCTCGGTGTAGTCGAAGCCCGGGTCGACGACCTTCGACCGCCAGGTCGCGAAGTCGTAGGTCGTCGCCGAGCCGTCGCCGTGCGGGTCGACGTAGTCCCGCGTGCCGATGGGTCGGGCGAGCGAGATCGCTCCGAGCGGGGAGATCCGCACGCCGGCCGGGTCGCCGCCGCGGAAGTCCCGCCACGAGTCGAAGTCCCGGTAGGCGACGTGTCGCGGCGCCGGGCTCGGCTCCGCGTCGGCGCCGGCTGTCGCGACCGGCGGTGCGATCAGGACCACCCCGAGGAGACCCGTGAGAGTGACGGTGAGCCTGGACGTGCGCATGCGGACCCCTCCCTGACCGAGCCGATTCGGCACCGACCCAACCACGCCGGACGCCTCGACGCTAGTGCCTGGGCGGGTCATCCCGTCGGACGAGCTGTCGCAGCAGGTGATCGAGTACGGCCGTGCTCTTGCGGCCCCGGTTGCTGACCTCGGGTACGACGTCCGGCGCGACCACCGGATCGTCGGCGTGCGCCAGCAGGGCCGGCTCGAGACCGTCGAACTCGTCGACGAGAGCGGCCCGAGTCCAGTCGTCGGCGGTCAACCGCGTGCCGGGCATGACCTCAGGGGTTCGCGGCGTCGTACGCCTCGCGCACGGCCCGGGGGATGGCACCCCGGGCGGGCACCTTGTGGCCGTTGGCCTGGGCCCACGCGCGGATGGTGGTCGTGGTCGCCGCCACCTTGGTCCGGGTCACCGGCCGGCCCGAGGGGGTCAGGGGCTTGGCCGCCGCGATGAACTCCGCCAGGGCGGATCGAAGGTCGTCCCGCTCGGCACTGGTCAGGTCGATCTCGTACTCGTTGCCGTCCAAGGCGAACCGCACCGTGGGTTCGCGCTCGTTCTCGATCGCGTCGCCGGACAGGTCCGACACGTACGCGACAATCTCTTGCCGGGCCACGGCTCCTCCGTTGGTGTCACGACAATGTCCACCGGCCTGCTCATCGCCGGCGCGATGTGCGCCTGGCCTCGATCCATGACGGCCGCCGACGTCCCCGATGACGTCGGACGGGACCTCGTCGACTCTATCCGCAACCCGGCGCTCGGCAGCCCTCATCCCGACGGTCGGGTCGCGAGTGTCGCCAGCTGGGACACCAAGGATGGACGGGAGTCATAAGGATTGACTTATATAACCACAGCCTGATGTACTGGCCGCCATGCACGCGTTCGACGTGCTGGGCGATCCCGTCCGGCGCCGGATCCTGGAGCTGCTCGCCGACGGCGAGCGCAGCGCCGGCGAGCTGAGCGCCGTCGTGCAGGGGGAGTACGGGATCTCGCAGCCGGCCGTGTCGCAGCATCTTCGCGTCTTGCGGGAGAGCGGCTTCGCGTCAGTGCGCGCCAGCGGCGCCCGTCGGCTCTACTCGGTCGACGCGAGGCCACTGCAGGAGGTCGACGCCTGGCTGACCGGGTTCCGCCGGTTCTGGTCGCGGCGCCTGGACGCTCTCGACACCGAGCTGGCCCGGGGCCGTCGGGCCCGATCGTCACCGACCCCGACACGGAAGGGTGGGGAAGTGAGATGACCATGTCCGCGCACGGAGATCCGGTTCGCGAGATCGGCCGTCGGTCGATCGCCGCGGGCGAGGCCCGCACGGCCCGCATGCGGCGAAGCTTCGACGCACCGATCGAGGACGTCTGGGATGCGTGCACCGATCCCGAGCGGCTGGCCCGCTGGTTCCTGCCGGTCTCGGGCGACCTGCGACTCGGTGGCAGCTTCGACATCCAGGGCAACGCGAGCGGCGAGGTCCTCGGCTGCGAGCCGCCCCGCCGACTCGTGCTGAGCTGGGCCTTCGGCGAGCGCCCGGTCGACGAGGTCGAGCTCCGGCTCTCCCCGGACGGCGACGCCGGCACGCTCCTCGAGATCGAGCACGCCACCGTGTCCGACAGTGTCGAGTGGCAGGGGGAGTCGTACGACAGCGTCTTCGGCGTCGCCACCGGCTGGGAGCCGGCGCTGTGGTGGGCGCTGGACGCGTACCTGGCGGGAACGTTGCCCCACGACGCAGCGACGAGGTGGCAGACCGAAGGACCACCGCCGGAGGTCGAGGAGCTGATGGCGCGCTCCGAGGCGGCCTGGACCGAGCTGGTCGAGGCCGACAAGCGGGGATCGGAAGCCTGACGACCCGGCGCACACGCGTAGGTCAGTCGTCGACCCAGCCGACGGCCTCGCACCACAGCCGGACCAGGAAGGCACCGGGCTCCTCACCCCACGCCCGCCACGTCTGCGCGATCGCGGCGAGCTCCTCGGTCGTGGTCCAGCCGGCGTCGACGGCGCGGGCGTACCGCGGCGACTCGAACGCGGTCGCGGACGACTCGGCGAACTCCCGGACCAGGTCGGGTGTCCCGTAGTGCATCGAGCGGGCCGAGCCGACGCAGCGTACGAAGCCGGCGTCGGTGAGGAGGGTTCGCAGCCGCTTGCCGACGTACGGGCTGGTCTCGCGTCGCAGGTCGCGCATGATCTCTCGGGACCGCTCGATCAGCGGGCTGGTGGGGAAGAACAGCTCGCCGTCCCAGTCGGCGTCGGCGACACCGATGACGGCACCGGGACGGGCGACGCGGCGCGCCTCGCGCAGGGCCGCGACCGGATCCCGGAGGTGCTGCAGCACGGCACTCGCGTGGATCGCGTCCACGCTGGCGTCGCGGAGCGGCAGCTCGCGTACGTCGGCCGCCACCAGCGCGATCCGGTCGTCGACTGCCTCCGGCCGCGGCGGGTCCAGATCGACCCCGACGACCGACGCCGGGGCCACGGCCGCCGCCAGACCGCCCGTGATCGTCGCGGGCCCGCAGCCGAGGTCGAGCAGCACCATGCCGGGGCGAAGATGCGGCAGCAGGTAGCCCGCGTGCGACTCCGCCGTGCGCAGGGACGGCCTCACATCTGCCTCCAGGTCGAGGGTCCGACGATCGTACTGGCGCTCGGTCCGGGGTCCGGGTCAGAGCTCCTGGACGATCTGGATCGGATTGCCGTCGGGATCCGCGATCCAGGCGATCAGCAGGCGACCCAGCCACTCGTGCGGCGGCGAAAGGCTCCCGGCACCGTCGGCCGTCAGCTCCTCGAACGCGGCGACGGTGTCGTCGGTCCAGCAGATGACGGCCGCGCGCTGGCCGTGGGTGAGGGGCTCGAGCCCGTGGTCCTCCCGGGTCGAGTCGCCGGAGGCGATGCCGATCCGGTAGTCGTCGAGGGCGAGATCGACGTGGATCGGCTCACCGTCGGCCGGGACGCGGAACGTCTCGGTGAAGCCCAGACGCGAGTAGAAGGCCACCGCCCGTGGCAGGTCGTCGCTGAAGAGGATGACCTGGGGAGCGCGGAACGTCGCCATGGCCGCGACGATAGCGACGGCTGTCAGGCGGCCTCGAACGACCGCCTGGCGAGCCCGATGGCGTAACCGTCGATCGTCGTACGCACCGGCGCCGTCGGGTCGGTCGCGGCGCCGAGCGTGACGAACAGCGGCGTGAAGTGCTCGACGGTCGGATGGGCGTACGGCATGCCCGGTGCGCGATCCCGGAAGCCGGCCAGCTCGTCGACGTCGCCGCGGGCCAGTGCGTCGCTCGCCCAGGCGTCGAAGTCCGAGGACCAGCCGGGAACGTTCTGCGGGTCGTGCCAGTCGATGTACGGCAGCCCGTGGGTCATGAAGCCGGAGCCGATGACGAGGACGCCGGCCTCACGAAGCCACCGCAGCCGTCGGCCGAGGTCGAGCAGCCGCTCGGGGTCGTGGGTCGGCATGCTGAGCTGGAGAACCGGGACGTCGGCCGCCGGGTACATGATCTTCAGCGGGACCCACGCGCCGTGGTCGAGTCCGCGACTGCGGTGCTCGTGGACCTGCTCGGTGTCCGGCAGCAGGCTCGTGACCTGGGTCGCGAGATCGGTCGCCGGCGGGGTGTCGTACCGCATCGTGAAGTAGAGCGGGGCGAAGCCGCTGAAGTCGTAGACCAGCTCGGTCGGCTGCGTACTCGAGATGCTCAGCGGCGCCGCCTCCCAGTGCGCCGAGACGATGAGGATCGCCCGCGGCTTGGGCAGGTCGCGAGCCCAGGCGCGCAGCCGCGTCATCCACTCGGTCATCTCGAACAGCATCGGCGCACCGTGGCTGAGATAGAGGCTCGGCAGCGGTCCGTCCTCCGGCGTCCAGAGCCGATGCGGCCGCGCCCGCTCGGCCCGCTCGATCCGCCGGAGGTGCGCCGCGAACGGATGTCCCTCGGGGATCCGGGCGTCGGCGGCCGCGGTCGTACCGAGTCGCTCGGGGATCGTCATGCCGTTCGCTCCGATCTCGCCGTCTACCGTGGGGCGTCGACCTCTACGGTAGCGATGTTATGTTGTAGCGACAACTATTTGGGGAGGGGACCATCGTGGCGACGACCTGGCTGAGCGACCGTGAGCTGGCCGCGTGGGTGCGGCTCGCGGCCGTCATGGAGTTGCTGCCGGGCGTACTCGACTCGCAGCTTCGCCGCGACGCCGAGCTCACGCATTTCGAGTACTTCACGCTCGCCATGCTGTCCGAGGCGCCGAAGCGCACGCTGCGCATGACGTCGTTGGCGAGGCGGACCAACGCGACGCTGCCCCGGCTGTCCCATGTGGTCCGGCGGCTGGAGGAGCGCAGCCTCGTCGCGCGCTTTCCCTGCCCCGAGGACGCCAGGGCGACCAACGCCCGGTTGACGAAGCAGGGCTGGGACAAGGTACGCGAGACCGCGCCCGGCCATGTCGCCACCGTGCGCCAGCATGTGATCGACGCCCTGAGCCCCGAGCAGGTGTCGCAGCTCACCGGGATCGCCGACGCCATCCTGACGCGGCTGGATCCGGAGCGACGGATGGCGGCCGTCTACGACCGTGAGCCTTCTCCGAAGTCCACGTGACCGCTGTCGGCGTCTCGTGACATCGTGATCGCGTAGCCGCGCGACCGCCGGGCGACCGATCACCGGTGGCCGGAGACCAGGAGGACCGGATGGCGGAGTTCCACGACCAGGACATGAGTGGGGTCCGGTTCGAGAATGTTCGCCTCGCCGGCGCCCGTTTCCACGACGTCGACCTCGGCGACGCCGGCTTCCGCCAGGTCGACATGCGCGGCGTCCAGATCCGCGGGGCACTCCTGCACGACGTCGACATCGACGGCTGGATCGTCAACCTCACGGTCAACGGTGTCGACGTCGTACCCCTGGTGGAGGCGGAGCTGGACCGGCGCTACCCGGACCGGGCCAAGATGCGCCCCACCGACGCCGACGGCTTTCGCGAGGCCTGGGACATCCTCGAGCGATTGTGGCGGGAGACGGTCGAGCGGGCCCGTGGCCTGCCGCCCGAGCAGCTCCACGAGCGGGTCGACGGCGAGTGGTCGTTCATCGAGACCCAGCGCCACCTCGTCTTCGCCACCGACGCCTGGGTGCGGCGGACCGTGCTGGGGGAGCCGGCGCCCTGGGACCCGCTGGACCTGCCGCACGACGAGATGCCCGACGAGCCGAGCATCCCGCGCGACCTGGAGGCCCGACCGACTCTGGACGAGGTGCTCGCGCTGCGCGCCGACCGGATGGCGACCGTCCGGCGGGTGATCGCCGACCTCACCGACGAGCGCCTGGCCGCGATGACCGAGCCGGTCACCGAGCCCGGCTATCCGGACTCGGACAGCTTCCTCGTCCGCGAGTGCCTGGAGACCATCCTGGGCGAGGAGTGGGAGCACCGGCGCTACGCGGAGCGCGATCTCGACGCGCTCGCGTCCCGCGCCGAGAGTGCCGGAAGATAGCTGACAGGAGCAACGTGGCACCGGCCGCCGAGGGGAGGCGACGATGGCGGCAGCGCGGAAGCGAGCCACCGGCGACGCCCGTCGCGGCGGCCGCCAGCTGGCCGACTACCACCGGAAGCGCGACTTCACGCGGACGCCCGAGCCGGCCGGCGGCTCGACCGTGCCCGGTGGGGACCGGCCGCGGTTCGTCGTCCAGCGTCATCGCGCCCGTCGGCTGCACTACGACCTGCGGTTCGAGATCGACGGCGTCCTGGTGAGCTGGGCGGTGCCGAAGGGCCCCACCCTCGACCCCCGGGCCCGCCGGATGGCCGTCCACGTCGAGGACCACCCGATCGAGTACCTCGACTTCGAGGGCGTCATCCCGTCCGGTGAGTACGGCGGCGGCGACGTCATCGTGTGGGACATCGGCACGTGGGAGCCCCACGACACCGACGACCCGGCCGCGGCGGTGGCGAGCGGGGAGCTGCACGCGGACATGTTCGGCAGCAAGCTGCGGGGCCGGCTGGTGCTGGTACGCCGCGACGACGACGGCGGCGACAAGGAGCAGTGGCTGCTGTTGCACAAGCGGGACGACGACGCCGTCGACGGCTGGGATCCGGAGGACCATCCTCGGTCGGTGCTCTCCGGCCGGACCAACGAGGAGGTCAAGGCGGACCCCGACCGGCTGTGGCGCTCGGACCTGCCGGCCGCCCGGGCCGCCATCGCGGTGCGCCCCCCGGAGCTGTCCGACGACGAGCTCGCCGCGCTCGACGACCTCGGCGACGGCGGCACCTGGCACGTCTACGGCCGTGCGTTGAAGGTGACGAACCTCGACAAGGAGCTGTTCCCGGCCCGCAAGCGGGAGCGACCGGTGACCAAGCGGGAGCTGATCGCCTACGCCGCCCGGATCGCCCCGACGATCCTGCCCTATCTCACGGGCCGCGCCCTCAACATGCACCGGTTCCCCAACGGCGCCGACCAGAAGGGCTTCTGGCACAAGCAGCTGCCGTCGCACGCCCCGGACTGGCTGCCACGGTGGGACAACCCGGAGGCGGACTCCGGCGAGGCGACCACGTACCTGACGGTCGACGAAGCGGCCGCCCTGGTGTGGGTGGCCAACTACGGCGCGTTGGAGTGGCACGCCTGGACGTCGCTGGCCGACGAGCCACGCCGGCCGACCTACGCCCTCGTCGACATCGACCCTGGGAAGGACACGAGCTGGGACGACGTGCTCAGCCTCGCGCAGCTGCACCGCACGGCCTTCGACCACCTCGGCGTCGCCGCGTTCCCCAAGCTCACCGGACGTCGCGGCATCCAGATCTGGGTGCCGATCGAGCCCGGCCCGGGGTTCGACGAGACCCGCGCCTGGGTCGAGAAGCTGTCCAAGACGATCGGCCGCGTGCAGCCGGACCTGGTGAGCTGGAAGTGGGGCGTGGGCGACCGCGGCGGGCGCGCTCGGCTCGACTACAGCCAGAACGCCGTCAACAAGACCCTCGTCGCGCCGTACAGTCCGCGGGCGGCCGCCGGAGCGCCGGTGTCGACTCCGATCGAGTGGGACGAGCTCGACGAGCCGGGCCTGCGGCCGGACTCCTACACGATGCGCACGGTGCTCGACCGGCTCGCCGAGCGGGGCGACCCGTTCCGGCCGCTGCTCCAGACCCGGCAGGGGCTGCCCGACTTTCGTTGAGTGCGGGCGTCAGTACATCGTCGCCCGCGCGCGTTCGTACTGCTTGCGCTCCCGTCGTCGCAGCGTCGCCGGCAGCGTGAGGACCAGGGCGATCACGATGCCGATCAGCGCGCCGACCGTGTTGGCGAACAGGTCGCGATCGTCGGGCACCCGGCCCGGGATCTGGTGCTGGAGGGTCTCGATCACGGCCGTCATGGCGAACGAGCCGATCGCCGCCAGCCACCACCCTCCTGCGCCGAAGAGCAGCAGCAGGAACATGCCGATCGGCACGAAGAGCGCGATGTTGGCCAGGAACTCCAGCCGCTCGTAGTCGAGCGACTCGGCATATCCGCGCCGGTGGAGCGCGTCGAGCAGGCGTTGGATCAGCTGCTGCTCGTCCGGCCCGATGGGCTGTGGACTGAGCGTGAGCCAGACCACGAAGAGGAGGTAGCCGCCGGTGATCACGCTCAGGAACGGGTGCCGGTGGAGCATCCGTCTAGTGTTGCGGGTGTCGTCAAGCGGGCACGAGTGACCTTCGTCGCGACGTACAATCTGGCCCGTGACCAGCAGTTCCGCCGAGGCACAGCGCCTGCGTGACCTGGCGCTGCTCCGCCGCGTCCGGGACCGGATCGACCGGGAGTACGCGCAGCCGCTCGACGTCGAGGCGCTCGCCCGCGGCGTCAACATGTCCGGCGGCCACCTGAGCCGCGAGTTCAAGCGGGCCTTCGGCGAGTCGCCGTACAGCTACCTGATGACGCGGCGGATCGAGCGGGCCATGGCGCTGCTGCGTGGTGGCGACCTCAGTGTCACCGAGGTCTGCTTCACCGTGGGTTGCTCGTCGCTGGGCACGTTCAGCACGCGCTTCACCGAGTTGGTCGGCATGCCGCCCAGCGCCTATCGGCGCCTCGCGACGGACGCGACGGCGGGGATGCCGTCGTGCGTGGCGAAGCAGGTGACCAGACCGGTCAGGAATCAAGAAGCGCCCGCCCTCGCGCCGAACCTAGCCTGATCGCCATGGACCTCACGATTCACACCAGCTTCCTCCCGCACGACGACCCGGACACGTCCCTGGCCTTCTACCGCGACGTCCTCGGCTTCGAGGTGCGCAGCGACGTCGGAGAGGGCACGATGCGCTGGATCACCGTCGGCCCGGCCGACCAGCCCGACGTCTCCATCCTCCTGGCGCCGCCGGCCCCGCCCGGCAGCGGCATCACCGACGACGAGCGCCGGACGATCGCCGAGATGATGGCCAAGGGGACGTACGGCTGGATCCTGCTGGTCACCAAGGACGTCGACGGCACCTTCGACCAGATCCAGGCCCGCGGCGCCGAGGTCGTCCAGGAGCCCACCGACCAGCCGTACGGCGTCCGCGACTGCGCCTTCCGCGATCCGGCGGGCAACCACATCCGCATCAACGGGCTGGGCTAGCCGTCCGGCGGTCGCGGGCCCGATCGACAGCTGGGGTGGGGACGATCTCAGGTGCACGATGACGAGCGGCCCTCGGCGCTCCGACGTCTCGTTCCCACCGCCTATCGGCCGGTGCTCTCGAACCGGGTGTTCCGGCGCCTGATCCTCGGCTTCGCGGTCTCCTACCTCGGGGACGGGATGAGCTTCGTCGCCGTGGCGTGGCTCGCGATCGAGCTCGCGCCGGAGGCCACCGAGGGACTGTGGGTCGGCGGCGCGGTGGCCGCGTACACGTTGCCGGGCGTGGTCGGCGCGCTGGTGCTCGGCCGCCGGCTGCGCCGCTGGTCGGCCCGGCGACTGCTGCTCGTCGACAACGTCGTTCGCGGGGTGTTCCTCGGCGTCGTGCCGCTCGCGTGGCTGGCCGGACTGCTGACGCTGCCGCTGTACGTCGCGCTGCTCGCGGTCTCGTCGCTGCTGCACGCGTGGGGAAGCGCCGGCAAGTACACCCTGTTGGCCGAGCTGCTCCCACCCGAGCAGCGGCTCGCCGCGAACACCCTCGTCAGCTCGCTCGCCTTCGCCGCCACGATCGCCGGCCCCGCGATCGCTGGCGTGCTCGTCACGTACGTCAGCTCCGCGCTCGTGATCGGTCTAGACGCGCTCACGTACGTCTTCCTGGCCTGGCTCGTCGTGCGCACACGGCTGCCCGAGTCGGGACACGTCTCCGTCGTCGACCAGAAAGCAGCCCGCGGCGGGCTCGGACTCCTGCGGTCCTACCCGGAGCTGCTCGGGCTGCTCGCCCTCACCTGGTTCTTCAACTTCCTGTACGGGCCCGTCGAGGTCGCGCTGCCGCTCCACGTGACCGACGACCTGCAGGCGCCCGGCACGCTGCTCGGACTCTACTGGATGCTGTTCGGCATCGGCGCCGTGCTGGGCGGCCTCGCGGTCGGCGCGCTGCGGCAGCTGCCGCTCTGGCCGGTGACGGTCGTCATCGTGATCGGCTGGGGACTGACGCTGCTGCCGTTCGGCCTCGACGTGCCGGCGGCCGTCACGGTCGCGTCCTTCACGCTCGGCGGCGTGATCTACGGTCCGTTCGTCGCGCTCTCGGTGACGCTGATGCAGGCGAAGTCGCCGCCGCAGCACCTGGCCGCGATGCTCGCCGCCCGCAGCGCCGCCCTGCTCACCGCGTCGCCGCTCGGAACCGCGCTCGGCGGGCCGCTCACGACGGCGCTCGGCCCGCGGGCCACGCTCGGCGGCTCCGGAGTCGCGACCGTCGCCCTCGGCGTCATCGCATGCGTCCTGTTGCTGGCCCGGCGTCGGCGGCCGGACCGATCAGGAATCGAGAAGCATCGGTTGCCGAGCGGCTCCTAGTCTTTCAGCGAGAGAGCAAGGAGGAACCCATGAGCGCCAAGCAGCCGACCCGGAAGAAGTCCACCAAGAGCTCCACCGCCAAGGGATTCAGTGCCGAGGAGCGAGCCGCGATGAAGGAGCACGCCCAGGAGCTGAAGACGGAGGCGCGCCGCGGCTCGCGTGCGAGCAAGACGGATGGGGAGAGCGACGTGCGGGCCAAGATCGCCGAGATGCCGGACGCGGACCGCGCCCTGGCCGAGCGGATCCATGCGATCGTCAAGGCCGCCGCACCCGGACTCTCGCCGAAGACCTGGTACGGGATGCCCGCGTACGCCAAGGACGGCAAGGTCGTCTGCTTCTTCCAGAGCGCCGCCAAGTTCAAGTCGCGGTACGCGACGTTCGGCTTCAACGACACGGCGAAGCTCGACGACGGTTCCATGTGGCCGACGGCGTTCGCGGTCACGGAGTTGACCGACGCCGATGAGGCGAGGATCGCCGAGCTCGTGAAAAGATCGGTGACCTGAGCCCGGCCGCTTCGCCCGCTTCCGGTCCCGTCGCCCGCGACCGAAACCGTTCACGCAAAGCGAAGACCGACCGCGTCACCAAGGAGACCCGCAGATCATGGCCACGAAGAAGAAGACGCCGTCGGCGGCGCCGTCGGCTGCCGACAGTCACGACCTGATCCGAGTGCAGGGCGCGCGCGAGAACAACCTCAAGGACGTCAGCGTCGAGCTCCCGAAGCGCCGGCTGACGGTCTTCACCGGCGTCTCGGGCTCGGGCAAGAGCTCGTTGGTGTTCAGCACCATCGCCGCCGAGTCGCAGCGGATGATCAACGAGACCTACAGCGCGTTCGTGCAGGGCTTCATGCCGACGCTGTCCCGGCCGGAGGTCGACCTGCTCGAGGGACTGACGACCGCGATCATCGTCGACCAGGAGCGGATGGGATCGAACCCCCGCTCCACGGTCGGCACGGCGACCGACGCCAACGCGATGTTGCGCATCCTCTTCAGCCGGCTCGGCAAGCCGCACATCGGCTCGCCCCAGGCGTTCTCCTTCAACGTGCCGACCCGCACCGCGAGCGGGATCATGACGGCCGACAAGGGCAGGGGCGAGAAGACCGTCGTGCGTAAGCGCGTCTACCTCGGCGGCATGTGTGCCCGCTGCGAGGGCATGGGCGCGGTCAGCGACTTCGACCTGTCCGCGCTGTACGACGACACCAAGTCGCTGTCCGAAGGCGCCCTCACGGTCCCCGGCTACAGCATGGACGGCTGGTACGGCCGCATCTTCAGCGGCGCCGGGCTGCCCATGGACAAGCCGATCGGGAAGTTCACCAAGAAGGAGCTGGACAAGCTGCTCTACGGGGAGCCCGAGAAGATCAAGGTCGAGGGCGTCAACCTCACGTACGAAGGCGTGATCCCCAAGATCCAGAAGTCCATGCTCTCCAAGGACCGGGAGGCGATGCAGCCGCACGTTCGGGCGTTCGTGGACCGGGCGATCACCTTCACGACCTGTCCCGACTGCGACGGCACCCGACTCAGCAAGGAGGCCCGGTCCTCGAAGATCAGGGGAAAGAGCATCGCCGACCTCTGCGCGATGCAGATCAACGACCTGGCCGACTGGATCCGGGGCCTCGACGAGCCGTCGGTGGCGCCGCTGCTCGCCGGGCTGCAGCACCTGCTCGACTCGTTCGCGGAGATCGGCCTCGGCTACCTGTCCCTGGACCGGCCGGCGGGGACGCTGTCCGGGGGAGAGGCGCAGCGGACCAAGATGATCCGCCACCTCGGCTCGTCGCTCACCGACGTCACGTACGTCTTCGACGAGCCCACGATCGGCCTGCACCCGCACGACATCGAGCGGATGAACGACCTGCTGCTGCAGCTGCGGGACAAGGGCAACACCGTGCTCGTCGTCGAGCACAAGCCCGAGTCGATCGCGATCGCCGACCACGTCGTCGACCTCGGTCCCGGCGCCGGGACGGAGGGCGGCACCGTCTGCTTCGAGGGCACCGTCGACGGGCTGCGGGGGAGCGACACCATCACCGGACGCCACCTCGACGACCGGGCGCGGCTCAAGGAGTCGGTGCGCTCGTCGACGGGGGCGCTGGAGGTCCGCAAGGCCACGACGCACAACCTCCAG
>Ga0081538_10000015_pt1 | contig 148936 bp, 140 predicted proteins | sample TabmetS5T2R1_FD_71022 | JGI IMG/M metagenome (GOLD analysis project Ga0081538, IMG submission 71022) | Tabebuia heterophylla rhizosphere microbial communities from the University of Puerto Rico - S5T2R1 | ecosystem: Host-associated > Plants > Roots > Rhizosphere ... | reverse complement strand
ATAATAAAAAATTACGAAGATGAGCAGGCGCAGGTCGTGCCTCGTCGGGTGGAGCGACCTAAAAGGGTGTTCCGCGAGCGGAACCCGACGAGGCACGACCCCCAACCAAAGACTTCTCAAACACGTTCTGAGCCCTCACAAGCCACCAGCGAAGGCTCGACACTACGACCATCCAGCCGCACTCGACCACACACCCGCGGACACAAAAGGCGTCTCACCAGGCCCGACGCACCTCGGCGACCACCCCCGGACGCCCAGTCTGCGCCCGAAAATCGCGAGGCCCGGCGGTTCGATACCACCCCTGACCCACCCCGTAAAGCCACTGGTCACAGCGGTGTTGGCGCTTCTCAGGCTCTCCCATCATCGCCGCCTTCCCCGCCACTACAACCGTCACTACGACCATTGCCCCCGCCGCCAGCGGCGAGCAGAGACCACTTCAAGTCAGCCGCAACACCGTCCGCCAAGCCATCGGCCTGCACCGCAGCGCCAGACTCATCAACGTCGAGCACGACCGCGTCGCCTTCGTCCGCAACCAACCCCGCCGCAGACGCGTCTCCCGCACCCGCTACACGCAATCCCGGCAAGCCGGCAGCACACTCACCGGCCTCACATCTCACATCACCCACGTCGGCGCCGAGCCAGCCCCGCCAACATCGCCCCCTCCTCCTCATGTCGGGATGAGCTACGCCGCAGTGGGTGGTCCGAACCAGGTGGTGAGCGCGTCAGCGAGCCCCAGCTGGGTTCGGTCTCCCACCCAGGCCGCGTATCCGTCGGGCCGAATCAACACGGCGGTGGGAGCAGTGACCGCCCCGAGTGCCGGAAGCTCCACGCACCTGCGTATTTGGCGTCGATCAGCTGAACCCGATCCGCCCAGGGACCGATGTCGAGGCCGCCGGGCTCACCGAGGTTGAGGGGCACCGGCCGGGCATCGTGCAGGAGGGTGAAGACACGAGTGGGGCCGTCCGCGGTGACCAGGTCGAGGTCGGGCATGCGCCGTCCGAGCAGCGGGTGTCCCTCGCCGAGGTCGTAGTGGATGTCGAGAGCGGTGAGCATCGCGGCGATGCGCCAGCGGGGCTCGTCCATGGCCAGCAGCTCGCTCATGATGTCGCGGAGGGCCTGGTGACGGTCGTCGTGGGTGCTGAGCGCGACCTGCGCCATGGTGTTGCGCAGCACCCGGGCACCGACCGGGTGCCGTTCGGCGTGGTAGGTGTCCAGGAGGCTCTCGGGTGAGGTCCCGTTGACCACCTGGGCCAGCTTCCATCCCAGGTTCACCGCATCCTGCACGCCGGTGTTGAGGCCCTGGCCGCCATGCGGGGAATGCACGTGTGCGGCGTCGCCCGCGAGCAGCACCCGTCCCTCGCGGTAGGAGGCTGCCTGCCGGGCCATGTCGGTGAACCGGGAGATCCAGGTGGGGCTGTGCGCCCGTAGTCCGTCCCGTAGGCGGCGATGAGCGCCTCGCGGAGATCCTCCATGGTGGGCTCTCTGGTGTGTTCGACCTGCTCCTTCAATACGACCCGGTACGGCCCTCCGCCCTCCTGCCAGTTGACGGGACCGATGCCACCTCCCTCGGGGCGTATGCCGATCTGCGGCTGCTCGCGCATCTCGACCTCGGCGACCATGAGGCTTGTTGTCGCATCCCACCCGGCGAACTCGATGCCGGCGGCCTTGCGGGGAAGTCGCTGATGTCCAACGGAATCCCAGCGAACCCCTGGACCTGCATCGCCTGCCCCTCCGCGAGGAACCGATCGGCGACGCCGCGCTGGTCGAGCACCTCGATGGTGCGGGCGTACAGGCTGCCGGCGCGCGAGCTCTCGACCTCCTGGCTGGCGCGCCGCTCGACGATGACGACGTTGATGCCCGCCAACGTCAGCTCGCTTGCCAGCATCAGCCCGGTCGGGCCGCCTCCGGCGATCACCACCGCATGCTTGGTCATCGCCACACTCCGGCTGGCACCACGCCGGTCGCGACCAGCGCATCACATCCCTCGGCCGCCGCGCAGTCCGGCTGCGCGCACACCCGCGCCTGCGTGCCGAGTGCCCGCAACCGCACGGCGAGTCCCACCACCGGTTCGACGCCCCCGCGTGACCCATACGCCGACAACACCACACGCATCTCGCGACTCCCATATCCGCAGGTTCCGGTCTCGGCCGGCGATTCTGCGGCACGACCCGGGCCTTGCCGCAAGCCCCCCGGCGCGCTCTATGTTGAGCGTGGGAAGGAGCGGGTACAGGCCCACGGCAAGACCTTTCGCCGGGGACCCAGGACGGCCCTGACGAGCGCACCGAGGACTCGCTCGTTGTGCGGTATCCATTCACACGCGCTCGCGGCCTCGCCTTGACAACGCAAAGGCGGGATCGTCGAGTGGGCTCACCGCCACGCGCGTGTGCGTAGGCTGGGAACGTGCAGGCCGTGCCGACCAACGCCTTTTCGAGCCGCTATATCGTGTCCGAAAACGGTGTCATGGTCGCCGATATCCAGTACGCCTCTCTTCGTGAGAGGGCGACGGTGCGGATCGGCGATCGCAGCTTGGAGCTGGCGCGCCGTGGCCCGGTGCGTGGGTCCCTGGCTCTCACGGAGCATGGAGTCGAGGTCGCTCAGGCCGAGCGCGCGGGCGCGATGTCGCGTGTTTGGCATATCCGCTCGACCGCAGCGAGCTATGACCTGACGAAGCGGTCTTGGTGGAGCAGCGCCTACGAGTTGCGCTCCGCGGGACGGATCGTCGGGTCAGTCCAGCCAAAAGGCGTCCTCAAACGAGGCGCGACAGTTGATCTGCCTTCGCAGACGGCAATCGAACTCCGCGTGTTCGTCCTGGTGGTCGTGCTTACCCTGTGGCGGCGGGAGGACAGCGCAGCGGTCGCGGCGGTCGGTTCAGGCTCTTGACGCGCCTGCCGCTGCCAGGAACTCAGCGGCGCCCCGCCTTCGCTGGCGACAAGCAGCGCCAACGCGAACCAGCGGACGACCCGCCACCCCTCAGACCGGGAACTACGCGTGTGAGGCAGCCCACCCTTTCTGCAGGGATGGGCCGATCTCCAAGGGATGGGCCGATCTCCGCCCGAGGCTCGTCGCGATAATCCGGTCGCGAAGGAGGGGCATTCCGGAATGGATGGTCGCGCCAAACGGGTCTTAGAGAGCGGTCGCGCGGGGGCAAGGGCTCCTGGAGGTGGCATGGAAGCTCGCCGGCGATCCATGGGCGACTCTCGCGGCCCTCGAGATCAAGGCGTAGGCGATGCTCGCGGCGCCTGATCGAAACCTCGCCTAAAGCGTCGTTTGGCGGTGACATCGACGGCATGGCTGGGAACGCACGAGCGTCGATTCCGTCGGGGTCAACACATCCTCCTTGAGCCGGACATGGTGCTGCAGGTCCACGAAGGCGTCATCGCCGTGAACGCTATCGGCACGAATGGTGCCGATGTCCTTTTAGGGTTCTGCGCTCCAGGACAAATCCTGGTGGGAGCTACTGGCACGCATGCGATCGTGCCGACCGCCCAGACGGACGCGATCGCCGCGATGACACCCTGGAAAGTGGCCGTGCAGCAGCCGGACTTCCACGACCGCCTGCGGGAACGGCTTGGCCAGGTTGAGGCGTGGGTAGCGGTACAAGGGCACAGTCACCTCGATCAACGGCTATTCGGGGTCCTGGCCCTCCTCGCTCAGCAGTTCGGCATCCCCCGGGATCAACACGTGATGATCGACCTTCGCATTACCCACGCACAGCTGGCGTCGGCGGTCGGCGCGACCCGCGCAACCGTCACGCGCCTGCTGAGCCAGCTCCGCAGGCGCGGCGTGGTGAGATCGATCGGCTCGGGCAGCGCGGAGCGTATCTGCCTGCGAAACGTCTGGTGATCCGGACCCACCTCGGCCGTGGCGCGAGACAGGCGGGGAACTTTCCCCCCGAGCGCGCCGACTCTTGAGCTGACGGGATCTGTGCGGGCGTAGAGGAGGGCGGGATGCGGATGTTGGCGAGCGTGAAAGGCTGGGCCAAGTGGCGGAGCGTGGCCGCCTGCATAACCGCTGCTGGCCTGGCGCTTACGGGATGTGGGGGTGGGGAAGCTCTCCAGGCTCCGGGTGCGCAGACCGTGCCAGAGGCCTCTCCCGAAGGCGGTTACCAGCCGGTGACGCTCACCGACTGCGTCGGGCACCAGTCGGTCTTCAACACTCCACCAAAGCGAGTCGTGGCTATGGACCAAGGCTCCCTGAACCTGCTGCTCTACCTGGGCTTAGGCGATCGAGTCGTGGGATGGGTGACGTACTCGCTCGCTGAGGGCGTGTTCCCCGCACAGCTTCAGGACATCGGGCCGAAGGTCCCGGTGCTCGCGCAACATCCGGTCGCGAGGGAGGTGCTGCTCGGGGCGGGTCCCGACCTTGTGATCGCGTCCTTCTCCAGCGATTTCGACGGCGATCAGGTCGCCTCGCAGCAGGAGCTGGCCGATCGCGGGATCAACTCCTATAGGACGTTCAGCACCGGCTGCGAGTCCGAGGCGTCGCAGCCGGTCACGTCCCTGGACGCGGTGTACCGGGATCTGGACAACCTCGGCCGGATCTTCGGGGTCGAAGACCGCGCGAGCGAGCTGGCCACCCGGATGCGTACCCAGGTCAACGAGGTGGCCCGAGCTGTGGCCGGCGCCCCCCGGCCGCGGGTGTTCTTCTTCGAGTTCGACGAGTACAGCGACACGCCCTTCGCGACCGGCAACCTGCAGAACATCAATGCGGTGGCTGAGCTGGCGGGTGCGACCAATATCTTCGGCGACATCAACAAGTCGTACGAGCGGGTCGGCTGGGAGGAGGTAGTCGCGCGCAATCCCGAGGTCATCGCGATCATCACGTACGATCGTTCGGATCCTGCTGAGGACGAGGAGAGATTCGAGGAGGCGAAGCGGTTCCTGCTCGGCTTTCCCCCCATCAGCGCCATGGAGGCGATCCGCGGGCAGCGGTTCGTGCACCTGATTTACGAGGACGGCTCGATCGGCAGCCCGCGGAACGCTCAGGCGGTGCACGATCTCAGCAAGGCGCTCCATCCTGATCGGGTCCGGTGAGGTGCCCAGCTCCGCCGCCGTCGACCAGAGCCACGCTGCTGGCGCGACCACAGGCGCGCGCCGTAAGCGGCGGCGGTCTGCCAGGCACACAGGCCGGGGGTTCGCGGTCGTGGTCGTGGCGCTCGCCGCCACGCTCGTGGCGGCGGTCACCGTGGCTGTCGCAGTCGGTCCCTTGGCGATCCCCGCGGGCACGGTGTGGCGGATCATCGCCCACCACGTGACGGGGTTGCCGAGGGAGGTCTCGTGGACGGACATGCAGGACACCGTGGTGTGGCAGCTGCGGCTGCCGCGGGCGCTGCTTGCGGCGCTGGTCGGTGCCGGCTTGGCGGTAGTCGGCGTGGCGACCCAGGCGCTGGTGCGCAACCCGCTCGCGGACCCGTACCTGCTCGGGATCTCCTCGGGGGCGGCGACGGGGGCGGTGCTCGTGATCATCACTGGGCTGTCGGTGTTCGGCGCGCCCTCAGCCGCTGCGGCGGCGTTCGCTGGAGCGCTGCTGACCTTCATGGTCGTCTACTGGCTCGGCAGCCGTGGCGGCAGCATGGCGCCGTTACGCCTCGTGCTCACTGGTGTGGCGGTGGGCTACGCGCTGTACGGGATCGCGCACTACCTGCTGACGCAGGCGGATAACCCTGGCCAGACCAACTCAGTGCTGTTCTGGCTACTCGGCAGCCTCGGGAAGGCCCAATGGGCGCAGCTGGGCTTGCCAGCCGCCGTGCTGGCCGCCGGTGTGCTCCTACTCGCCGGCCAGGCACGGGCAATGAACGCGTTGCTCGTCGGCGACGAGACCGCCGCGAGCCTTGGCATCGATGTTGAGCGGGTGCGGCGCATCCTGTTCGCGCTCACCTCGCTGGTAACCGGCGTGATGGTCTCGCTGACCGGGGCGATTGGGTTCGTCGGCCTCGTCGTGCCGCATGCGGTCAGGCTGCTGGTCGGCAGCGACCATCGCCGCGTGCTGCCTGTCGCGGTGTTCGGTGGCGGCGCGTTCGTAGTGCTCATCGATGTCGTCGCGCGGCTCGCGCTGGCACCGGCGGAGCTGCCCATTGGGGTCGTGACCGCGGTGGTCGGCGCTCCCGTGTTCCTCTGGTTGCTCAACCGCCGCGGCGGTCTAGGGGGCGTGGAGCTGTGAGGCTGCAAATCGGTGGGGTGTCAATGGAGATCAACGGCGCGCCGATCGTCGCTGAGGCCTCGGTAACGGTCGAATCGGGCCAAATCGCCGGCCTCATCGGCCCAAACGGCAGCGGCAAATCGACGCTGCTCCGGGCGGTGTACCGGCACCTCCGCCCGGCGGCGGGGGCCGTCCTGGTCGGCGGTGAGGACGTGTGGGCGCTCTCCCCACGGCGGGCGGCAGCGCGGACCGCCGCGGTGCCTCAAGAGCGCTCCTCTGAGTTCGACCTGACGGTCGCCCAAACCGTGGCGATGGGCCGGACGCCGCACAAGCGGCCGTATGCCGTGGACACGGCCGAGGACCGAGCGATCGTGGCCGACGCGCTCGCCCTGGTGGGTATGGAGCGCTTCGCTCATCGAGACTTCGCGACCTTATCGGGTGGCGAGAAGCAGCGGGTGCTCGTCGCCCGGGCCGTGGCCCAGCGCACCCAGCTGCTCGTGCTTGACGAGCCCACTAACCACCTCGACATCCGCCACCAGCTGGAGCTGCTCGAGCTGGTCCAAAGCCTTGGCCTTACCACGCTGGTCGCCATGCACGACCTCAACCTCGCCGCCACGTACTGCGGCCGGCTTCACGTGCTCGACGCCGGGCGGCTTATCACAAGCGGAGCGCCCGCTGAGGTGCTGACCGAGCAGCTGCTCCGGGACGTGTTCGGCATCGGCGCGCAGATCGACGTCAACGAGCACACGGGCAGGCTCCGGCTGTCGTTTTATCCCCTCGACCGCGCCGCCGACCGGGCTGGCACCACCCAAAGCTAGAGCTGAGCGCGTGCCCAAGCCCGCATGGTCCGTGGCGTTGGCCCTGGCACGGCGTTTCGCCAGCGGTCGAGCGTGCTCGTAGCGGTCACGCTGCGGCATGGATGAGGTGACCGCCGTTATCAGAGGTTGGGCAGGTGAGCGGAGCCGGCCCTGCAGTCGGCAGCGTTGAGGGATACTGATCATCGAGCGGATGGATTGCGGCAGATGGGGACGCCCGAGCATTCGCATACGTGCCTTGCGGGACTCTCGGACGTGTTCTGAGTCATGGCTGACGAGGAAGCGGCCACGAACGGCCCTCCGCTCCTTCAAGGACGAGTAGTCACCATAAAATCTTTACACAAAGTAGCTGAGCAGCTATCCTGCACAGTGATCCGCGAAAGGAGTAGACATGCCGGGCAGCGCGAAGACTCAGAAGTTCAGTATCCTCTTCGACTGGTTCGATCAGAATCAGGACCGCTATCTCGACCACGACGATTTTCAGCAGATGGCCGGGCTGTTTACCAGTCTACCGGGTGGCGAGAACCCGGAGAACTCGCAAGCGCTGCGGGAGGCGTTCGAGAAATGGTGGAGCTTGCTGCTTGACTCAGGCGACGTTGACGACAACGGGCGAATTGGGCGAGAAGAGTTCATTAGCGTCATGAAGTCCAGTGTCACAGCCCCAGGAAACTTCGAAGACGCAGTGATAAGGATCGCTGATGCCTTCATGCGTATAGTCGATACCAGCGGGGATGGCTCGCTCTATTTTGATGAGTATGTGCGGATGTACGACGGCCTTGGTATCGACCCAACGTATTCCAGCGATGCGTTCCGGCGACTCGACCGCGACGACGACGGCAAGCTCAGCAAGGAGGAGTTCCGGACCGCTATCACCGAGTTTTATCTCAGCGACGATGAGAACGCACCGGGGAACTGGCTGCTGGGACCGATGGGCCAGACTGCCTAACGAGCTTGGTCGCAGGCTTGTTCAGCGCGTGCGGTCGAGCCTGTTGAGGTCCGGTGCAGCCATGCAGCCGTCGCCGCGCATCCGCTGGATCGTTTTGGCGACCACACTCCTCTTGTAGCTGGTGCCTATGGCAAGCATCTCGGCAGCCACTTGGCGGACGGTGAATATCTCGGCGTCTGTGTGGAGGAGTCCCGGACTGGGGCCTGGCGCAGGCCATCACACACCGGCCTGCGGTAGGGACCGCGGCTAACGGCGAGCGCTCGGATAAGGTTTGCCGGCGTTCCCGCTCGACGGTCGGGTGGCGGCCAGCAACTTGGGCACAGTCCGGCGCCGATCCGGCGGCCTGGCGCGGACTCGCCACGCTCGCCGTCCACGTCCTGGGCGGGTCAGGCTGGCGCAACGATCGTGGGACGCAGCGTGCGCCACCGGACCAGCGCGATCGCTGTAGCGGCCACCGCCGAGCCAACCGCGAACACCGCGCCTCCACGCCAGCCGAATGCACCGACGACGAACCCAGCCAGAGCGCTCCCGCTGGCCGCACCCGCGAACACTGCTGTGGCGATCCATCCGTACGCCTCGGCCAGCGTGCCCTCCGGCGCGAGCTGGCGGATGAGCAGCAAGTCGCACGCAGTCACTGGCGCCTGGCCCATCCCCGCGATCATCGTGATGACGATCATGACCGGCAACGGGCCGCCCAGGACCAGGGGCACGAGCAGCACAGCCGCCACGCCCAGCAGCATGACGTAGCGCTGGTCTGCCGACAGCCGCCACTCGCGCGCGCCGTACCACAGCCCGCCCACGAGACTGCCCACCCCGAAGACAGACAGCAACAAGCCGGTGACGGCCGGTGCGCCCAGGTCCTCGGCGAACCCGGTCAACGCAAGCCGGAGCGCGCCAAACATCATGCTGCCCACGGCTGCTACAGCGAGCAGCGTACGAATGCCAATGGCGGCCAGGGGGCCAGCCAGGGGGCCAGCCAGGGCTGCCTGCTGCTCACTGCCCCGCCAAGACCGCGATGGCGCGAGTGACGCGAACCACAGGGTGCCGATGAGCAGCAGCCCGCCGCTGACCGCCACCGCCACGGCTGGCCCGAACGCGCCTGTGAGCAGCCCCACGATCAGCGGGCCGGCGATGAGGAAGACGTCGAACAGCGTCGCCTCGACCGCGAGCGCGGTGTCGAGCAGCCGAGGGTGGTCGCGCAGCACAGAGGACCACAGGGCCTGCTGGCAGGACGTGACCGGTGGGATCGTCGCGCCAACAACCACCGCCGCTGCGACCATCACCCCGACGCGGGCGCCAGATAGCGCGGCGACGATCAACGCGGCGAGGGCAACGGTCTGCACCGACACGCTCACCAGGAGCGGCAGACTCTGGCCAAACCGGTCGACCAGCCTTCCCTGGACCGGGGCGACAATGGCATAGCCCGCCGCCAGAGCCCCGGTGACCAGCCCCGCCGCGGCAAACGAGCCGGTTCGCGCCTGGATGAGGAGGAGAATGGCGAGCGAGCTCATCCCTAGCGGCAGCCGCGCCGTGATGCCAGCCAGCAGCAGCGCCCGGGTTTGCGGCGTGCGCAACAGCACGATGTACGGATGGGACCACATCGATCTTCCGCTGGGTGGGCAGCAGCCGGACGACGCGCCCGCCGTCCCCTGCCCGCTAGCCTATCGCGCCTCAGTCGCAGAAAGCACTGTGTCGAATCGCACGGCAATGCGGTGAGGAACGTCACCAAGTCTTGGTGTCGCGTGAGACGGCGGCTCGGCGGTGCGCCTTCCTACAGTCTTCCTTGTCACCCACCCTGGCACCGAGCACGGAGGTCAACCTGGATGCATGAGGAAGCGATTCTCGAGCTGATCGACGAGGACGAGCGCGTCGTCCCGGCCTTCCATCATCACACCCCCGCCGTCGCGAACCCGTTCGAGTGGGACCTAGATGAGGATGCAGCGGAGTAGGCGAGGCTGATGCCTGCGGCATCGCCGCAGCCGAGCGGACGGGGGGATCGCTGCGGCGCTCCCCGTCCCACTCAAGGCGCACAGGCCCAAAACCCAGGTCGCTGGCTGCGCGAGGATAGCCCAGCACGGCTGCGGGACGGGCATCACCTCTACCCTGGGCCCGGCGGGTCATGGCGCCTCTACGGACCCGGGGACCGGCTTGCGCGCCTTCGCCTGCCCGCACCGCACGCGGCTGCGCTCGCCGACCTGTTGAGGGGGGAGCGCCCGGTCGCGGCTGTGCTCACTGAGGCGGACGACGCCGCCAGCCTCTGCAGGGCACTTGATGCGTTCGACCGCCAAGGCTTGCTCGTGTTGGCCGAGGCCTCGGCAGGCGGCGCGCTCGACGAGCGCCGGGTGCTGGTCGAGGGCGACAACCCCATCGCGGCCCAGCTCGTGGCGCTGTTGCGGTCGAGCGGGGTTGGTGAGGTGCGCATAGCCGAGGGGCCGTCGCCTCCCGCGGACGCGGACCTGCTTGTCGCCTGCGCCGGATGGCTGCCGGATACCCAGTGGCTGTTGCTCGACCAGTGGAGCGCCACCTCGGGGTGCGCCTGGCATATGTGTTACACGGAGGGCGGAAAATGGTACCTGGGGCCAGTGGCGCTTCCCGGTAGGACGGCAGGGTACGCAGACACGAGAGCGCGGCGGCTGGCAGCCGCCGCGCATCCGGATGAGCTGGAGGCCCTCTGGCGGTACCTCGACTCAGGGCAGGCGCCGCCAGCGCCCTTGCCTGAGCCGCCCGCGCTGGCGATGATCACCGGGCTGCTTGCCCAGGACACACTCGCGGTGCTCCGCGGGAGCCCGCCTGCGAGCCAGGGCTGCCAGCTGGAGATCGACCCAGCGCTGCTCACACTGACGCGCCATCCGGTGCTCCCGGTCCCGCGCGACCTGATGGCCACGGCCTCGCCGTGATCGGGGCCTCTGACCGTCTCGTCGACGCTCGCTTCGGGATCGTCACGCGCCTTGCCCGCCAGGAGGCACGGCCGGACGTGCCCCCCGCGTTCGTGGCGTACGGCGCGGAACTCGCGGACACGAGGCGCCTTGGCCCCTGGACCACCGACCGGCACACATACGGCGCAGCGTTCTTTAACGAGCACCAGGCGCGCCAGGCGGCGATCGGAGAGGCGGCCGAGCGCTACTGCGGCAACCTCGTCCCCGCAGCGTTACCGCGAGCGTCGTGGCGGGAGTTAGCCGCGGCGGGTGAGCGAGCCCTCGATCCTCGCGAGCTCACCCTGTACTCCACCGCGCAGTATGCAGAGCGTGGATTCCCGTTTGTGCCCTTGACCAAAGACCTCACGGTCCGTTGGGTTCGTGGGCGGGATCTGATGACGGGGGACGCGGTCTTCGTCCCAGCCTCGCTCGTGTACTTGGCCCGCCCTAAGGCGGGGGAGCCCCCGACGAACGCCATCATCTACGCGGGGATCGCTGCCGGGCACAGCCTGGAGGACGCCGAGCGCGCGGCTCTGGAGGAGATCATCGAGCGCGATGCCATCACCCTGTGGTGGCACAGCGGAGCGCCCGCTCTCGCCCTTCGCCAGCCACCGGTGGTGAGGGAGGCGCTCGCCACGCCATGGGACTCAGGGGCTATCCGGTATCAGCTTATTGCCTTCAAGACCTTGCTCGATGTCCCGGTCATAGGCGCGTTTCTCGAGGACAGCCAGCATGACGTTGTCGCCCTCGGCACGGCGTGCCGGGCTGAGCCGGCAGCGGCGGCGCTCAAGGCGCTGTGCGAGGCGATACAGCTGCGTACCCTCAGCCTGGCCCTGTTAGATCCGTCAAGCGGCGTGTGGCGGGCCATGGAGCAGAGCATCCATCCCGTCACGCTTTACAAGCCGTACCGCCCGGACAGGGCATACCTCGACGACTTCCGCCCGGACCTCCGGGACATCGTCGACCTCGCCGCGCAAGCGCAGCTCTACCTCGACCCGAGGATGCGCCAGCACATCACTCGCATCCTCGCCCCGTCCCATGAGCTGACGTTGGACGACCTACCGGACGTCGACGAGAGCGATCCGCGCGGCTACTACGTGAAACGGCTGGAGCGATGCGGCCTCCGCGCGTTCTCTGTGGCCCTGACGACGCCGGATGTGCGCAGCGCCGGGCTGTCGGTTGTGCGCGTCATCGTCCCCGGCCTCTACTCCAATGCGCCACCCGCGTTCCCGCTCCTCGGCGGGCGGCGGCTCTACGAGGAGCCGGCAGCCCTCGGATGGGTGCCCGCGCCCCTGGCCGAGGAGGAGCTTGTCCGGGTGCCGCCCCCGTTCGCGTAGCGGTGCTGGTCAACGAGCGGCTCGGGATCATCCGGCGCGTCGAGCGGCACACGCTGCATCCCCATCTGCCCACGGGCTTGCGCCTCGTGTCGGCCAGCATCGCTGACACGGCCAGCTTTTGCCCGTGGCCCAGCGACGCGACCGCGACAGGATGCACATGGTGGGACGCGGCCTCCGCGCGCGACGCGGCGATCGGCGAGGCCGTTGAGCGGTACTGCGGCAACCTCGTCCCCTCAGGCCTGCGCCGCGCCTCCTACGCCGAGCTGGCCGCGGCTGGCGAGCCGGCGCTGGACCCGGCTGAGCTCGCGCTGTACTCCGAGGCCCAGTACCGCACGCCGGGATTCCCCTTCGTGCCCTTCACCCATGACCTGCCTGTGCGGTGGGCGCAGGGCCACGACCTCGCCACCGGCGAGCGCGCGCTGGTACCCGCGTCGCTGGTCTACGTGACGTACCACGAGGCGAGCCCGACGGCCGCCGAGCCGAGGACGAACGCCACCGCCTACGCAGGCGTCGCTGCTGGCACGAGCCGGGAGAGGGCCGAGTATGCGGCGCTGCTCGAGCTGTTCGAGCGCGACGCGGTCGCGCTCGGCTGGCTCGGTGGAGCACGCCTCCCCCGCATCCACGTCCATGGGCCGCTGGCCGCCCTCCTCCCCGGCCCGAAAGGCGCGCTCGAGACCACGCTCTACCAGTTCCCGAGCGAGTTCAGCGTCCCGGTCATCGGCGCCTTGATCCGGGACGAGGTGACAGGGATCGTGGCGATGGGCACCGCCTGCCGGATCGACCCCGCGCAGGCGGCGCTCAAAGCGCTCGCTGAGGCCGCCCAGCTGCACATCGTCTCCTACGCGCTTGACGACCCGACGAGCGCGCTGGCTCGGTTGGGGACAGCGAGCGGCCCGCTGAAACCATGGCGGGCCGATCGACGGTACCGGGATGCCTACCGCTCCGACTGGCGCGACATGACCACCCTCGCCTGCCAGGTCCAGCTCTACCTCGATCCCGCGATGCGCGCGCCCCTGGACGACCGCTTGGCCGGTGGCCCTGAGGTAGCCCTCGACGCGACCGCTGGCAACGCCCCCAGCTCGAGCGGCGGCTGCGTGCGCCTCCTGGCGCGGCGCGGCCTGCGGGCCATCGCCATCGACGTCACCACCCCTGATGTCCGGTCGCAGGGCTGGCTCGTCGTGCGGGTCGTTGTACCTGGCCTCTATTCGAACGCGCCAGCGGCGTTCCCGCTCCTTGGCGGCTCCCGGATCGCGGACAGCCTGTCCCGCGCGGCGCTCTGCCTGCTGCCGCTCCCACACGGCTAGCGGTCCGTCACGGAGGTCGAGTCGGTGGAAGAGTTCTCCAAGGAGGAGCAGTCGCGCATCAGCGCCGTCCTCAGCAATCCACGCGGCCGACGCCTCGCGCTGGCGAGCACGCCCATGGAGCGCGTCCTCGCGGTGCACGAGTGGCTGAACGCTCACCAGCGGCCGGAGGACGTCGAGCCCACATCTGAGCCACACGATGGCAGCGATTCAGCCGGTGACGTACGGCAATCGATCCCCCTGCCGCGCGTGGCCTTGGAGCCTGGCGTGTCGCTCGCCCCGTCAGCCGGAGGGCTCACTCGATCGCGGCCTATGTCGCGATCACCCGGGCGGAGGCGGTGCCCGCAGGCGTCTACCAGTACTGCGCGGCAGCGCATGCGCTCGCCGAACTCGCCACAGGAGACCCACGGCCGCAGCTGCGCAAAGTCTACGTGCAGCCCGAGTTCGCCGAGCGGGCAGCGGTCACGGTCATCCTTGCGGCCAGGGTCAGGCGCGCGCTGGCGAAGTGCCCCGTGCGGCATTACCGGACCCTGCATGTGGACACCGGCATCGCCACGCAGAACCTCTACCTGGTCGCCACCGCCCTTGGGTTACGGTGCTGCGCGGTCACCGGGTACTGCGATGCCGCCGCCCGCCAGTTGCTCCAGCTTGACGATCGCGAGTTCCCGACGCTGCTCTTCGCGGCCGCCCACGCCCCGAGCCCAGCAGATGCGGGGTGTGGCCGGTCAGATCGATGACGCGACCGGCTACGGCATCGAGCAGCGCGTCGTCGTGGCTGATCGCGAGCACCCCGAGCTGGCCGGCGCGGACGCGGGCGAGCAGGACGTGCCAGATCTGCGCCTGCGTAATCGGGTCGAGCATCGAGGAGATCTCGTCGGCGATCAGGTAGGGGGCATGGCGGGCCAGGGCGCGCGCCACGACAGCGCGCTGCAGCTCGCCACCTGACAGCTCGTTCGGGTAGCGGTCCAACCACCCGCGCGCGATCGACAGCTCGCCAAGCGGCGCGTCCTCGATCGGGCCGGCCTCACCGATGATCTCGGCGAGCCGCCAGCGCGGATCGACAGCCAGCTCAGGGTGCTGGAAGACGAGCTGCACGGGGCGTGTCCCCCGCGCCGGCAGCGGCGAGCCGTCCACAAAGACCTGGCCGCGGGAGGGGGCCAGGTATCCGGACAGGACCCGGGCGAGCGTGGTCTTGCCGCACCCGCTCGGCCCCCGTAGCCCGACGACCTCGCCCACGGCCAGATCGACGTCGGCGCCCTGGACCACCCATGGTCCCCGGTCATAGCGGAACCACACGCCGCGGGCCTCAAGCATCAGGGACCTCCCGCGCGCAGTCCGCACGGATGCACCGCACGATCGAGGAGCCGGCGTGGCGGGCTTGCGGGCGGGCCGCGCCGCACTCATCAACCACGATGGGGCAGCGGTCGGCGAACAAGCAGCCCGGCGGCAGGTCGGTCGGCGGCGGCTGAGCCCCCGGCAGGGGCGTGAAGCCGTTCTGGGGCAACGCCTGCCACAGGGCGCGGGTGTAGGGGTGGACCAGCTGCGCGCCGTCCCCGGCGAAGGCTGCCGCTGGCGCAACCTCGACAGTGGTGCCGGCGTAGAAGACCGCGACGCGGTCGGCGACCTCGAGCGCGCGCAGCAGGTCGTGAGTGATCAGCACGACCGCCGAGCCGTGCTCGGCCATCTCGCGCAACCCCTGCAGCGTCTGCGTGACCACGGCGGGGTGCAGCCCAGGGGTGGGCTCATCGGCAAGCACCAGCCGCGGCGCGCCGATCGTCGCGGCGGCGGTCAGCACCCGGCGCACCATGCCGCCGGACAGCTCGTGGGGGTAGCGGTCAGCTGCGGCGTCGTCCAGCCCAAGCCGGCCCAGCGCCGCGCGGGCCGCTGCGGCGGGGTCACTGGCGCCAGCCAGCGCCGCTGCGCGCCGGACCTGCGCGCCCGCCCGGGCCAACGGGTCGAGGAACGTGACCGACTGCGGGATCAGCGCGATCTCCCGCCCGCGCAGCGCGCAGCGCCGGGCGTGGTCCAACGGCAAGCCGTCGTAGGTCACCTTGCCGCTCTCGACCGCGTTGGACGGCAGCACGCCGAGCAAGGCGTGGGCGAGCAGGCTCTTGCCGGAGCCGCTAGCCCCGACAACGGCAACCAGCTCGCCAGCGTCGACGGTCAGGTCCAGACCGGTGATCACGTCCAGCCGCCGCCGGCGCAGCCCAGCCTCGTACTGGACGAAGTACAAGGAAAAATCCTCAACGCGCAGCAAGCTCATGTCAGATTCACCGCCATCCGGCTATGTCAGATTCACCGCCATCCGGCTATGTCAGATTCACCGCCATCCGGCTATGTCAGATTCACCGCCATCCGGCTATGTCAGATTCACCGCCATCCGGCTATTCGTGGACGCTCCGTGGGTCGAGCAGGGCGCGGAGGTTTTCGCCGACCACGTTGACGGCCAAGACGGCGACGAGGAGCACAACACCCGGGAAGACCGCCAGCCACCACGCGCCGCCCGACAGGTAACGCATCGCGTCCGCCAGGATGTTGCCGATCGCGGGGGCGTGCGGGGGCAAGCCGAACCCCAGGAACGACAGGCCCGCCTCGTGCAGGATGGCGTGGGGGAACAGCAGCACCAGCCCGACCGTGAACTGCGGCAGCAGGTGGCGTACGAGGTGGCGCCGCGCCACCCACCAGCCGCCGCGGCCCAACCGATGCGCGGCGGCGACGTAGTCGGAGGCAGCGACGCGGCGGGCCTCCCCGCGGAGCACGCGCGTCAGCGACGGCCAGTGCGTGACGGCCACGCCGATGATGACGCCACGGGCGCCGCCCCCCAACACGAACGCCAGCAGGATGAGCAGGACGAGGTGTGGCAGGGCGAGGAACAGGTCTACCAGCCAGCTGACCGCGGCGTCGGCCCGCCGGCCCAACGCCCCGGCGGCGGCGCCGAGCAGCAGGGCCACGACCGCGCTGACCGAGGCCGCGAGCGTGCCGACGAACAGGCTCAGCCGCAGCCCGACCAGTGTGCGGGCCAGCATGTCCCGGCCCAGCCAGTCGGTGCCGAAGGGATGCGCGAGGCTCGGCGGCAGCCGCCGGGCGGTCAGGTCCGTCAGCTCCGCCACGGGCACCAGCGCCGTGCCGGCCACGACGATCACCACCAAAACAGCGAGCGCTGCGCCGATCTGCGCCAGTGTCCGCCGGCGCCGGTTGGCCAGCGCCCCACGATGCAGGGTCACCTGACCTGGAGGACCTGGAGGTCCGCCTCTCCGTAGGCGCTCGAGCGCCCCGCCGACAGCGCTCATACCGGGTACACCCCCATCCACCTCACGTGGCGGCCTCCTCCGCGGACTCCGGGCTCCGCAGCCGGACACGCGGGTCCACAGCAGTGTGGACAAGGTCTCCGATGAGGTTGCCGGCGAACACGAACAGGGTCGAGAACAGCACGATCCCGGCCAGCAGCGGCACGTCGCCGCGCAACCCGGCCTGGACGGTGGCCTGGCCCAGCCCCGGGTAGGCGAACACCGTCTCGGCGAGCACCGAGCCGCCGAACAGCTCGGAGAGCGACGCGAACTGCAGCATCAGCGCCGGAACGGCGGCGTTGCGCAGCAGGCGGTGCCGGACCAACCCGCCCACCCGCTCGCCCTGCGCTCGCGCGAAGGTCACGTAGTCGCTGTTCAGGATCTCGATCGCCTGCTCGCGGGTGTGCATGGTGATCGACGCCACCCCGATGACGGACAGCGTCGCCGCCGGCAGGATCAGGTGGTGCAGCCGCTGCCACAGCGTCGCGCTGGCGGGGTCGATGCCGATCGGGGTCGCGCAGCACACCGGGGTCCAGCCCAGCGTCACGGAGAACGTCGTGAGGAGCAGCAGGCCCACCCAGAACGTGGGCGAGGACGCCATGGTGTAAGCGTACCAGCCGATCGCGCGGTCCAGCAGCGATCCGCGCGTGAGCGCCGCCACAATGCCGAGGCCGAAGCCGATCACTCCAGACATCACCCAGGAGACGGCCAACAGCGCCAGCGAGGCGACGAAGCGCCGCCCGATGACCTGGGTGACCGGGGCGTTGAAGACCATCGAGGTTCCCAGGTCGCCCTGCGCGATGTTCCCGACCAGCCGCCCGAACCGGACCAGGGGCGGATCGTTGAGGCCCCAGCGCTCGGCGATCAGCTCGCGCTGCTCCGGGCCGATCCGCGTCACCTCGGCGCCGATGTAGGCGTTGACCGGATCGATCGGGGAGAGCTCGAGCAGCAGGAACGAGGCGACCGTCACCCCGGCCAGCAGCAGCCCCAGCCGGACAAGCCGGCCGATCAGCAGGTCCACTGCCACGACGTGATGCCGGCGGTGATCGGGTAGCCGTGACCGTGCGGCTCGACCTGCGGCGTGCCGACGTCCAGGCACTCGTCGACGAAGTAGGTGTGGTTCAGGTTGACCAGCCACGCCCACGCGGCGTCACCCTTGGTTGTGAAGCCCCTGCTCTGGTCGTCCAGCTGCGCGGCCTTCCAGAACGCGCGCGCCTCCTCGGGGTCGGTCGCGCCCATCGCGAGGTCGAGGTAAGAGTCGACCTGCTGGTTGGCGTAGAACCCGGCGTTGTAGTACTCCTGGCCGCTCTTCGAGGCGTGGTACAGGTTGTACATCTCGGTCTGGTCGTGGCTGCCCCACCCGAACAGCACGGGTGTGGAGTGCATGAGCAGCGGGATCTCGTCCCAGCTGCGGCCGAGGGGCTCGATGTCGATCCCGAGCGGCGCGACCATGTCCGCGACCGCCAGCACCAAGCCCTGGCGCGTCGAGTCGTTCGCCGGGTAGAGGACCGTGAAGGCCGCGCGCAGGCCGCCTTTGTCGAGAACGCCGTCGCCGTCGGCGTCCGCCCAGCCACCGTCGGCCAGGATCTGCTTCGCCCGCTCCGTGTCGGCGTCGCTGATCGCCGAGCTCTCCTGCCACCAAGGCAGCCCATCCACCGGGCCCGACGCGGGGCTGCCGTAGCCCTCCAGGATCCCGTCGACCAGCGCCTGGCGGTCGATCGCGTAGTTGATCGCTTGGCGCAGCGCGAGATCGGACGTGACGTTGTTGCCGATCGGGTTGCCCTCCTCGTCCTTTTGCCCGGTGTCGGGCTGGAAGGGGAACATGATCCCGCGGTTGTCGACCGACTCGACCGCGACCAGCCGCATGCCGGGGATCCCCTCGACAGCCAGGGCTTGGGGGACGACCGCGACCTGCACCTCGCCGGCGCGGGCCGCGGCGAGGTTGCCGTCCTCCTCGGTGAACAGAAACACCACGCGCTCGAACGCGGGCTTCTGGCCGTAGTAGCCCTCGTTGCGGGTGACGACCAGCTGCTGGCCCTCGTCCCAGCGCTCCATCACATAGGGTCCAGAGCCGATCGGGTTGCGCCCGTAGCCCTCACCGTGGGCGTGCTCCGGCACGATTCCGAGCGTGATGAGCCGGTTGATGAAGGTGCTCTGCGGCTGCTTCAGGCGCAGCTCCACGGTGGTGCCGTCCACCGCCACCGCCTCGTCCAGCACGGTCACGTCGGTGAGGCCACCCTGCTCCGCAGCCTTCGTGAACGTGTAGGCGACGTCCTCGGCGGTCAGCGGCTCGCCGTCGCTGAACGTGACGTCGTCGCGGATCGTGACCGTCCAGACCAGGCCATCGCCGGACACCTCGTAGCCGGTCGCGAGGTCGTTCACGATCTCCAGGTTCGCGTCGCGGCGCAAGAGCGTGGACTGGAACAGCGGGTTGCCGTACCCGCCCCAGCCCAGCGTCGGGTCGTAGCCGTCCTCGCTCTCCCCGCCGATGGCCAGGCGCAGCTCAGCTGGCGCGCCACCCTCATCCCCGCCAGCGGCGCCCGGCCCTTCCGGCGCAGCACCGCTGCACGCCGCTAAGACCACCACGCCAATCAGCATTGCTGCTGCCAGTTCCCGCATCCCGCGCTCTCCCGCTCACTGCGACAAGCTCGCAGTAAGCTTGGACTCGCCTCGGGTGGCTGTCAAGCCTTTCTGCGGCGGTGAGCGCGAGCGGCCTTTCTGCGGGAGTCCCTTGAGCCAAGAGGCGCCCCACCCTACAGTGGAAATCGTCTGGCAAGTCGTTCGCATATGCGAACAGATCACATAACGTGAGGACACATGGCACACCCCGGCATCATCGAGATAGAGGAGCCCGTGACGTCGCTGCCCCAGCACACCCCGGCGGTGGAGCCCCCCCTCGCGCCTGAGGAGGAGGGTTAAAAGACGGAAGGTCGCTGACGAGCAGCCGGTCACGGTGGGCTAGTCGGTGTACCGAAAGCATGTCCTCGGTGGGCCGGAGCGACCAGGCGGCTCCGGCCCACCGCTTTCGGCCCCGTCAGAGCCCGGTGCCAGGATGCGCCTCTCGGCGGGGCACGGGTACGACGCATGACGCCAGTCCCAGAGCCGGTAGCCCTTGCGGCGGGGCATCACCTGTACCCGGGTCCTGACGGGTATTGGCGCATCTACCGGCCGGGCGGGCGCTTCCTGAAGCTCGACGTGGCGGATTCGCTTGTCCAGCGCCTCGAATTAGCGCTCCACGGAGCCACGCCCGCGGATGACCATGGAGCATTCGCCGAGTTGCTTGGCGCGCTGGAGCAGGAAGGGCTGCTTGTCAGCGCTGCCCCTGATAGCGGCAGGCTGCTGGACGATCGGGTTGTGCTCGTCGAGGGCGACAACCCCATCGCGCGGCTGACGGCCGGCCTGCTGGGAGCGCACGTCACCGTGGTCCCAGGCCCCATCGACCAACACCTGATCGATGGCGTGGACCTGCTGATCTCCTGCGCCGGCTGGCTGCCTGACGCCCGCTGGCAAGAGGTTGACCGCTGGTGCGCAGAACGGGATGTGCCCTGGCACATGTGCTACGCGGAGGGGCTCCTGCTCTACGTGGGGCCGCTGTCGATCCCCGGCCGGACTGCAAGCTACGCGGACACCCGCGCGAGGCGGTTGGCCGCGGCTGGCCTGCCCGATGAGCTGCGGGCCTACTGGCGCCACCTCGATCAGGCTGCCAGCTCGCTTGCGATCGAGTGGCCGTGGCCCGGCAGCGCGGCGCTCGCCGCTGGGTTGCTGGTGACCGACGCGCTCGCCTTCCTGGCGGGGCGGCCCATCCCGAGCGAGGGCTGCCAGCTGTGCGTCGACCCGTCGGAGCCGTCGATCCGCCGGCACCCCGTCCTCCCGCTCCCGGCGCTCGCGGCGCCATCGCCGGCCCGAGCGCGTCCCAGCGTTGCCGGCCACCAGGCGGGGAAGAGCCCACACGGCGGGTGGCGCCGGCTCGTCGACCCACGATTCGGCCTGATCAGGACTGTCACCCGCCAGCCCACCACGCTGAGCGCCTGCGTGTGCTACAGCGCGCAGGTGTCGTCCACCGGCTGCTTCGGGTCCTGGATCGCCGATCGCGTCACCGGCGGCGCCACAATCGGCGACGACCATGGGGCCCGGCACGCCGCCATTGGCGAGGCCGTGGAGCGGTACTGCGGGAATGCCGTCCCAGAAACGCTGTTGACCAGCTCGTTCGCCAGGTTGCGGTCCACCCACCGGCGCGCGGTGGATCCACTGGAGCTCGCGCTCTACTCGGCGCGGCAGTACCGCGCGCCGGGGTTCCCCTTCGTGCCAATGGCCCACGACCTGGAGATCGCCTGGGTCCTGGGGCGTGACCTTGCCAGCGGTGAGGACATCCTCGTGCCTGCCTCGCTGGTCTATCTCAACTACTTCCGCGGCGGCCACGCGGGCGAGCCGCGCACGAACTTCCAGGCCTCTGCCGGGATCGCCGCCGGTGCGACCTTGGAGCACGCAGAGCGCTCCGCGCTAGAGGAGCTGTTCGAGCGGGACGCCACGGCGATCTGGTGGTTGAGCGGGGCGCCCGCGACCGCCCTCGACCTGGCCGGCGATCCGGCGCTGTACCCCGCGCTCGCCGAGGCGCGAGCATGCGGGCTGGCCGTCTCGTTCATCGCCATCCCCTGCGCGTTCGGCGCCCCAGTGGTGGGGGCATTCGTCCAGGACCCCGCGCATACGGTCGTGGCCTTCGGGACCGCGTGCCGCCCCAGCGCCGAGGCGGCTGCGGCCAAGGCGCTCACCGAGGCTATCGTCACGCATACCCTGAGCCTCGAGCTGGCGGATCCTGGCAGCGCCTTTTGGGCGGCGGTCGGCTCCGGGCGCTTGCCACGCCGCCCGTACCAGCCGTACCGGCAGGACCGCGCCTACCGGGACGAGCTCCACGACGACTGGCGCGAGCTGCGCGACCTGCGGATGCACGTGCAGCTCTACCTCGACCCCCGGATGCAGCGCGGCCTCTCGATCCGCCTCGGCGCAGCCAAGCTCGAGACGCGGCCAGGCGCCACCCCCATACCGCCCGCCAACGCCCGTGAGGTCTACCTGGCCAGGCTGGCGGCGCGCGGCCACCGCGCCATTGCCGTTGACCTCACCACCCCTGACGTGAGGGCCGCCGGCCTGTCGGTGGTGCGGATCGTGGCGCCCGGCCTCTACGGCAACGCGCCTGCGGCCTTCCCGCTCCTCGGCGGCCGGCGGCTCTACCAGGAGCCGGCGGATCAAGGCTGGTTTCCGGGCCCGATCAGCGAGGCGGACCTCGACCTGCGCCCCCTCCCCGCCGCCTGATGCCGAGCATGCCGCATCATGGGTTGAGCCCTTGCCGATGAAAGGAGCGGATCAATGCGTCTCGGCCTCGCCCTCGGCTACTCCGGCGGGCCTTTTGGGAAGGTCTTGCCCGTCGTCGAGCACGCCGATCGCATCGGCATCGATTCGGTGTGGAGCCTGGAGGAGTACGGCACGGACGGCGCCACCGTGCTCGCGTACCTCGCGGCCCGGACAAAACGCATCAAGCTCGGCACCAGCATCCTGCAGATGCCGGCGCGGACCCCGGCGAACACCGCCATGACCGCGATGACCCTCGACCTCCTCTCGGGCGGCCGGGTCATTCTCGGCCTCGGCCTCTCCGTCCCCTGGATCGTCGAGGGCTGGCATGGGGTGGCCTACCGGAAGCCGCTAGGCCTCACGCGCGAGTACATCCAGATCGTCCGGAGCGCGATCGCCCGGGAGCAGCGGCTGGAGCACGCTGGCGAGCACTACCAGATCCCGTACCGGGGGCCCGGCTCGACAGGATCCGCCCGGCCGGTGATCTCGCAGGCGACGCCGCTGCGGTCGCGTATCCCCATCTATCTGGCGTCGATCGGCTCGCGCAACGTGAGGCTGGCCGGTGAGATCGCCGACGGCTGGCTGCCCGCGTTCTACTCACCCGAGCGTGAGGCAGTCATGACCGCGCCGTTGGACGAGGGGCTCCGCGCAGCGGGCCGGGATCCGGCGGACGTCCCTATCGCGGTCATCGCCTCGACGATCCGCGCCGACGACGTGGGCGACGCCCGGGACCAGCTCCGGCCGCTGTTCGCGTCGTGGATCGGCCCCAAAGGCGAGGGGATACGCAACTCGTTCTTCGATCTGGCGTGCCGCTTGGGGTTTGATGGCGCGGCCCACGCCGTCCGAGGCCACTACCTCGAGGGGCGCAAGGCCGACGCCGCTGCCGCTGTACCGGACGCGCTGCTCGACGAGGTCGCGCTGCTCGGCCCGTTGCCAGCGATCGTCGACCGGCTCGCCGCCTGGAAATCCTCGCGCGTCGACACGCTGATCCTCCTGACCCGTGACCTCAAGGTCCTGGAGGCCGCCCAAGCCGCGCTCTAAGCACGTGTTGAGAACTGCGGCTGCGGTCCGTGGGCGAAGCGAAGCGGAGCGCGGTTTCGGTGGCCCTCGCCGCCGAAACCGCCTCAGAGATAATAAAAACTACGAAGAGGAGCAGGCGCAGGTCGTGCCTCGTCGGGTGGAGCGACCTAAAAGGGTGTTCCGCGAGCGGAACCCGACGAGGCACGACCCCCAACCAAAGACTTCTCAAACACGTGCTAAGCGCCTCCGTCATCCCAGCGGATCCGCGCCAGCCCCGGTGCGGCTCGCGAGTTGCGCGGCGAGCAGCCGGGTGTAGGCGCCGCCGTGGGCGACCAGCTCGTCATGGCTGCCGGCTTGCGCGACGCGCCCGTGCTCCAGCACCACGATGCGGTCGGCCGAGCGGATGGTCGAAAGGCGGTGGGCGATGACCAACGTGGTCCGTCCCTGCCGGGCATGGGCCATGGCGGCGGCCACCTCCTGCTCGCTGGCGGCGTCAAGGTTCGAGACCGCCTCGTCCATGACCAGGATCGGCGCGTCCTTGAGCACTGCGCGAGCGATCGCGATGCGCTGGCGCTGCCCGCCGGAAAGGCGGGCGCCTAGCTCGCCCGGGATGGTGTCGTAGCCGTCGGGCAGCCCAGCGATGAACTCGTCGGCGAGCGCCGCCCGCGCCGCGGCGGTGACCTCGGCGTCGGAGGCGCCCGGCCGGCCGAGGCGGATGTTCTCCCTCAGCGAGATGTTGAACAGGTAGACGTCTTGCGGGACGAGGGTGAGCAGCCGGCGCAGCGCCTCCTGCGGGAAGTCGCGCACGTCGTGCCCGCCGATCTCCACGGCGCCCTCACTGACGTCCCAGAAGCGCAGCAGCAGGTGCGCGCACGTCGACTTGCCGGCGCCGGAGTGGCCCACCAGCGCGACGGTCTCGCCAGGGGCGATCTCGAAGGACACGCCGGTGACCGCATCGGGCAGCGCAGGCCCGTAGCGGAAGCTCACCGACCGGAACCGCACGCGCGGCTCGATCTCGCCGGGGGGCGGCTCGCTGACCAGATCAGCGACAGGGGCGGGTGCGGAGATGATCGCGGTGATCCGGTCCGCCGCCGCGGTCACCAAGCTGAGGTCCCGCGCCACATCGGTGACCGCGGTCACCGGCGCGAAGGTGGTCGCCGCCAGGATCACGGCCACCGGGAAGAGCGGGGGGTCCAAAGCTCCACGGGTGACGAGCAGCGCCGCGGTGCCTAGCACGGCCAGCAGCCCGGCGACGGTGATGGCGTCGGTCGCCGCCAGCTCCAGCGCGGAGCGCCGGCTATGGGCGATCTTGCTGCGCCGCAGCAGCCGGCCTTGCGCGCGGAGCCGCTCACGCTGGGCTGCTCCAGCGCCGAACGTGACCAGCTCGCGGAGACCTTGGAACGTGTCGACGGCCTCGGCGTTCAGCTCGCCCAGCCGCGCGCGCAGCTCGGCGCCCTGCGCCTCCGCACGCCGCCGCAGCCACGACGGGACGCTGGCGAGCAGCACGAGCGCTGGCACCAGCACCAACGCGAGCGCCGGGTCGAAGGCGAACAGCGCGGCGAGCGCGGCGAGCGGGACCGTGGCCGCGACCACCAGGGGGCTCAAGGTGTGCGCGAAGCACAACTCCAGCTGCTCGACATCGGAGATGGCGGCTGCGCCCAGGTCACCGGACCGGCGCTCCAGCAGGTAGCCAGGGGCCAGCCGCTCGAACGCGGCGTGGATCTTGGCGCGGACATCGACGAGGACACGGAACGCGGCGACATGCGCGAGCAGCGAGTCCAGCCAGGGGGTGACCGCCAGCGGGACGATCAGCACGCCGAGCAGGATCAAGCCTCCGCGCAGCTCGGCGACCCCTGCCCCCGTCACGGCCTTGCCGACCAGCCATGCGCCGATCCCCGCCACCGCGAGCGTGACGAGCTGGTGCGCCATGCCGCTCGCGATCGCGGCGGCGAGCAGCCGGCGCTGCGGCCCGACCAGCACGACGAGGGGGCGGAGGCGGCGGAGGAGCGAGACCCTTGCGAGCGCTGGGGGATTGGCGCAGGCCGTCATGCGATGCCCCCCTGCGCGGCGACCAGCTGGGCGTAGGCCCCGCGGCCGGCCAGCAGCGTGTGGTGGTCGCCGATCTCCACGACCTTGCCGTTGTCGAGGACGACGACACGGTCGGCGCCTTGCACCGTCGAGAGCCGGTGGGCGATGACCAGCGTGGTGCGGCCTCCGGTGAGGGTGTCGAGCGCCTGCTGGATGCTGGCCTCGTTGGCGGCGTCGACGCTGGAGGTGGCCTCGTCGAGCACAAGGATGGGGGCATCCTTGAGCAGCGCGCGGGCGATCGCGATGCGCTGCCGCTGGCCGCCGGACAGCGTCAAGCCGCGCTCCCCGACGACCGTGTCGTAGCCGTCCGGCAGCGCGGTGATGAAGTCGTGCGCCCGCGCGGCGCGGGCAGCCGCCTCCAGCTCAGCGTTGGTCGCCTGGGGCCGCGCCACCTCGAGGTTGCGGCGCACGGTGCCATGGAACAGGTAGGTGTCCTGCGCGACCACCGCCACGAGCCCTCGCAGCGCGTCGAGCGGCAAATCGCGGATGTCGACTGGCGGGGGCTCCCCGGGCCCGGGAAGCCCCGGGCCGATGAGAATCCGTCCCTCTGACAGCTCGAAGAAGCGCAGCAGCAGCGAGACAACCGTGGTCTTCCCCGCTCCCGACCGGCCGACCAGCGCGACCCGCTCACCGGGAGCGACCTCGAGCGAGAAGTGATCCAGAGCGGGTTGCGCCCGCTCGCGATAGGCAAACGTGACGTCTTCGAAGATCAGCGCGGGCGGCCTCGGGATCGTGGCCATGGCGGCGGGCGCGGCTGGCTCGGCGACGCCGGGCTCGGTGTCGAGCAGCTCGAAGATCCTCTTGAGCGCCGGCACGGCCGCGTAGCTGGTGTGGTACGCCTTCTCTAGGTCGCTCAATGGGCGGAAGCACTCTCGCGCGAGCAGCAGGATGGTCAACAGCTCGGTCATCGACAGCCGGCCGACCGCCAAGCGCACCGCGCCGATGCCGACCGCGACGGACGTTCCGATCCCCACGACGAGCGCGACTACCCCGACGAACAGCACGACGACCGCCGTCAGCCGGACCGAGTCGCGGCAGAACGCCTGGGCCTGGCGGTGCAGCTCCGCCCCGCGGCGGCGGCTGGCGTTGAACGCTTTGAGCGTGGCCATGCCCTGGATCGCGTCGAGGGTCTCGGCATAAAGCGCCCGGTAGCCAACGAACCAGGCGTCCATGCGCCGGGCGTGCAACCGCTTGGACAGCAGGGTTACTGCCGGCGCGAGGAGCCCGCACACCAGGATGATCGTCCCGACCAGCGGGTCGAGGATGATCACGTAGGCCGTGACCGCGACGGCGCCGAGGGCGGTCGCGGCGAGCTGGGGGAGGAGCCGCGCGACGTAGGGGTCGAGCGTCTCGACCCCGTCCACCAGCACCGACTGCATCGTCCCGGTGCGGGTGGATTGCAGCCAGCCCGGCCCGAGCTGGAGCAGCTTGGCGGTCAGCTGCTGGCGCAGGGCCTCCTTCACGAGCGTCGAAGCCTCCACCGCGAGCGTCTCGCGGGCGCCGAGCGCGATGCTGCGCACGGCTTGCAGCACAAGCACGCCAGCGAGCAGCCACACCACCGACGTGAGGGCGCCGCCAGAAAGGACCCGCCCCAGCGCTCGGGCGACGAGGATCCCCTGGCCGACGTAGGTGGCCGTGATGCTGAGCAGCACGGTGACTAGCCCGGCCAGCCACCAGTGGACTCCTGGCGCGAGCGCCAGCACTCTTCGGCTGAGTCTCATACGAGCATGCTCCTGCAATCGGTTCGCAATCGCAAGCCCTCCCGAGCCCACTCGTCTGGCTTGGCGTGTTTCATCCAAATACGTGTGATGCGCCATAACGATAATGATGCTCCATTACGCGAACCCGCCGGCACATGTCCTTACGGTGCCTGGTGTTCAGGAGCGGTTCGCGTTCTCTTTGGCTCTTGACTCATCTCGCTGACGCGTGTTCAGATGATTTCAGGCGTGTTACAGGACCGAAGGAACGGACATGGGGATCGAGTCCACCGGTCACAGTCGAGGAAATCCACGCTTGTACGAGCTAGTGGAGCACGCACCTAAGACTGGGAAGAGTCCCACCGTCTGGGCCTGGCCCGAGATTATTGGCTGGCTCAAAGTTGCTGGTCAACCGGTGCCTGGGCCATGGCCACCTCACCAGAAGCCGCGGCCGGAACCCGAGGAGGAGGCCCTACCCGTAGCGGTCGCCGAGCCCGCGCGTACGCCTCCCGAGCCCGCGCGCCCTGCCGCGGAGCCGAAGCCCCCCGCCGCCAAGCCCGCGCGCCGGACCAAGACGCAGTACCGAGTCTCCTACCGCACTCGATACGACTAATCATCCATACGCAAGAGCCCCAAAAGACCCGCCGCTGGCTCGACGCGCTCAAGTAAGAGTTTGCCGGAATCAGGAGGATCTTATGTATCCATCCCGTTTTCGTTACGAGGCCCCGCGTTCTTTGGAGGAAGCGCTCGACATCTTAAAGACTTACGGCGACGAGGCGAAGGTGCTCGCGGGTGGGCAGAGCCTCATCCCGCTCATCAAGTTGCGCTTCGCCTCACCAGAGATGCTCGTCGACATCAACAACATCCCCGACCTGGATTACCACCGGGCGGATCCAGACGGGACGCTACGCGTCGGCGCGCTGTGCCGCCACGCGGACCTGGAGCGCTCCCAGATCATCAAGCGCCAGCAGCCGACTATGGCGGCTGCGGCGCCGATCATCTCCGATCCGATCGTCCGGAACCGTGGGACCCTGCTCGGCTCCCTGTGCCACGCTGATCCGCAGGGCGACTGGGGGTCGGTGATGATGGCGCTCGGCGGGCAGGTCGTCGTGGTCGGCCCTGAGGGCAGGCGCACCATCCCCGTCGCGCAGCTCATCGTGGGGCCGTTCCAGAACTCGCTGCGCCCCGGGGAGATCGCGGTCGAGGCTGTCGTGCCGGCGCCGAAAGACTCCGTTTCGGGGACCTACCTCAAGCTGGAGCGGAGGGTAGGCGACTTCGCCACCGTCGGGGTGGCGGTGGCGCTCGAGTCGTCCGGCGGGCGCGTGACCCGGGCCGGCATCGCGCTGACCGGTGTCGGACCCTCCAACATCCAGGCCACGGCGGCCGAGCAGGCGCTGGTCGGCAGCACCCTCAGCGCCAGCACGATCGAGCAGGCAGCCCGGTTGGCGGCCCAAGCAGCCCAGCCCAAGAGCGACCATCGTGGGAGCGCGGAGTACAAGCGCCACGTCGTGTACACGTTCGTCACACGCGCGTTAGGCGGTCGCGCAGCACGAGCGGCCTGAGATGCGAACCGGTCCGTTTACCGCAATGGCGACCTCAAGGAGGGCGGCGTGGAAGAGCGCCGGATAACAGTCAAAGTCAACGGAGATCCTAAGGTCGTCGATGTTGAGCCTCGCCTGCTCCTGGTCCACCTCCTCCGCGAGGGGCTGGGGCTGACCGGCACGCACCTCGGCTGCGACACGACGAACTGCGGTGCGTGCACCGTGCTCTACGACGGCCGGCCAGCGAAGTCGTGCACGATGCTCGCCGTCCAGGCGGACGGGCATGAGGTCACCACCGTGGAGGGCATGGCCCTCGCGAGCGAGCTCCACCCCGTGCAGGAGGGCTTCAAGGAGGAGCACGGGCTGCAGTGTGGCTTCTGCACCTCTGGGATGATGCTGACCGCCATGGCGCTCCTCAAGGAGAACCCCTCCCCGACGGAGGAGGACGTGCGCTGGGCGCTGTCAGGCAACCTCTGCCGCTGCACCGGCTACCAGAACATCGTGAAGTCAGTGCTCTGGGCCGCGGAGAAGATGCGGTCCGAAGCCGCCGTATGGCGCTGACGGCACCAGGCAAGGAACGGAGGAACGACGTGGCGCTAGATGAAATCAAGATCGGCGGCATGGGCGCGAGCCGCAAGCGGGTTGAGGACAACCGCTTCATCCGCGGCAAGGGCAACTACACCGAGGACATCAAGCTGCCCGGCATGCTGCACATGGAGATCCTTCGATCACCTGTCGCCCACGCGCGGATCAAGTCGATCAACACGAGCAAGGCGTGGGAGATCCCGGGCGTGCACATGGTGCTCACCGGCGAGATGGCGGCCCAGCACAACCTCGCGTGGATGCCGACGCTGTCCTACGACACGCAGGCGGTGCTCGCCACCGACAAGGTGCGTTTCCAAGGCCAGGAGATCGCATGCGTCGTCGCCGACAACCCCTACATCGCCAAGGACGGGTGTGAGGCGATAGCCGTCGAGTACGAGCCGCTGCCCGTGATCGTCAATCCCGAGCAGGCCCTCGCGCCCAACGCGCCGTTGATCCGCGACGACAAAGAGGGCCAGGACGACAACATCTGCTACCGCTGGGAGGTCGGCGACAAGGAGGGCACCGCGCGCGCCTTCGCCCAGGCGGACGTGGTCTCGACGCTGCAGCTGCACTACCCGAGGTCGCACCCGTCGCCGATCGAGAACTGCGGGTCGATCGCGGACTACAACCCCGCGACGTCCAAGCTCACCGTCTATATGACGACGCAGGCGCCGCACGTGATCCGGACTGCGGTGGCGCTGGTGGCCGAGCTGCCCGAGCACATGATCCGGATCATCTCGCCTGACATCGGTGGCGGCTTCGGCAACAAGGTCCCCGTCTACCCGGGGTACGTGTGCTCGATCCTCTGCTCCATCCTGCTCGGGCGGCCAGTCAAGTGGATCGAGGACAAGTACGGCAACCTCATCTCCACCGGGTACGCCCGCGACATGTACCTCAACAGCGAGCTCGCGCTGCGCAAGGACGGCAAGATCCTCGCCGTGCGCTTCCACGCGGACTCGGACCACGGCGCGTTCTTCTCCGACGCCCAGCCCAGCAAGTTCAAGATCGGGCTGCTCCACTCGGCGTTCGGTTGTTACGACATCCCGTACGGGCACATCACGGCCCAGGGCACCTACACCAACAAGGCGCCCGGAGGAGTCGCGTACCGGTGCTCGTTCCGCGTGACGGAGGCGATGTACTTCCAGGAGCGCGTCATCCAGGCGGCCGCCACTGACCTGGGCATGGACCCGGCCGAGCTCCGGCGGATCAACCTCGTCAAGGACCACCAGTTCCCGTACCGCACGCCCTTCGGGTTCCTGCTCGACTCGGGGCAGTACGAGAAATGTTTGAACGTCGCGCTGGACGCCATCGGCTACCAGGACTTCCTGCGCGAGAAGGAGGAGGCCCGCGCCCAGGGCCGCCGGCTCGGGATCGGCATCTCCACGATGACCGAGCCGCTCGGGGCTGGCAACAGCCGCGAGTACGACATCCTCGGCCTCAAGATGTTCGACTCCGCGGAGCTGCGCGTGCACCCGAGCGGGAAGGCGCTCCTGAGAGCCGGAACGAGGACTCAAGGCCAGGGGCATGAGACGACGTGGGCGCAGATCGTCGCCCACGAGCTGGGCATCCCCGCCGAAGACGTGCTCGTCGAGGAGGGCGACACCGACACCGCGCCGTACGGCCTGGGAACCTACGCCTCCCGCAGCACCCCAGTTGCCGGAGCGGCGATCGCGATGGTGTCCCGCAAGATCCGCGCCAAAGCGAGGAAGCTCGCGGCCCACCTCCTCGAGGTGTCCGAGGAGGACGTCGAGTGGGAGCTCGGCCGCTTCTACGTGCGGGGCGCCCCCGATCGGGGCGTCAGCATCCAGGAGTGCGCGATGGCCGCCTACGGCAACATGCCCGACGGCATGGAGCCGGGCCTGGAGGGCAACGCCTACTACGACCCACCCAACCTGACCTGGCCCTTCGCGTGCTACGTCGTGACCGTCGAGGTCGACCCTGAGACCGGCGTCTGGGACGTGCTGCGGATGGTCGCCGTCGATGACTGCGGCGTGCGCATCAACCCCATGATCGTCGAGGGCCAGATCATGGGTGGGATGACCGAGGCGTACGCCATGGCGAACATGCAGTTCATCACGTTCGACGCCGATGGCAACTGCGTCGGGTCCAACTACTTGGACTACCTCCTGCCGACGGCTTGGGAGACGCCCGGCTTTGAGCTGCACGAGGTCGTCACGCCGTCGCCGCACCACCCGATCGGCGCGAAAGGCATCGGGGAGTGCGCGACCGTTGGCGGCCCAGCGGCGTTCGTCAACGCCGTGATGAATGCCCTCGAGGACACCGGTGTGCGCAACATCGACATGCCGTTGCTGCCCGACCGGGTATGGGAGGCCATCAAACACCGGCGCGACGTGTCCGGCGCGCCGCCGGTCAAAACCGATTGAGCGCTGGATGAGCTGAGAGCGATGGATGGATGGGACGTCCTCGAGCGTGCCCGCGAGCTTGCACAGCGGGGAGAGGCGTTCGCGCTGGCGACCGTCGTGTGGCGGCGAGGCCCATCCTCGGGCAAGCAGGGCTACCGGGCCATCGTCACGCCCTCCGGGCAGGTGCACGGCTGGATCGGTGGGGCCTGCGCGGAGCCAGTGGTTGTCCGCGAGGCGCGGCGCGTCCTGCAAGAGGGCGTGCCGCGCCTCGTGTTCCTCGGGACTCCCGGCGAGCTGGAGGCGGCAGCGCGTGACGGGGTGACCCTCGTGCCGATCTCGTGCCACAGCGAGGGCGCCCTCGAGGTCTACATCGAGCCAGTGGAGCCGCGGCCACACGTCGTGGTCGTCGGGCGCTCGCCAATGGCGGCTGCCCTGGTGCAGATGGCGCAGGCGATCGGATGGCGCACCGTGCTCGTGGATCCCGACGGCGGCGCTCCCGAGGATCACCCCTCAGCCAACCGCGTCGTCAGCAAGCTCGATTTCGAGGCGGCCGGGGTGGACGCGAACTCACTTGTCGTCGTGGCCACGCAGGGCCATCACGACGAGGACGCCGTGGAGCAAGCCCTGGCGGCGGGACCCGCCTACATCGGCCTGGTGGGATCCCGCCAGCGGGGCGCCTCGGTGCTCGCCTTCCTCAGGGACCGGGGCGTGCCTGAGGAGGCGCTCGGTCGCGTGCGGGTGCCGGCCGGCCTCGACCTCGGGAAAACCTCGCACCGCGAGATCGCCGTCGCGATCTTGGCGGAGCTGGTGGAGCTGCGGGCCGCCGGGGCGCTGACCGCCGGGGCGCCAGCGGAGGCTCCTGAGGCGGAGGAGGCCGTCGACCCGGTGTGCGGCATGGCTGTGGAGGTCGGGTCCGCGCGCCACAAGGCCGATCACCAAGGCGTCACGTACTACTTCTGCTGCCCGGCATGCCGCAAGGCGTTCGAGGAGGATCCCGCCGCGTACGCCGGGCCGGGGGCGAAGCCGTGAACCGGAGGGGGAACTCATGCTGATCGAGAACGAGTTCGAGGTCGCCGCGCCGCTCGAGCAGGTGTGGCGGCACATGCTCGACGTCCCGCGTATCGCGCCCTGCATGCCCGGCGCCGAGCTGACCGAGGTCCTCGGCGACGGCACCTACAAGGGGCGGGTAACCACCAAGATGGGGCCGGTGTCGCTGCGCTTCGCCGGCACGGCAAAGATCGTGGAGCGCGACGAGGCCGCCAAGCGGCTTGTGGTGCACGCGACCGGGTCCGAGGAGAAGGGCAAGGGCCAGGCCAACATGTCGATGACGGCGACGCTGGCGCCGACTGGCGCCGGCCGGACGCGGGTCAAGGTCGCTCAGGACCTCCAGCTGTCTGGGGCAGCCGCCCAGTACGGCAGGGGCATGATCCAAGACGTCACGAGCGTGCTCATGCGCAGCTTCGCCGACTGCATCGCGGACGACATCGGCAGGGCAAGCCGGGGGGAGGCGCCCGCAGCCGCCGCTGCCCCGGTGAAAGGGCTCAGAGTCGGCATCAAGGCGATGGTGATGGCGATCAAGCGGTTCTTCCGCCGGCTCTTCGGCGGAGGCGCAACGACGTGATGGTTACAACAACCCTCGAAGGAGCGCAGATATGACGCTGTGGTGGATCGGCAACCTCATCCTCTACCTCGTGGTGTTCCCCGTGGTCCTGGTGTTGCTCTACCGCGTGCTCGCCCCCGTCGAGCGCATCCGCAAAGTCGCGGACCAGATCCTGGAGAACGGGGTCACCCTCGCTGGGATGCTCGACCCTGTCCCCGAGCTGCTGGCCGAGACCGACAACACCGTGAAAGAGGTGGCTGTCGGCGCGACACGGTACGCGGGCAGCGTCGGGCGCCTCCTGGGCTCCTAGCGTCTCACGACGACCGAAAGGACACAGCCATGCCGCTGGTTGCGTGGGTCACCGTAGTGGCCTTTGTGCTGGTGATCGCCGTCACTGCTGTGGCGCTGCTGCGGGTCATCTTCAGCCTGAATCACGTCACCCGCACGCTTGACTCGCTGATCGGGGGGGTGAGGGCCATCGCCAACTCGACGAGGACCGTCCCCGAGGTCATCCCGTCGGTCAACAAGAACCTCAAGCCGGTGAGGGATTTCTGTGAGTCCGTATAAGCCACCGAGTTGGAGGGCTGCAAGATGATCCTTCTCGCGCCGTATCCACCCGTGGTGGATCCCGACCTGATCGGGCCGAACTTGTTCGGCTGGAACGTAGGCTTCGCGATCGTGATCGTGGTCCTTGTGGCGGTCGTGGCTTTGGTCAGCCCGATCCTGGCCCTCGCGACGCGGATTGGCGTGCAGGCGTCGTTGATCAAAGAGGCGCTGCAGCAGTCATACCAGAACACGCGACCGCTGGCGGACCTGCGAAAAACCATCGACCACGCAGAGGTCATCGTCGCAGGGCTGCACCGCGGCCGCGTGCGGCTGGGAGGGGGGTAGCGATGCCAGTTATCGGGCTCGCGCGGGAGGAGATCACCTACTGGATGATCGCGATTGGCGTCGGCTTCGTGGTCGTCCTGGTGGTGATCCTGTTGCTGACCTTCTTGGTGCTGCAGGTGAAGACCATTGACCGTGAGGTCACAGACGTCCGCGACACCTTGCGGTCGATCACTGGGAACACCGCGAACACCACGCTCATCCCCCAGACCGCCGCCGGGGTCGACGCGGTGCTGGCCGAGGGCCTCCAGCACCACCTGTTCCTGGGCAGGGTGCTCGGAAAGGTGAAGCCATGACCACGACCACGCTTGTCGTCCTGTCCGTTGTCGACCTCGTGCTGCTGGTCGCGGTGCTCGCCATCTACCTCTTCTGGGTCGGAGTGCTGCTCAACCGCATCGCCGGCAACCTCGAGGAGTGCAACGAGAGCGTCAAGACCATCATCGACCACGCCAAGCTGATCCGCCCCGGCGTCGAGCACATCAACCGGACCGGCGGGGTCGTGGCCGGCGCGCTGCCGCTGCTCTACGGGTTCGCAGAGCGCATCATCGCCGAGACCACACCGACCGCACCCCCGCCAGCGGACGGGCGTGTCGCGCTGCCCGCCTCAAAGCGGCGGCGGTCACGGCTGACCGAGGCGGTGGGGTTCACTCCCCCCGGCGCGTAAGGTCCGCGAGCTACCGAGTAGGAGAGCGGCAGGATGATCGTCATTCTCGCGCAGCAGGCCGAGGCAAACCTGACCGGTTGGAATTGGGGTTTAGCGATCGGGATTGTGGTCGTGTCGGCTGTCGTGGCACTGGTCACCCCGATCCTGATCCTCGCGTGGCGGATCGGGAAACAGGCGCCGATGATCAACGATGCGTTGCAGCAGTCATACCAGAACACGCGACCGCTGGCGGATCTGCGGAGGACCATCAACCACGCTGAGGTCATCGTCGCAGGGCTGCACCGCGGCCGCGTGCGGCTAGGGGGTGGGTAGCATGCCGGAAGCAGAGGTGACCCGCTGGGTGATCGCCCTCATCGGCGGCGCCGTCGTGCTGGTTGCGGTCGTCGCGCTGCTGACCTTGCTGATCGTGTTGGTGAAGACCATTGACCGTGAGGTCGTCAAGATCCGCAACACGCTCCGGTCGATCACTGGGAACACCACAAACACCACACTCATCCCCCAGACCGCCGCCGGGGTGGATGCGGTGCTCGCCGAGGGCCTCCAGCATCACCTGTTCTTGGGCAGGGCGCTCGGGGAGGTGGAGTCATGACCACGCTTGTCGTCCTGTCAGTTGTCGAGATCGTGCTGCTGATCGCGGGGCTCGCCATCTACCTCTTCTGGGTGGGAGTGCTGCTCAACCGCATCGCCGGCAACCTCGAGGAGTGCAACGAGAGCGTCAAGACCATCATCGACCACGCCAAGCTGATCCGCCCCGGCGTTGAGCACATCAACCGGACCGGCGGGGTCGTGGCCGGCGCGCTGCCGCTGCTCTACGGGTTCGCAGAGCGCATCATCGCGAAGGCGGCGCCCGCCGCACCCCCGCCAGCGGACGGGCATGTCGCGCTGCCCGCCTCAAAGCGGCGGCGGTCACGGCTGACCGAGACGGTGGGGTTCACTCCGCCCAGTGAGTAACGCGAAGGTGGAGCGGTCGGCCTAGAGCGGCAGCTCGTCAGGGCCGCGCGGGGCGAGCGGGCCGGTCGTCGGTGCCGAGTACTCGCCGATCCACTCGTCCTTCCAGGCCTTGTCGTACTTCTGGACGTTGCAGTGGGGGTCGTAGATGGCCGTGAGCTCCTGGGCAATCATCTCCCGGTGGGGCCGCGTCCCACCAGGGACCTCGAAGGTGGCGATGTGGACCTTCCACCGCGAGCCAGCGCGCTTCACCCAGCAGTGGGCGCGCGGGTGCTTGAAGGGAAAGCCCTCCTCGGCGAGGTTGTCGGAGTGGCCGACGTAGATGACCGCGTACCGGTCGGGCTTGGTCTCGGGATCCGGCTTGTAGAGGATGGCGTACACGGCAGGCGCGCTCGGCGGAGTCCAGCCACCAAGGAGCCTCGGCCCCTCGAAGGGGTACCCCGCCAGCGTGCCGAGCCGGATCATTGCCCGGCCTGAGCGTCCATAGCGCCCAGTGTAGGAAGCCACCAAACCGGCGCACGGTATCCGGGGCCGGCACGGAGCTACGAGTCGCGCCCGCTCAACATCGTGACGATCTTCTCGAGCTTGGAGTCCATCGTCTCGAGCTTGTGGTCCAGCTCGTCGAGCCGGTTGCCGTGCCGCGCCTGCGTCGCCGCGATCCCCACGATCTTCTGGTCGATCTCGTCGAGCTTGGCGTCCAGCTCGTTGAGGCGGTTGCCGTGCCGCGCCTGCGTCGCCGTGATCCCCACGATCTTCTGGTCGATCTGGTCGATCTGGTCGAGCCGGTCGCCGTGCCGCGCCTGCGTCGCCGTGATCCCCTCAAGCATCCCGTAGATCGCCTGGACATCGTTATCCAGCTGCTTGATCTTCCGCTGCGCCTCAGCCTGAATCGTCATTCAGGCAATCTACCCCGCCCTCGAATGCGACCCTAATCCCAGGCGTGGCGCTACGCGTTCTCGTCCTCGCTGATGGCCTCGACCCGCACGATCGGGAACACCGGGAGGCCGGCCTTCTCCACGGCCTGGGCGAAGATCTCCGTGGCCTTGGAGATCGCCTGGTCGCGGGTCTCGGCGGCCACGACAACCTGCGCGCCGTAACGGTTGGTCCCGATCCCGGTCGCGATGCCCCCGCTTGTCGCGACCGCATCGGCCAGCGCGACGACCTCCTCACGCGTCATGACGCGGTCGCCCTCGGCCTCGATCCCAACGCTCCATCTGCTGCTCATCGGGGCTCTCCTCTAGCCAAGCTTTGGAAGCAACTCGGCCAATTCCTCCAGGCTGGAGAGGTCATGGCCGGACAGGAGCACGTCGATGTGGGGGTAGGCGACCATCATGCCGAGCGTCTGGGGTCGGTACTCAAGATTGTCGCCTTTGTGGGGGTTCATCCACACGATGTGGTGGCACAGGCGCGAGAGCCGCTCCATGGCCGTGGCGAGGACCTCTGGGTCGCCTCGGTCGAGGCCGTCGGAGCAGATCACGACGACCCCGCCCCGGCAGGCGCCTCTGCGCCCCCAGCTCCGCACGAACCCGTCGAGCGAGTCGCCGATCCGGGTTCCCCCCTCCCAGTCCAGCACGACCTTCGCGGCCTGCGCCAGGGCCTCGTCTGGGGTTCGCGTCTGGAGCGACTTGGTGATGCAGGTGAGGCGGGTGCCGAAGCAGAACACCTCTACCTTCTGGGACGCGCGCTTCGCCGAGTACGCGAACTGCAGCAGGCATCGGGAGTAGTCGGCCATCGACCCCGAGATGTCCAAGATGAGGGTCAGCGGGCGCATACGCACACGCCGCTGGCGCCAATACAGGTCGACCATCTCGCCGTGCGTGCGCAACGACTCACGGATCGTACGGCGGAGGTCGGGGCTGCGCCCCGAGGACGCCGCCTTCGTGCGCCGTGTGCGGCGCTTGGGGGGGGTCAGCCGTATGCGCGCCATGATGCGCCGCAGCGCCTCAAGCTCCTCGGGGGTGCAGGCCGCGAAGGACTTGTGCCTGAGGATCTCGATGCTCGACGCCATCAGCCCGAGGAGCGCCTCCTCGTCACGCTCCTCACCAGAGGGCTCTGTCGCAGGGATCTCGAACACCGTCTCGGACTCGGCGCCGGCCTGCGCCTTGATCCTCAGCAGCTCATGGACGGGGCTATCCACCGCTAGGAAGAAGCTCCGGAACACCTCGTCGTAGACGGGGATATCGTCGCGGCGGGTGATGAGGCTGGTCCGCCCTGCCCAGTACAGGTCCACCAGGTCCGTCGGGTCCAGCGGGACCATCGCCTCGCAGTAGGTCAGGATGTCGCCCGAGCCGACCGCGAGCCCCTCCGCGCGAAGCGCCCGGCCGAAATTGACGAGCACCGAGACGAGCCCATGGTTGCCGCTCACCATCGGGGCGCGGCAAATCCGCGAGGCATCCGGGGGAGCTCAGGCACAGGAGGTGATCTCCTCCAGGTTGTCCCGCACCAAGTCCAGGTCGTCGCGCTCTTTCACGACCGACCCAAGGGTCATCTCGACGGCGTCAGCGGTCAGGCTCGTCTCGCCGAGGAAATCGAGCGTGCGGGCCCAGTCGATCGTTTCCGCGATGCCCGGCGGCTTCGCAAGGTCCATCTGGCGGAGCCGGTTGACCGCTGCGACCACCTTGCGGGTGAGCGCCTCGGACACCCCAGGCTCCCGCACGGTCACGATCTCGACCTCGCGCTCAGGCGCCGGGTAGTCGATCCAGTGGTACATGCAGCGCCGTTTCAAGGCGTCGTGCAGCTCGCGGGTGCGGTTGGAGGTGAGCACCACCAGTGGGGGGCGCTCCGCCTTGACCGTTCCCACCTCAGGGATGCTGATCTGGAAGTCGGACAGGATCTCGAGCAGAAACGCCTCGAACTCATCGTCAGCGCGGTCGACCTCATCGATCAGCAGGACGGCCTTGTCGCCAGCGTGGATGGCCTGCAACAGGGGCCGCTCCAGGAGGAACTTCGGGCCGAAGAGCTTCTCAACCGCCTGCTCGTCGCTGATATGGCGCTCGGACAAGGCCCGGATGTGCAGGAGCTGGCGGGCGTAGTCCCACTCGTACAGAGCCTGGCTCGTGTCGATGCCCTCGTAGCACTGCAACCGGATCAGCTTGCGGTTGAACACCGAGGCCAGCACCTTGGCGATCTCGGTCTTGCCCACGCCCACCTCCCCCTCCAGGAGGATGGGCCGCTCCAGTGACAGCGCCACGAACACCGCCGTCGCCAAGCCCCGGTCCGCCAGGTAGCTGCCCCGCCGCAACATCGCAGTCAGCTCATGGACGGTACTCGGATAGTTCATGAGCAATCTCCTTCGCGCGCCGGAGGTCGCTGAGGGGGAACGTCACACCAGTCGACGGCGAACCGCGCTCAGGGTGCTCAAGGTGCGAGCACCGGGGGTGGCACGGTGGGATCCCCTCCTTGGCGTTCGCGCACAACCCAGCTTGTGCTGGTTGCGTTCTACTTCGGCTCCGACGAGCCGAGCGCAAGGTCCCTCACGCTCTGGGCCTCGGGGTTCAGCTTGCCCTCACGCGCGAGCTTCATCTTCCAGGCAGCGCGGAGATCGTTGCCCACCGGCGAATCCGCCGGTGCCCCGGCATCCTCAACCAGCCACTGGAACCCAACGTTCACCATGTTCTTGCACGATTTCGTGTTGCCGCAGGCCTCGTCGATATCCGCGATGGTCTGCGCTCTCGCGCCCCAGATGCCGCGCAGCACGGAGAGCGCCTGCTCGCCCTCATCCGGCGGGTTGTCGGTCGGTCGGACGTTCTCGTTTTTTTCGCTCATGTTCTGAGCACCCTCTCAGCTGCGGTGGCGCTGCCTGTGGTGGAGCGCCATGATCCGCGCGTCGACGTCAAGCTTCCTACGCGTCGTCCCCTTTTTGGCAGGTCAGGGCAGTAGACACTCGTATCGTCCATGGTACACAGCAGCGCTGAGCGGGCCTCTCTGCAGCCAAGTCTTGGCGGTTGGGGGGGATGGCGGAGTCCCCCGGTTGCTTGACTCAGCGCGGCCTGCGCGGCGACCTGCGCCTGGCCGAGTCCGACCTCGCCGCCCGGACCGCCGCGGCGGTCTCCGGCAGCCTTTCCAACCCCACCGCGGTCTCGGCCTGCGCCCGCGCCTCACCACCTATACCAGTTGTGCATGATCAGCATGCACCAGATGCATATAAACCATACAAAAAGTGCGTTGGTTTACACTGTGGGCATAGACGAGCCCCATGGCGGGACACGGAGGTCGCCACAGATGGACAGCAACCAGTCGAAGCGCTACTGCCAGTGCGGGATACGGCTGGCCCGCGACAACCCCGACTCGCGGTGCTCGGCATGCCAGCGGAAGGCCCGCGACCGCGCGCTGCACCCCCCGGAGGTCCCAGCCGAGTTCTGGGAGACCGACCAGCTGCGTGACGCCTTTGCCGGCCAGCACATGGGCCAAGTCATCCGCGCCTACCGGCACCATCCTTTCCATGGCACACGGGTGTTGTCCCAAGAGCTGGTCGCCGGCTGGCTCGGGATCACCCAGACGCAACTCAGCCGGCTCGAGAGCGGCCGGCCGGTCCGCGACCTCGACCGGCTCGTTCGCTGGGCGCAGACTCTTCGGATTCCCGCGCGGCACCTGTGGTTCGACCTTCCCGGGCAGCGGCGGGGCGCCGCCGAGCACGTGGAGCACGGCGCGGCCACCCACCAGCCGCTCGTGATCGCCGACTTGACCGACCTGCTCCACCTACTCGACGCTGGCATACCGCTCATGCTCAGTGCAGCATGGAGCCCAAGCCCATCGAGCAAGGTGGTCCCCGTGGACCGCAGACACCTCACCAAGGCCGTCCTCACCGCCCCCTTGATCCCCGCCGCAGTCCAAGCGCGACTCGCCGACGAGGCTCGGTTCCCCGTCGACGCCACGTTGGTCGACGCCTACGAGCGGACCGCCGCCCGCCTCGCCGGCAAGTACATCGCTCACGATCCCAACGCGCTCGCGCCGGAAGCCGCCACCTACGCCGACCGCGCGCTCGCGCTGCTGGACCGCCCCATGGCCGGCGAGCTGCGTCATAGGCTGTCCGCGGTCGCGGTCAGCCTGTGCGCTCAGACCGGCCTGCTCGCACTCCATACCGCCACGACCAGCCAAGCCCGCCGCTACCTCGCGCTCGCCCGCGACGCCGCGGCAGACAGCCAGGACCCGACGCTGTCCGCCCAGGCGCTCGGCGCCTCCTCCGAGCTGCACTCGCCACTGACCTACGGCGGCAACAGGGGGAACCCCGAGCGTGCCGTCACCATGCTTGACCAGGCCATCGCCAACATGGGGAAGGCTGACGGCCACACCCAGGGGTGGCTGTACCTGTGGCGCGCGGACGCGGCTTCCGACGCGGAGGACATCGATACCGCTTGGGCCAACGTGGAGCGCGCGCATCAGGCGCTCGCGACTGTCGCGGGCTCGGGTCAGGGGCTCTTCTCTCCCGCCGGGCTGTTCCGCGGCCTGAACGGGCGGGCGGGCTTAACCCATAGCCAGGCGCTGACCCAGACCGTGGCTGGCCGCTACGGTGAGGCGGACCCTGCCCTGGTCGCGCTCTCCCAACGGATGACCGGGCGAGGCTACGTCATCGTGATGTGCGACCTGGCCGCCGTCCGGGTCGCTGCAGGCGAGCCGGAGGGCGCATGCCAAGCCCTAGGCGACGCGCTCGACCGTGCGCTCGCGGCCGGGTATACGAGGGGGATCGAGCGCATCCTCGGTGTGCGCGGCCGGTTCCACGACACCTGGGCGCAACTGGAGTGCGTGCGGGCGCTAGACGACCAACTCCGCCTCGCCCTCCTCCCCGCATAGCGCCAGACCGCCCAGTGGGCTATGAACTGTAGCTTTCCTCCGTATATGAAGGAAAGTGGCAAATTATCTATCACGCGCGAACCGCCTCGTGCCGCTTTCCTTCTCCTGCGGAGGAAAGCTGCGTCATTGGTCGACTTGACGCCGTATGCGCGGCTCCGCCCACCGCGCCCATCGAATAATCGTCTTTCCCAGAAGCTACGGGGACCAGGCCCTGGCCTAGTCCCCGTAGTCTTCCAGCCCCCCCTCTTTAGGTCGTCAGAGGGAAGCGGCCCCAGCCGGCGCTACCGCCGACACCAGCCACGGGCGCTTTCCCGCCGGTGCCATCGACGCCGAAGCCGTCAGGCGGGCTGGTCAGCGGTGCTGGAGCGAGGCCCAGCACTCTCATCCCCGGAACGACGGCAGTCACGGGCATGAGGTGCGGTAGCTCCCCCCGACCATTTGCAGTACTCATGCGCGCCCCCTTGTCGCTTGACTGCTGGGTTGGCCACCGCAGTGTGTGACGTATCGTTTGTCCGATACTTTGCAGATCGAGAGACTATCGGCGTTCTTAGAGATTCATGAGCCCTTCGGCGTAATTATCGGGCTCGCCACCTACGACTGCACATCAATAAAGGTACGCGCCACCCATGGCTCACGCAAGGGAAAAGTTTGACGAATCCGCGTATCGCTGCCGCAACCGCCCAAGACCACGAGCGGCCGGCAGGGGTCAGGCGACCTCGGCGTCAGGCTGGGGGAAGCGGGTCACCAGCGTGATGACCAGGTGCGCGACTCCGAGCAGGATCGAGATGGTCAGGGCAGGCTTCTCCGCGCTGAAGCGGAAGATGAACGGCGCGAGCACGAGGAAGAACCCGAGGAGGTAGTCGAGCGTGGCGTGCGCTGCAGGTGGGATGACGCCAAGCACGCCGGCTGGGCCTTTGCTGAGCAGGGCCACGGCGAGGATGACGACTCCGACCCCGACGAAGACTGGGAAGGCCGGCTCGGCCTGGAACCCGAAGATGAACGGCGCGAGCATGAAGAAGACTCCGGCGACGTACTCGATCGCTTCGTGCACGACCCACGGCAGCAGGCGAACCGGCGACACTCGCGCACCTCCTAGGCGTTCCCATGCTTGGCAGTCCTCGGCTTCGCCACACGGGCGGTGATAGCGGGGAGCCTAACAGCAGTCCGTACCCGGACGACCGGGATTTACTCCCCCTGGTAAGGGGCAGGCTCCTCCTCTGCCGCCGCGAGGGGCACCCTGGGCTCGAACCAACGGCCCTCTGGGGGCAGGCGGGTGAGGTCGACGCGCGGAAGCGGGACGCTGAACAGGTCGGGGATGTCAGCGAAGTCGATGAAGTGAATCGATTCAGCGTGGCTGAGCCTGCCGGCGTGCTCGGCGAACCCGATCGCGGTGACCGCGACGCCATTGCTTGCGAACTTCTCGAGCGGCCCCAGGAAGTTGTTCGCGTCATGCGACGCGACGACGACCTCGGCTAGCTCCTTGTCGCCCGCCTGGTCGGTGAGGTAGCGGATCATGTCCTCATCGACGTCGGAGCCTGGCGTCCGCGGCTTCGCGAACACGCGGTAGCCCACGGAGAGCAGCCAGACGACCCACTGTTGGAGCCGGTCAGCATGGTATTCGGGGACGTTGACAAAGACCGCGGCCTCGTTCTCCATCCCCTCACCGCCAGCCACAAACCAGCGCGCTAACGCGAGGAAGTCCGGACGCTCGGCGGGCGTGGGCCTTGCTCCCACGATCGATGCGATTGCCATGTCAATGTTTGGTGCATCCCAGACCAGGCACCGGCGGGTCGGCATCCATCCTCCTCGCTCTTGGACGCCAGGGTATCCGTCACGGCTGCCCGGCAACCGCTTCGCCGCACGGTGGCAGGCCTGGCCGGTCGGCGAGTGTGAACCGGCAGCCAAACCGGTGGTCCGCGACCTCTTGGGGGTTGAGCACGTTGTCACCGGCGGGACGCGGGCCGCCGTTCACCCACTTGACGAGATCAGCGAAGCCGGCCTCAAGCTCTTCGGGCGCGAATGCGCAGTGCGGGACGGCGCGGATCGCCCTCACCACCAGGCGGTCGGCGGCGCCTCGCGCGATCGCCTCGCGCATGTAGATCTGCTCCATTGAGAAGGGAACGAACAGGTCCCCGATCGTGTGCATGCTCATGGCCTTGACCGGCAGGTCGCCAGTGATGATCGGGAACGGCGGCTTGGCCCGGGGCTGCGGCCTCACGCGCAGGACCTTGGCGTTCAACTCGGCCTCGACCTGGGACTGAGCGGGGTCAGCATCGAGCTGGTAGCGCGCGCCGACGTTGCCGACGATCGCCTCAATCGGCGGGTTCGGCGGACCACTGTAGCGGCCGAGCAGGAACGGGATGCCATCGGCATCAGTATCCGGCCCGCTCCAGAATGCGAATGCCTCATCGAACAGCGGCCGTTCGCCACCGGTCAGGAACTTGGTGGCGGCGGCGAGCTGCTGGCCCCGATCGGTCAGCGCCAGGCCTGGCCCGTAGCCGAGCGCCGCCTGGATTGCGGGCGCCGTCACGGACCGGTAGTCCAAAGGCGGTGGGTGGGCCGTCTCCACGCCAGCGAGGGCCGCGGCGACGAGCGCGTGGTCCAGGAAGAAGTCGAACAGCTCGACGTCGCCGAGCGCGCCGCACACTGGCATAGCGCCGTCATACGCGCCAGGGCGGCGCTCGATCCCCGCGGCGGTGACGTGCCCGCCCATAGACACGCCCATGAGGTAGGTGCGGTGGGGCTCGCCGAAGCGCTTGGCGAACAACTCGCGCAGCGCCTCAGTGTCCTCGATGCCCTCCTCGACGGCGTAGCCGTTGCGCCGGTAGCTCGACGCCGCCCAGGCGAACCCGTTACGCACCAGATACGCGCGGATCGGCGGGTCGTCGACTGTCAGCTCAGGGCCGTCCCCATGGAAGCCATGCGCGAACATCAGCAGCTGCCCGTTCCAGTCGTCGGGCACCTCGATGCGGTAAGCCGCTCCCCCCTGCACGCCCCAGCGTTGCTTCGCCGCCGTCCCCGGGATGGGGCCGAACGGCAGCTTCGACTCGTCAACAAATGGCTGCTGTGCCGGCGTTCCTGGTGTTGGTGCTCGCGGCGAGGGCGCCGGGGAGGGGGCGCGTGAGCACGACACCAGGACGACGCACGAGAGCATCATCGCGAGCAGGGCGGAGTCGCGGCGCATAAGGAGCCTCCCTCTCGTCATCGCCCAGGAACCTACCTGGTGCCTCGGCCAAACCCGCGTTCCATGGGCGGGGAGCCCGCACACGTGGTTGACTGCCATGATGCATATGGATACTCCCCCGATCGATCATGGGGTGGTCGCAACCGCGCGGCGGCTGCTGGCCGCGTATCAGCCAATCGCCCCGGATGATCTCGTTGACCTGCTTACCAAAGAGGGCGTGGCCGTACCCAAAGACGAGGACCCGCGCCGCTGGGTCGTCCGGCACCTCAACGTCCATCCAGGCACGTGGGAGCTGCCAGATCGGCGGATGATCGACACGGAGACGCTGTTCGAGGGGCTGGTCTTGACCCACCGGGCGACGATCACCGAGATCGCCACGGGCATCATCGCGATGGAGCCCGACTTGATCCCGCTGTCCCTGATCGACCGGGTCGACGACCCTGACGGCGACGAGGACGCCTATATCCTGCTGGCCGGCGGCGACCGCGCGACCGTTGGGCGCTACTTCTTGACCAGCCAGGATTTGGAGCGCGACCAATTCGGCCTGAAGGTCCCACCGGAGGCGCTGGGGCAGATGGCAGATGGCGACCTGATCGCCTTCACGGTCACCGGCGGGCGAGTCTCGATCCGCAAGGCCGGCGTGGAGCCCCCACTGCCCCAAGACGTGATCCACCAGCTGCTGGCCGGGTACCGGTCGGTGTACCGCACGCACGCGACCGACCCCGACTACCTGTGGGACGAGCCACACGTCCAGATCCTGGACGTGCTCACTGTGGTGCTGGCGAGCCAGCCCAGCCTGCTCCGCAACCCCGTCCCCCCGCTCGGCGTGCTGTTCAACGCGGCCGGCCTGCAGGCTAGGGGCAGGTATCTACAAATGCCCCCCGAGCTCACCTTGACCGACCTGGACGGGCTTGATGAGGTCGGCGCGGTCGCGCTGCGTCTCTTGCTCCACGCCTACGAGCTGTTTGCCGCCGACCGCGCCTTTGTGATGGAGACGTTGCAGCTGGCGCCGATCCTCCTCGCCCGGATGCTCATGGGCCCGATGGTGGCCACCGCGTTCAGCGCGCACACCGTGCTGCTGCAGATGGAGGACGAGCCCCAGGTCGCGGCATTTGCACGGTCGCTGCTCGGCGACCACTCCTTCAACGCCGGGCCGCATCTGCTGCTCGCGCTATGCGCAGAGGTGCGCGGAGACCCCATCGCCGGCGAAGCGCACCTCGCCGAGTCGCTCCACGGCTACCCCGGCCAGGCAGAGGCGCTGTTGCTGGCCGCTGACTACGCCGAGGATCGCGGTGACGCCGCCACCGCACTCGACTGCCTGCGCAAGTCCGGCGTCAACGACCAGCTGCGGTTGAGGCGCCTGCAGTTCTTCGCCGCCCCAGGGCCAGCCATCGCTGGGCGTGGCGAGCCCTGCCCGTGCGGGTCCGGCCGAGCGCACGGGGTGTGCTGCGCCCACCGCAACGGGCATCCGTGCCACACCCGCGCCGGATGGCTGTTCGCCAAGGCCTTGCGCTACCTGTTGCAGCCGCCCTCGCTGATGGCGATCCGCCAGATCGCCGAGGCGCGCGCCAAGGGCGACACCAAGCCGTTGGCCTGGCAGCGCGCCGCGCTTGGCGACCCGCTCGTGCAGGACCTCGGCCTATTCGAGGGCGGGGTGCTCAGCGAGTTCCTCGACGTCCGCGGTGTCCTGCTGCCCGCCGACGAGCTGGAGCTCGGCCGCTCCTGGGCGGGGATCCGCCGCAGCCTCTACGAGATCACCGGCGTCGAGCCCGGCAACTCCCGCATGAGGCTGCGCGACCTGGCGGGCGGCCAGGAGGTAGTGGTGACCGAGGAGACCGCTGTCCACGCGCTGGACCCCGGCGTGCTGCTCTACGCCCGCGTCGTGCCTGACGGGCGGGGCCACCGCATGGTCGGGGCGCTGCTGCCGATCCCCGCGAGCATGCGCGAGGGCGTGCTGAGCCTGCTCGACCGCAGCGCGGTGGAGATCGCCGCCTGGTTCGCTGAGCCTCATACGCGCTGAGAACGCGGGCGAGTCACCGGGTCAGCGCGCGCCAGCGTCGCAGTTCTGCTCGATATAGGTTGAGACGCGCTCCCAGGAGTCCAGCGAGGACAGGCCGGACGTGAGGCTGCCGATCAGCGCCCCGAGCGGTTTGTCTGTGAGGCCCCTCAGCGCATCCCGCTGGCGCTCCAGAGAATCGCGGACCGCCTCGACGTCAGGCGCGATCTCCTCGGGAGCGACTCTCGTGAGCTTGTCGAAGACGGCTACTGCGTCCTCGAACGCCTCGTCACTCGCGCCCAGCGCCGTGAACAGCGGAGACAGATCACTATGCCCAGCCTCGCCGATCTGGGCAAGCCGGTCGGAGTGCTTGTCGAGATAGCGCTGCTTCTCCTCCGCCAGCGTGTGGCAGAACGCCTCCCGCGAGCGGGTCGGTGTGCACCCGGTCACCAAGGCACTGCCGATCAAGACGAGCGCCAGGCCGCGGCTCCACCCAGCCGGCCATCCGGTCATGACCTCCGTCACCCCCCGCGGCTGCTGACGCCTGCTCCCACTCCGGCGGACCGCCCCACGTGTGGTCAATGTACCAGCAGGGCCGTTGCTGGCTCGGCGCTCCTCTCCCTGGGACTCACGCGCTTAAGGACGTGTTTGAGAACTGCGGCTGTTATCCGTGGGCGAAGCGGAGCGCGGTTTCGGTGGCCCGACCCCTACCACAAGACTTCTCAAACGCGTTCTAACCGAGCGCCATATGCAGCCGAACCACTGTGCCGGTAGAGGATGACCGCAGCTGGACCAGATCGCACACCTGGTTCACGATCCACAAGCCCCGGCCGCTATCTTGGCCGGTTGCCGGGCGCTCCCAGCCGGCGAGCGGATGACCGATCTGTCCTGTATCACGGACCTCGCAGATCATCACGTCATCCTCCAGCCAGACTCGCAAGATGCCCCAGCCGCCGCCGTGGCGCAGGCTATTGGCGGCGACCTCGTGGACCGCCAGCACAAGGTCGGCAGCCCGCGCGGCCCCGAGGCCAGCGCCGACCGCCTGTTGGGACACCAGCCGTCGCAGCGCACCCAGGGCACCGGAATGGAAGACCAGCTCAAGGGGCTGGCAAGGCGGCTCAGGCAATGGATCCTCACCCAGGGCAGCCGCTGTCCCGTTGCCGTGAGAGCGCGCACGCTCCCATTGCCCGCTGTGGCCGACGAAGGGATGGGTGCGGTAAGCCTGGCCAATCACCGCAGGGTCAAGCCCGCCGCTGTCGTAAAGGCAGAGCAGCCAGAATGTCGGGGCATTCGCGAAGGCGACGTTGAGCAGCGCCTCATGCCGCTGGCACTCCATCACCTCGGCGGGGCGACGGCCCGGCCAGATCGGCTCACTGATGCCGCGCAACCGCCAGCTTTGGCCCGCGTGCGCAGCCACAAAGTCTCGCCAGACGGAAAGGATCCTTGCGGGATTGCGCCCGACTTGCGCTATGTCGGCGAAAAGGACCGGACACGCGTCGCTGCTCAAGGCGGACCGCAACATGTCGATCTTGGCGGCGCCTACCATCACCAAGATTGGCTCGCCGGCTAACACAGCATCCCGAATGAACGACGTGGCAGCAGCCACGAACTCGTGGTCTGTGGCATAGAGAAGAGCCTGGTGGCGGAACACAATCTCCTTGGGCTCCCCCTGGAGGAAATGCATCGGCGCACTCACGGTGCCAGGTATTCCCTGATCTCATCCACGGCACTCCCCCTTTCCGAGCAGAGAGAAACACCGCGCCGCACCATCCGGATGAGCGTCATCGCTTCCCCCCCACATGGAGGGGACATGGTGGCCTGCGCCAGTCGCGGCCCAGCAGCGCCAGCCGGGGCGGAGTGTCCGGTGTGACTGGGGCCGTCTGGCCGTCACGGGGCGGGACCTTCCGCCCTGCCGGGACACGCCTGGCGCGCCGAAGCTGGAGTCAATCCAGCATGGAGGAGCCTACGATGCGAGACACACAAGACGACCGGCCGGTGGCCTTCGTCGTCCACCACGAGCCGCTTGTCCGGCAGCAGATCATCCGGCGCTTGACCACGGAGGGCTACCGGGTCGAGGCGTGTCCAGGACCGATGGGTGGGACGGACTGCCCGCTGCGCCACGGCTGTGTTGCGACCCCATGCCTCCGGTTGCCCGACGAGCCTGCGCTCGTGGTGATCGACGCGAACTCGATCACCGAGCTTGCCCTTCCGTACCGGGTCTGGCTGCCTGACGCCGAGATCCGCGTCGCTCCGCTGTCATAGGCGCGGGGTGGGCGCGGGGCAGGGCTATGAGCGCCCGGCTGGTCCCGCCACCGGGTCACGATGGCTCGTCAGAGCGGGCCCGGTGGCTGACAAGATACGCGGCCGCCTCAGCCCGGCGGGAGACCTCCAGCTTGGACAAGATGGCAGAGACATAGTTTTTCACTGTCTTCTCAGCCAAATGGATACGCTCGCCGATCTGGCGATTGGTCTGCCCCTCCGCGACCAGCTCCAAAATCCGCTCCTCAGTAGGTGTCAAGCGAGCCAACCGCGGGTCCACATCACCCTTTGGGTTGCGAACCCGGTCAAGAACACGAGCAGTGACCGCGGGATCAAGCAGCGACTCGCCAGCGGCGATACGGCGGATGCCCTCCATGAGATCGCTGCCGCGGATTTGTTTGAGCACATACCCAGCCGCGCCGGCCATAATCGAGTCGAACAGCGCCTGATCATCAGAGAACGACGTCAACATCAACACCGCGACATCAGGCCGCTCCGCGCGGATGTCCCGGCATGCGAGCACTCCTGAGCGGTCAGGCAGGCGCACGTCCATCACGACCACATCCGGCTGAGCGGCCCGCGCCCGATGAACCGCCTCGCTCGCGCTACCCGCCTCGGCCACGACCTCCATGTCGCTAAGATCGTCAAGCATCGCGCGCAACCCCTTGCGCACAACCTCGTGGTCATCGACCAGCATCACCCGGATCATCACACCACCTCCTTCACTGGAACACGCAGGCAAATCGCGGTGCCGCTGCCAGGGGCGCTGTCGACCTGCAAATCAGCGTCCAAGGCGCGGGCGCGCTCACGGATGTTCTCCAAGCCCCGGCCAGCCCGCGCCTGCCCACAGTCAAACCCGGCGCCGGTATCCCGCACGGCGACCTCAAGCCACCCGCAGGCCACCTGCGCGCTGATCGTGACCGCGCAGGGCCCCGCGTGCCTGGCCACGTTCGACAACGCCTCGCGCACGATGTGTAGCACATCAGGCACGACCCGGGCGTCGACCCGGGCGTCGAGATCGCTCGGGATGTTGATGGCCGGGCGGATCAACACGTTCACCTCATACTCGCGCGCCAGCTCAACCAGCCCCGCCGCAAGCCCCAACGCCGCGGCGGTGTGCGGCCGCAAGTGGAAAATCGCGTTACGCAGGTCACGGATCGTGCTGTCAATCGCGTCGATCGCCGCGTCGAGCCGCTGGGCCATGCGCGGCGGGTCGATCCCGACCAGGCCGCGCGCCGACTCCAGGCCCATGCCGATCGAGAACAGCTCTTGGATCACCCCGTCATGCAGCTCCCGGGAGATCCGGTCCCGCTCGGAGTGCACCGCCAGATCCTGCAGCTGCGCGGCCAGCGCGGCGTTCTCAATGGCCGCGCCCGCCTGGGCGGCGAGCACCAGCAGCAGCCGCTCGTCAGTCTCGTCGAACCCGCCCGGCTTCTCAGTCAGATACAGGTTGCCGAACACCCGGCCGCCTGACCGCACCGGTGCGCCGAGGAATGTGGTCATGGGGGGATGGCCTGGGGGGAACCCATACGAGGCCGGGTGCCGGCTCAGATCGTCAAGGCGGATGATGCGCGGGTCGCGGATCAGCAACCCCAGCAGCCCTTTGCCTTTCGGCAGGTACCCGATGGCCTTGACTGTGGCCTCATCAAGCCCGTGGTGGATGAACTGGCTGATCGTCCCATCTTGGCCAATGACGCCCAACGCCGCGTAGCCCGCGCCGGTGACCTGCGCGGCCGCCTGGGTGATGGTGGCCAATACGACGTCGAGCTCGAGCTCGCCGGACAGCGCGGTGGCTGCCTCGGCCAAGAGGGCGTACCGCTTGCCGAGTGGATCCATAACGCGTCAATGCTCGCACGTACCAGCCCTGACGCTACCCGCTACGCGGCAGGCATGCAGTGCATTCCCTTATGCCCGGACGCGCTCCTGCTCCAACCGGAAGGCGACGTCGAGGACAAAGCGGCGGACACACGCCTCGACGACCCGATGCCCTAACGTGATGTCGCCTAGGTCTCCGACCACCGACAGCGGCGGCCGGTACGTGCCCATCAGCGACAGCTGCGACGCGTCGCCGTTCAGCGGTGCCCACTCAAGGTCGCCGTCAAGGACTGGAAAGAGCGACGTCGCGGTGGCGGCGCGCCAGGAGAGCGCGCGGACGAGATGTGTGGCGTCTCCCCAGCTCGATCCGATCCGGACCACCGCGTGCCGGCAGGCAAGGGCTGCAGGTAATGCATTGGTCGCGTCCAGCTCGACCAGCCAGCCCCCTTCACATGGCCGCGCAGGTGGGGGAAGCCAGCCTGCGGGATCGCTGGCCAGCGCCTCCCACACCCGGTCTGGCACTCCGGCGATGTGGGTAAAGAAGTAGACGTGTCGCCGCATCTACGCTCCCGTCTGCTCACGATTGGCCTGGCGATGCCCAAGTCTCAGCGTGACAGCTAGCCTGTGCCAGGGTCGAATGCCCCTGCGCAGCAGGCCAATCCGCCTATTCCTGTGGGCAACTCAACCGGGTCCCAAACTTTTGGGGCCGAATGGCCCTGACGCCGGGCCGCCGACAGCACAACAGTCAGTGCTGCCGCGCCTGTTGATGGCGTCCCCCTGCCAGCCCCCGCATTGCTGGGGAGCACGTGGCGCCACACTCGCGCTGTCAGCCGGCATGCCGCCGCAGCCGGCTATCCCTCGGAGGTTGACCCTGTATGGAACCCACCCTGAGCTCCGCCCCGCCGGAGCCGCTATCCGCCGACGAGTGCCTGCGGCTGCTGGAGTTCCGGCAGGTAGGCCGCATCGCCCTCATCCTTAACGGGCGGCTGGAGATCCTGCCGATGACCTACCGCCTCTTCCAGGGCGCTGTGGTCATCCGGACCGCCTGCGATACCGATCTCGCTATGGCGCACGGGCAGCTGATCGCATTCGAGGTCGATGACATCGACGAGGACGCCCGCACCGGCTGGAGTGTCGTCGTCCACGGGACAGCAGAAGAGATCCAGCGAACTGAGGAGCTGAGCGACCTCCGGGTGCTGCCCTTGCGGCTGTGGGCATACGGGCACCGAGAGCGCTACCTCCGTGTCCTGCCGACCACGCTCACCGGGCGGCGCGTCAGCCACGACCATGACTACAACCTCGTTGGCAGGCCCGACGTCTGGTATGGCTAAGTACTCCGTGGCAGAAATACGGTGACGTACCGAGAGCGGTCCTGCGCCGCGCTCGCAAGGCGCGCCGAGCGCGCATACCCGGAGGTCGTATGTAAGCGAGGCGCAACGCGGCGAGCGTGGATGCAGGGTCGCTCGAATGCCAGCGTATTTATGCCGCGGAGTACTAAGTGCACCCTATGCGTCATGAGCTGATCGAGGTCGCCGGCCGCTCCGTCGAGGTGTCCAACACGGGCAAGCTGCTCTACTCAAGCCCCGGCTACACGAATGGGCCGAGCTCGGGCGGGTCGAGCCGGGCACCTACCACCTCGGCAACGTCCGCCGGCGCCTCGCGTAGAAGGTTGACCCATGGGCCAGTCTGGACCATTACGCGCGCTCGGCTGCCAAGGCCCGCGAGCGGCTCGATGACCTGCCCAGCTAGATGACCTGCTCAGCTAAAGGAGAGATGCATGCGGTTACGTGACCAGCACATGTGGCCTACGCCGACGCCTGGCCCCCCTCCAGTGCCGGATCCAGGCGAGCCAACCCCGATCCCAGACCCAGGCGAGCCAACCCCAGTGCCGGATCCAGGCGAGCCAACCCCGATCCCAGACCCAGGCGAGCCAACCCCAGTGCCGGATCCAGGCGAGCCAACCCCGATCCCAGACCCAGGCGAGCCGACGCTCCTGCCCGGCCCTAGCGACCCTTTCCCGCGCGTGCACTGAGGTTGCTGCGATCCGGAGGGAGGGACCGTGTGCGTGATGCCGAGCATCGGGTACCCGCTACCCGGCGCGCTCTGGCAGGATAGACGCGCGGCAGCCAAGAGCCGTTGACCTATCACATCGCACGGGATGGTTTACGATGCACCCAGTGACCGTAGGGGATCCACGTGCCGCATTTGCCGGCGTCTGCACGACTGGCCTATGCGCCGAGATGCACGAGATTTGGGAGGCCGCGCTCGTTCTGCGGGTCGAGGACCGTGAGCAGATCCACACGTGGCAGCTCCCCATCAACCTCGAACGCACCGACGCCGCAGTCCTCAAGTTGGGCTGCTTCTCTGACCGGCGCGTCCCAGACCACGAGCTCGCTGGCTTGAGCGAGTTTGCCGACGCGCTCACCGACCTGACCGTGGGCACGCACCTCGTCTGCGTCCGCGCGGAGTTCACGGGTGAGTTCCTGCGGCGGCTGCTGCACCGCCACGGGCGCGTTGAGGGGTGGCGCCACCTGGTCGACGCCGAATCGTTGGCCGCAGGCCGGCTCGCCGCGCCTCCCCCTTGGGATCTCCGCGAGATGAGCCCTTCCCTGGGCGTGGACGTGAGCCAGCTCGCGACCGACACCGCGCTCGGCAGGGCGCTTTGGGCTAAGGCGGTCTATGACGCCACCGTCGGCGTGCGTGTCTGACGCGTGCCCGCAGTGTGCATCCCGCACAGGCATCGGAAGGGATAGGGCATGGGCAGCGAGACAACCACGGGGCGGACACTTGGCTCGGTCGGCAACGCGGCGCTCTTGCTCGACCTGCTCAGTATGGGACCCGCCTACCAGCAGCTCACCGAACTCGCCAAACAGTCCGGCCTCTCCCCGTCCACCGTGCACCGCACGCTCCAGTCCCTGCGGGATGCCGGCCTCGTCGAGCAGAGCCCTGACTCGCTCCGCTACAGCCTCGGCCCTGAGATCGTCCGCCTGTCCCAGCGTTACCTCATGCGGCTACCCGTCGTCCAGGCAGCCGCCCCCTATCTGGTCGAGCTCCGCAATGTCACCAAGGCGACGATCAAGGTCGCCCTGCTTGTGCGTGGCTGGGTAGTGTATGTCGACCATGTCGAGGGCGAGAGCATGAGCGTCGGGACATCCCGGGCGCTCTACCGCGTGCGCTCCGCATTCGAGACGGCCGCTGGGCGTGTGCTCCTCGCCCGCGCCAACTTGGACGCCTGGAACCAGGCCATTGATGTCGCAGCTGCCCAGGGCCCCACCCATCATCGGAACCTCGAATCCCGCGGCTACACCCAGGAGGACCGGTCAGCTTGGGCACGATCACCGTACCTGGTGCTCGCCGAGCCGCACTCGCCTGGCATCGTTGAGGTCGCCGTGCCGATCACCGACCAACGCAACCACGTGCTCGCGTCGCTCTCAGCCAGCGCTCGGCGTGAATCGTTCGTTGAGGAGACGGTGGCAGACTGGATCGTCCCCCAACTGCTCCGCGCCGCCTACGCGGTGGGCCAGGCCGTGGCTCCCCCGTAACCGATGGGTAGAGACGGGTCCTCGAGAGCACGGAGCCGCGCAGCCATCACCCGGTCATGATCTTGGTCGCTCGGCCAGGGTCACCTCGAACGCCAACCGTTTCCCCTCCCGCACCGCATCCACCTTGACACGGTCACCTGGGCGGTGAGCGCGTAACGCGCCGAGGAACGCCTCGACCGAATCAACCGGATCGCCATCAACCGATACGATCACATCGCCTGGACGCATGCCCGCCCGGTCTGCCGGCCCCGCTGGGACGACCTCGATCACCAACACTCCCGAGTCGGCTTCCACCCGGAGCAGGCGGGCGATCTCAGGGGTGAGCGGAGCTGACTGGATCCCAATGAACGCGTGGCGGACCGATCCGTGCTCGAGGAGCTGGGTGACGACGTCTCGGACCGTCGGCGACGGGATGGCGAACCCGATCGACACCGCCCGCGCCTCGGGCGGGATGTGGGCGACGTTGATGCCAACGACCTGGCCACTCCCGTCGACCAGCGCCCCGCCCGAATTCCCCGGCGAGATGGCGGCATCCGTCTGGATGAGGTCGACCAGCGCGGGAGCCACCGCCGCAGCGCCAGGAATCTCCCGGTGCAACCCGGAGATGATCCCAGCGGTCACCGTGTTCTCAAACCCCAGCGGGTTGCCGATCGCGATAGCCAGCTCACCCACAACAGGAAGGTCGGGAGCGAAGGTGGCCGCGGGGAGGTCACCCCGGTCCGAGCGCAGCAGCGCGAGATCCGTGAGGGCGTCGGTAGCCAGCACACGGGCTGGGCTCCGCTTGCCGTCCGCAAACGCAAGCTCGACCGACTCAGCGCCCGCGACGACATGCGCGTTGGTGACCACCAAACCGTCTTGCCGCCATACAACCCCGCTGCCCTCGCCAATAGCGCTCAGCACGGCGACCACGGAGGGCTCTATCCGCCGGACGATCTCTGGGATCCGCCCGAAGGCATCCCCGCGGTCGATGCCCTCTCCTTGGCCAGCCGGCTCTTGGATAGCCTGCGCGGTCGCCCCTGGCGCAGGGGCAGGCGGTCCCTGCCTGGGAGGGCTGGCCTGGCATCCCGCGAGCATGACACCCATGACGAGCGCGATGCCCTTACGAGCACGACGCCACTGCCTCGGGCGCCGTGGGCGGGAGCCTGTCCAGCTCATCTGATTGGTTCTCACTCTATGCAGCCTCATGCAGGCAGTGGAGTATCGCAGGACGAGCACGAGCCGGAGCACGGTCGTGGTCACCACTCCAGCATGAGTGAGCCGCACCGCAGCGGCATCACGACGCAACCCGAGCCGATGCCCGAGACGCCTGACAGTGGGACCAGTGAGACGATCATGCCGGTGCGGCGCCTGCGCCGGCTGGTCTCGCAGGACCCGTCCCTCGGCGATCTCATCCTGCGGGCATACCTCATCCGCTCTCACTGTGGCTGATGCCGCCCGCGCGGCGGGCAATGGCCGGCAGCGGGACGCCGATCGCCCGCCGCTGCCGCTCGAGGCCAGCCGGCCCGGCGTGTTCGCCGCAGGCGACGTACGTTTCACCCTCCCTTGACCTGGCAAGACTTGAGTCCCGGGTGAGCAGCCCGCCGCCTGACCTTCGGGAGGACACCGGTATGCCAGATGAGCTGGCACGGACGAGGACACAAACGCGCAACGCGGGCCCCCGACCCGTCATGCTCGCGATCGCTGGCGACAGCGCGGCTGGCAAAACGACGCTCACCAGAGGGCTCGTCGAGGCCTTAGGACGGGACCGCAGCACGTCGATCTGCGTCGATGACTACCACCGCTACGACCGCCAGGAGCGCAAGCAGCTCCCGTTCACTCCGCTGCATCCTGATTGCAACTATGTGGAGATCATGGAGCAGCACCTGCAGCTGCTCGCCACGGGCATGCCGATCCTCAAGCCCGTGTACGACCACCGGGACGGGACGCTTACGCGCCCAGAACTCATCGAGCCGCGCGACTACGTCATCTGCGAGGGGCTCTTGCCGCTGCATACACAGCTCGCGCGGTCCTGCTTCGACGTGACCGTCTACCTTGACCCGCCGGAGCCGATCCGCCAGGAGTGGAAGGTCAAACGCGACACGACCCAACGTGGGTACACTGCTGAGCAGGTCCTCGCCGACCTGGAGCGGCGCGAGCCCGAGTCAGAGGCGTTCATCCGCCCTCAGCGCTCGTACGCCGATATCGTGGTCTGCTTCAGGCCGACCGAGGGGCGCGACGACCCGCCAGAGACTCCCCTCAGCGCTGAGCTGCTTCTGCGGCCGACTATCCGCCACCCTGACCTCACCGAGGTGCTTGGCGAGGACAGCCAACAGGCGATGCACCTCAAGCTGGAGCGTGACGAGGGCAAGCCCGTCGACGTACTCCACATCCACGGGCACGCCCCCCCGCAGGACAGCCGGATGGTCGAGAAGGTGATCTGGGAGCAGCTGAGCGCCACCGAGCCAGTGCCCCAGACCCTCGGCGAGCTTGAGCCAGGTCATCGCACCGAGCCGCTCGCGCTGACCCAGCTGATCCTGCTTTACCATCTCCTCCGCTGCGCCCGCTGACGCCGCGCGAGCATCGCCATCGGCGTCTTGACCGTCGTGTGGCCAAGTATCACCGCCCTTGCGCTGCTCTTCCTGATCGCCGCGTGGGCGTTCATCACCGGCGTGCTGGAGACCACCGCCGCGATCCGCCTGCGCCGCGAGATCCGCAACGAGTGGCTCCTGGGCCTCACTCGCCTGGCGGCTCCGGAAGATCCAGGTGGAGATCGAGGGAGCATCCGCGGATCGGGCGGGCCGCCGCGTGAACCGAGTACGCGCGGTGCGGCAGGAGCAGCCGATCAGCGGGGGCTCCCTCCGCCCCCATACGACCGCCCACCACACACGGCTCCGCTCCGGCCCGCAAGTCACTAGGCCGCGACCGCCGCCCCGCCTCGGTATGAGCCGTACCGTGGGCTGTGCCGCGCCTGGCCGGATCGAGGTCGACGCCCCGAGGGGAACATGATGCCGGTGAAGACCACCACCGTCGTTACCTGCCGAGCCTGCGGGCGCAAGAACCGGGTGCCCGCCGCCGCCAACGGAGTCCCGCGGTGCGGCCAATGCCGCGCGCCGCTGCCATGGATCGTGGATGCGGACAGCGCCAGTTTCCCCGAGGTCGTGGAGTCTGCGGCGATCCCGGTGCTGCTTGACCTCTGGGCGCCGTGGTGCGGCCCGTGCCGTATGGTGAGCCCCGCGCTGGAGCAGCTCGCCCGCGACTACGCGGGACGCATGAAGCTGGTGAAGGTCAACGTCGACCACGCGCCTGATATCGCCCAGCGCTTCGCCGTCCAGGGAATCCCGACGCTGCTTGCCCTGAGCCGAGGCCAGGTGCTCGCCCGCCAGACAGGAGCGCTCCCCGAGCCCATGCTCCGGGCCTGGCTGGAGGAGGCGCTTGCGGCTGCCGAGTCGAAGAAGGCCTGAGTCATGAAGCCTGCTGCTCCTGCGGAGAATCTGAAGTCTTGCGGTCGGCTGCCGTGCGAGTGCCTTGAAGGGAAGTCAGCGATGGTGGCGGGAGAGGATGCGGGATTCCAGCTTCTGGCGCAAGCGGTTGGCAAGGTCAGGGTTCGCGGTGAGGATCGACTCGAATGACTCCCTCGGGATCACCATGAACTCGCTGTCCTCCACGGCTTGGACATTGGTGGAATGCACCGTATGGAATAACACCGCGTGCTCGCCGAAGTAGTCGCCCGGCCCGATACGGGCGACCTCGTCCTCGGCGCCGCCGGTGTGATCGAAGATGCGCGCGCGGCCGGACAGCACGACATACAGGGCGTCGGCTGGGTCGCCTTTTGCGAACACCGCGCTGCCCGCGGACCAGAACAGGCACGCCGAGTCGCCAACGATCTCAAGCAGCGTCGCGTCATCGAGCCCGGCGAAGTCCGCCACGGCTCGCAGCGCCTTCACCAAGCTGTGTGTGATCGGTTGCATTGCCACGGTCACCTCCTACCGGGCTGCGGCTAGGCTACCCCGGGTGACGCTCGCAACTGCTCCCCTGCGGATCGCTCAGGTCAGTGACATCCACTGCGGGACGCTGACCTTCGAGCCGAGGTTGATGGAGTCGGTCGTCGAGTGCGTGAACCGGATGCGGCCGGACTTGGTGATCGTCGTCGGCGACCTCACCGCCGAGGGTTACGAGTGGGAATTCGCCGAGGCGGCCTCCTGGCTCGGACGGCTCGACGCTCCCCAGGTCGTCGTACCCGGCAACCACGATGCGCGCAACATCGGCTATATCCACTTCCAACGGTGCTTCGGCGATCGCTACTCCTGCTACCGCCAACACTTCGACGACGAGCGAGCCGAACGGCTGCAGGCCAATGGCGTAACCGTGGTCGCGGTCGACTCGTCCGTCCCCGACCTCAACGAGGGCCACGTCGGGCGCGAGTGGTACGGCTGGATCCGCGAGCAGTTCGCCAAGCCTGACGACATCAAGATCTTCGTGATCCACCATCACCTCGTCGCCATCCCCGGGACAGGCCGGGAGCGCAACCTCATTACCGACGCGGGCGATCTGCTGCTCGTGCTCAGCGAGCTCGAGGTCGACCTCGTCCTGTCCGGCCACCGGCACGTGCCGTTCTTCTGGGGACTCAACGGGATCCTCATCTGCAACTCTGGCACCGCGGCCACCCGCCGGGTCCGCGGGCTGACCCCGCCCTCCTTCAATGAGATCGTCATCGACGCGTCGACGATCAAGATCTACACCCACTACGAGGACAGCCGGCGAGGGCTGTCGGTGATCCGCACCCGCGCCAACCGGGCCACGATCCGGGAGGCGTTCTTTGTCACAGACGCGTTCAAAGCCTCGAACCCCCTACAGGTGGACTGACGTTGACGATGCCCGCCCAGGTGCCCGTGCGCATCGCCCAGATCGCGAACCTGCGCTGCGGCGACATTGCGTTCCGCCAGGACCTGATCCGGGCAGCCGTCGAGCGCATTAACTCCCTGCGCCCAGACGTCGTGCTCGTCGCGGGTGATCTCACCGAGGCTGGCTACCAGTGGGAGTACGAGGAGGCCGCCGGGTGGCTCGAGCGCATCGATGCTCCCAAGGTGGTCGTGCCTGGCAACCACGACTCGCGCAATGTCGGCTATGTGCACTTCGAGCGCAGCTTCGGCGACCGCTTCACACGCTACCGCATGGCGTTTGATCCCGAGCGGGCCGAGCGGCTCCATGCGACCGGCTTGACCGTGGTCGGAGCCGACTCCTCCCAGCCGGACCTCGACGAAGGCCACGTCGGGCGCGAGTGGTACGACTGGATCCGCGAGCAGTTCGCCGAGCCTGATGACCTCAAGCTGTTCATGGTCCACCATCACCTCGTCGCCATCCCAGGCTCCGGGCGGGAACTCAACGTGGTCGTCGACGCCGGGGACCTCCTGCCAATCCTCGCCGACGTCGGCGTCGATGTGATCCTCTCAGGCCACAAGCACGTCCCCTACTTCTGGGGACTCAACGGGATGCTCGTGAGCAACGCCGGCACCGCGGCGACCCGGCGGGTCCGCGGCCTGGTGCCCCCCTCCTGGAACGAGTTGCGGGTAGACGCGGCAAGCGTGAAGGTCTTCCTGCAGTATCCCGACGGCCGGCGCGAGCTGTCAGTAGTGCGCAGCCGCGCCACCCGGGAGAGGAGCCGGGAGGCCTTCTACATCAGCGATGACTTCCTCGACTCCAACCACCTCCTCGTCGGCTCACGCCGGCCCGGAGGTTGAGCGCAGCGCAAGAGCGCACGAAGGGACTGCCGGCAGTGCCTGCCGGCTCCCAGCTGAGACGGCTACAGGCTCTGCCCAGCGAGGATCCGTGTGGCGTGCTCGCCCACCTCCACGGGATTGATCCCGAGGTGGACGAGCGTGCGGACCGCGACACCGTCAGTGGTCATGAGCACGGCGTGCAGCACATCACGCCCGACCACACAATCGTCCCCGCGCTGCTCCGCCAGCCGCCCAGCAGCGGCGAGCATGGCCGCTGCGTCAGCTCCGAGGACCAGGCCATCGCCCGATCGTCGCTGCGATGGGGCTTCGGCCGCGCCCAAGGCGCTCCGCAGTGCCGACAGGCTCGCCCCAGCCCGGCTTAATGCGGTCATGGTGAGCCCGTCGTCGTTCTCAAGCAGGCTGGCCAGCACGTGATGGGTACCGAGGGCCGTATGCCCGAGCAGCTCGGCCTCCAGCTCAGCGAAGGCCATGATCCGGATCGCCTCATTCGTCAGCGGGAGCCCGGCGGCGTCTCGGAAGCACCACCGGCCCCTGCGCCAAGGCTGCGATGCGGCGCTCATGGCAACGTGAGGCGGCCAGCGACCGCCGCGTACCGCGCCTGGACGTCGCCCCAATCGACGACGTGCCAGAACGACTCGACATAGCTGGCCTTGACGTTCTTGTACTGCAGGTAGTACGCGTGCTCCCACATGTCCAGCAGCAGCAGGGGATGGGAGCCGGCGGGCAGGTTGGCCTGGTGATCGTAAAGCTGATGGATCAACAGCCGCTCCCCAGCTGGCTGGTACACCAGGATCGCCCATCCTGAGCCCTGAATTTGGGTGGCGGCGGCGCTGAATTGGGCGCGGAACCCGTCAAAGGAGCCGAAGTGCTCGTCGATCACGGTCGCAAGATCCGCGTCGGGCTTGTCGCCACCGTCGGGGCTCATGTTGCGCCAGAACACTGAGTGGTTCACGTGCCCCGACAGGTGGAACGCGAGGTCCTTCTCCAGCATACGGATGGCCCCAAGCTGGTCAGCGTCGCGGGCCTCCGCGAGCTGATCGAGCGCGGTGTTCGTGCCGTCGACGTAGCTCTGGTGGTGCTTGCTGTGATGCAACTCCATGATCTGGCCCGAGATGTGCGGCTCCAGTGCCCCATAGTCGTAGGGCAGATCGGGCAGGGTGTAGGGATCGGCCATGGCAGCTCCTCGGTGAGGATTCGCGATGTGATGCTAGTTGCGATTTAATGGTAACTAGCGTCCGGCCGTCAAGGCCTGGCTCCCGCCAAGGCCACCCCCACCCAACGCGAGCTGGCGCCTCACCGCGCGTGGCCAGACGCCATACACGACGGGAAGTCCTGCTCCAGGGCCAGGCTTACGCCAACCAGAAGCGCCGCAGGCGGCCGACCGCGGCCATACGCTCCTCGGCGATGCGGTCGGCAGCCTGGGCGGTGGAGATCCCCTCCCGCTCAGCGCGCGAGAACACCTCGTGCAGTCGCGCCCTGGTGGCGTCGACGCAGGCGCGGGCCCGCTCCTCGGAGTAGCCGTGAGGGTGAAGCTCACCGGCGACCTGGATGAGCCCGCCAGCGTTGGCGACGTAGTCAGGCGCGTAGAGGATCCCCGCCTCCGCCAGCGCGAGCCCGTGACGGTCTTCCGCGAGCTGGTTGTTCGCGGCTCCCGCCACGATCGCGCATTGCAGCTCGACGATCGTCTGGTCATTCAGGACCGCGCCGAACGCGTTCGGGCTGAACACGTCGGCGTCGACGGCGTGGATCTTCTCGGGGGTGACGACCTGGGCACCGTACTGGTCGGCGCACATGGCGGCTGCCGCCTCGTCGATGTCGGCGACGGTGAGCCTCGCGCCCTCGGCGTGCAGGTGCCCGGCGAGCCGCCGGCCGACCTTGCCGCAGCCTTGGATCGCGATGTGCCGGCCACCCAGATCCTCGGAGCCCCAGCGCCTCTCCGCGCAGGTCTTGATCGCTATATATGTGCCATATGCGGTGAGAATCGCTGAATCGCCCGCACCGCCCTCGATCGGATCGGCCCCAGTCACCCAGCGGGTCTCGCGGCGGACAACCGCCATGTCGGCGGGGTACGTGCCGATGTCACATGCGGTGATGTAACGGCCGCCGAGCGAGGCGATGACCCTGCCGTACGCGCGGAGCAGCGGCTCGGTCTTGTCTCGCTTCGGGTCGCCGATGATCACCGCTTTGCCCCCGCCCAAGTCAAGACCAGCGCATGCGGCCTTATACGCCATCGCTTTCGACAGCCGTAGGGCGTCGACGAGCGCGCTGCGCTCGGCCGGATAAGGAAAGAATCGACTTCCGCCAAGCGCTGGTCCCAACGCAGTCGAGTAGATTGCAATGATGCATCGCAGCCCGGTCTCGGCATCGTTGCCGAATATCACCTGCTCGTGCCCATCAAGCAGGCTAAAAAGCCCCTCCATACGATGTCCTGTGTAGTAGCTCCGCGGCTCACAGCATCGCCGTTCGGAGACGTATTCTCACATGATCTTCCCGTGAGAGCCGCGGGCCACGAGGGGGGTAGTCCGTTTTGGCTAGGGAAAATCCACCCGAGGGGGTATTACGCTTCCCCCGGAGAAACGCCTACTCTTGTCCTGGAACTGAATGAATGCCCGGCTTCGTGCGCCGCACGAAGAGACTCCGAGAGGCGGGGATGATGAGGAGAATGGGAGCACTGGTGGAGGCCAAAGACAACAACGAGGAACTGCTCACCCCATCAGAGGTTGCGAAGCTTTTCCGGGTTGACCCAAAGACGGTCACCCGGTGGGCGAAGTCGGGGAAGCTGTCCTCGATCCGGACGCTCGGCGGCCATCGCCGCTACCGGGCGAGCGAGGTCAGGGCACTCCTGGAGGGTCAGCAGGATCCGCAGCCGGATTAACCATCTCGCCCGGCAGGGCGATGATGCGCGATGCGGTGGGCGGATAACTTCGCCACCTAACTGAATACGCCCGCGTGCCGGCTGGCACGTGATGCGGGAACCAGCGCAGACCTTACGTGTTGCGGTGCTCAGAAGTCTGTAGAGATAGGACCGATGGCGCCGCATGCGGTGATGGCCGGGCGACGTCAGCCCGGCCAGGCGCTATGGGCGGACCAGCCACACCGGGCGTGGCTGGGCATGATGACCACTACAGCGCCAAGGACCATAGTCCCGAGTTGCGGGCAGATGCGCTCGCAGCTCGGGATTGTGGGCTCGCGGCGCTCCACTCACCCGCAGGAGCCAGCACGGCGCGTGGCTGTGCTCAGCACCGGGCACGGCTCCCGTGTGCGCGGGGGTAGAACACCTGGAAAAAGGGGTTGCCGTAGTGCTGGTAGGCGCCCCACGTCTGCTCACCGTTGGCGCTGCCCGCAGCGGCAAGGCGGGCGCGCTGCATCGCCGAATACATCGGGAGCGGGGTCGTAAGGCCCATCTGCAGGCGATTGCCCTCTACACGGAGGCCGAGCAAGCTCGCGTAGAACGTTCGCGCGAAGACCCGCGCGGCCCCATCGTCGACCGGCCAGGCGGTGCAGACGAAGTTTGCGACCCCGCGAGCGAAGAACGCCTCAGCGAAGCTGGGCGCAAGGTCAGGGGTACGCCGGTCGGGCTCCTCTGGCGTCAGGCCAGACTCACAGGCGTTCGAGAACACGAACGCCGGGACGCGGTCGATCCGGCTCAGCTCGTACGCCCGGATCCTGGTCATCCCCGTGAACAGCCAGCCGGACCCAGCCGGATCCGCCGGGTCATAGAGGCAGTGGCCAGCCATGTGCAGCACGTCGTAGCGGCGGAGCATCAGGTGGCGGAGCACATTGGTGCGGCTGGCGAGGCGCGGTCCAATAAGGCGGTCCACCTCCACGCGGTGAGGCGTCTGGCCCTCGTTGACCAGATTGAAGGCCTCGAAGAGGTCTGCGACCTCGACGCCCTCCTCCTCGGCGCCGGGCAGCCGGGCATCCTCCGCGGGATCCGCGACGATCAGCACACGCAGCAGCCGGCTTGGTGGGGGAGGCGGCTCCGGCGGGGGAGCGAACACCGTCCGCAGCTGGCGCGTCAGGCCCCGGCATGTGCCGAGGAACCGGTGCTCCAGCGACGGGAGCGACTCGTGAAGAACTCCCCCGCCAAGCACAGCCTGCTGAGGTTGGCTCACCATCTCCCAAGGGATGCGAGCCGTTGTCCGGTCCACAGAGACGACGAGGGGCGCGTCGCCCGCCAGGCGGTCGCGGAGGTCGTGAGGGATGAGCAGGCCTTCGAGAAACCGCCCGTACTCATACTGCCGCTCTGCTCCCGACGCAGCGACGACCTCGTCGGTCGCCTGTGACACGAGCGCAGGGTCGATCCTGACGTCTCGCTCTGGGATCGACGCCCCCTCAGTGATCGCACCGAAGCGGTAGGTGTTCCCGACCAGCTCCACGGTCATCCGGGTTGGCACCCGGTCGCCTTGCTTCCCCTCCGGCCGGGCCGCCTCCCGCGTGTCGGCCTCCCGCAAACGGGACACCTCGGGGCTGCGCCAAAGGTCATGCTCGCCGAGCGGCGGGTAGCGCAAGACACCTTGCAGCCGTAAGCGTGCGTCGTTGAGCACCGCCCGGATGTCCTCAAAGCGGTCCTCGTCCGACTCAACCAGTGTGACGCGCTCCAGCCGCCGCTCCGGCCCCGCTCCCGCCAGCCCTTGCGCCAGCCCGTGGAGCCAGGCGAGGACCGCGTCGGCGATCGGAAGATTGCCGTTGCCGGAGCCGATGAGCACCGCCGCGAGGTGGCGCTTGCCGAGCCTCGAGAGCGTCCAGCACAGCTCCCGGACCAGCACGGTCAGCTCAGGCGTCCCGAAGCGTCCAGGCAACCCCATGCCAGCGACGACAATCACGCGGCCCGTACCCCGATGATCACGCGGGTCGGGCAGGATGAACGGCTGGGCCAGCTCACCGCGCAGGACCCCGCGCTCCGTATAGTCCGTGAGCAGCCCGATGGAGCGCGGCCCGGCTGCGTCCGCGACTGCAGCGCTCACCGCATGGTCGAGAGCCAGCTCAGCCGCCTGTGGCCGCACCCCGAGGTAGTGGCCGACCGCGAGCGCGTCGACAGGCTGGAGACCTGATTCCTCGACGCTCGGCAGCTCGTCCGCTACCTGCTCGATCCCAGCCAGCGCCAAGCCAATGCTGAGCTTTGGCGGCGGCGCGGGTGCCGGCGCCCGCAGTCGCCTGCCGCTGCTGAGAAACCCGCTCGTCACCAGGTCCTCGATGCGCCGCTCGGTTGGCCCCGCCGCGGCGGCGAGGTCGGGACCGGCCCGGCGGCGCGAGCGCTCAACGAGCGCGTGGAGCAGCCGCTCGTCGGCCTTCTCTTGAGACTCCCAGCGTTCTGCGCGGGGCGCCGCGTGTTCCGGCGGCGTCGTGGCGAGCAGCGTCGTGTTGCCGGTCTCAAGCAGCTCCGCCAGCGCCGCGAGCACTCGGTCGTGAGAGGGAAGATCGCCGTGTCGTTCCGGCACGTAAAACGCCGGGACACCGTCCAGCAGCCCCAACGCGTGGGGCACCTGCCCGTCGCCATCGACGGTCAGCTCGTAGGCCTGGGGATCGTCCATGCGCGCCGGCGCAGCCAGCGCGGCAGGAGTTGGGTAGCCATGGCCGGCGACGGAGATCATCCGCGACCCATCGACCACCGGCTCGAGGAGCTCGTGCGATGCGCGAGCCTGCTCCAGCAGATGGGCGGGCACGGCCACGCGCGCGTACGACTCCGGCTGGTAGAGGGGCTCCGCCCCGGCGATCTTCGGCGAGGGAAGCATCTGGTAGAGGCCGGGAAAGCTCGCGAAGACGGGGAGCAGCTCCTCCAGGCGGTGCTGGAGATCGAGCAGCGCCAACCGGCGGATCAGCGGCTCGATCCCAACGAGCATTTGCAGGATCGCGAACGAGCCACGGTTCGGGGTTCCGAGCATCACGATCCGGCCGCCGCGGCGCCCATCAGGATCGAGCATCCGCGCCCAGCGCTCCGGGTGACGAGCGACGAACATGCGCGCGACGAGCCCGCCCATCGAGTGCGCGACCAGATGCACGGGCTCCTCAGGCCCGAACCAGCCGCTGACCTGCGCATGGAGGTGATCGGCCGCGACACGGAGATCTTTCCGCCAGTCGTACCAGAACGCCCGCACCGTCCACTCCGCCGACAGCGAGAGGAGCAGCTCTCCGTAATGGCGCGTGAGGATCCCGGTCGCCCGGACGTCCCAGCGGTCGGACCCGCTGAGGCGGTCATGATTGACGCCAAGTTTGAGCAGCGCGCCGCGTGCGATCTGGAGCGCATCGGGCCATAGGACGTCGCCACCTATGCCGTGTTGGAAAAACGACAGCTCCGACCCCATGAAGCCGTGAAGCACCACGACATTCCCGCGGCTCTTCCGCTGCGCCCCTCGGACCTGCCGGAGCGCCAGCGCGTGCAGACGCTCATAGCGCTCATCGCCAAGATGGGGCCGAAGCGCCCGCTCCTCCTCGGCGCTCGGATGGCGGAGCAGCTCGGCCAGACGCTCTGGCTCGGCCTCTTCGAACGCCCGGATACATGCGCGCTCTTCGGACATTCCGCCCCTCCTGGCACCCTCGTTATGAACGCCGCCGCCCCCCATCCGTGATCACCGCTTGTAGGTGTGCCCGTCCAGGCTGTGACCATCGGTGAATCCAATGGTAGGCGCATCGAGGGCAGGCGTATCAAGCCGCCAATGGCCGCTGCCGGCGGGCCGCCTGCGAGACTGCCCGTATGGGTGATGAGCGCCGCGTTGCCGAGGTTGGAGCTGGATCGGGCTCGGGGGATGCGGCTGCGATGACCGAGGTCGTGGGCGTCGACGGGTACAAGGGCGGTTGGGTTGCGGTCGCGCTCACGGACGGGCGGTTCACGAGCGCGAACGTCTTCGCAACGTTCGAGCAAACGCTGACCGCGTATCCCGACGCGCAGGTCATCGGGGTCGACATGCCGATCGGCCTACCCACAGTCGCGGCGCCCCGACGCGCAGATCTTGAGGCGCGAGCGTTCGTTGGCCCCTTGAGCTCCAGCGTCTTCATGATCCCCCCGCGCGTGGTGCTCGAAGCCCCGACCTACCAGGAGGCGCGCGCGCTGGGCAAGGCGCTGACCGGTCGGGGGCTCTCGGCGCACACCTACGCGCTAGCCCGCAAGATCCTGGAGCTTGACGGTGTTGCTGGCGGGCGGGTATGGGAGGTCCATCCAGAGGTCTCGTTCTGCGCGCTCCAGGGCCGGCCGCTGGCGGCACGCAAACGGGCCTACAACGGGCTCATGGCGCGCCGCTCCCTGCTGCGGTCAGTGGGGATCCACCTCCCCCCAGACCTCGGCCGAGCGGGCCAGGCGCCGCCGGACGATGTCCTCGACGCCGCGGTGGCGGCGTGGACCGCGCGGCGGATCGCCCACGGCACCGCCAAGAGCCTGCCTGAGCCTCCGGAGCGCATCGGAGACCGGCAGGTCGCGATCTGGTATTAGCCGTCTAGTCCCGGGTGCGGGTGTACGCGCCACCCTCCACGGACCGGGCGAGCACAAACAGGTAGTCCGACAGCCGGTTCAGGTAGCGCAGAGGCGTCTCGTCCGGCAAGAGGCCGGCGCGGCGCATCCCCACCGCCTCGCGCTCCGCTCTCCGGACGATCGTGCGCGCGAGGTCGATCGCGGCGCCTGCCGCTGACTGGCCGGGCACCACGAACTCTTGGGGCAGCGGGAACCGCTGGGCGAGCGCGTCGATCCGCTCCTCCAGCCGGTCGACCATCGCTGGGGTGACCCTCGACACCTCGTCGGTCAGCCGCCCCCAATGCTCTGTGTGGGTGGCGAGCTGGGCTCCAAGCACGAACAGCTCGCGCTGCACGGCCAGGACAGCGTCGTGCCAGGCTCCCTCGCCAAGCGCCGCCCGGGCCAGCCCGAGCGCCGACACCGCCTCGTCCGCCGTGCCGTACGCCCAGGTGCGCGGGTCGTCCTTATCGACCCGCCCGCCGTAGAGCAGGCCGGTCGTCCCGTCGTCGCCGCGCTTCGTGTAGATCTTCACCCGGGCGAGTCTAGGAGGGCGCGCGGCCAACATGGCGGAGCGGCGACCTAATGTCCTGTCACCGCACGCGTTGCGGTGACAGGCGCCGCTCGGGTAGGTTCCGGTTACGATCGGGGGACATCCATCGGGCGCGCTGAGTTGACATGGCGCGGTTGGTGTGTCATCTCGCCTAAGCCCGCTGTAGGTGGGGCACAGCCTGCTTCCAGAGGTCAATGGTGTCTATCCGTAATCGGCTGATGAGACAAGGATCTCTTGCACAGTGAGTCACCATTGAGCCACGAGTCCGCACGGCGCTTCTTCCGAGTACTCACACGTAGGCGCGACGGGTATGACGGCGCGACGATGTATGACGTGCAGCTACAGGCCATCGCCACGGGGAATCTCCTGTGGTCACAAACCTTCACCGACGAGGATCAGGCCAAGGAGTACGAGTCCACGCTTGACTTCGACCTCGACCGGCTGGACGATCATGCGTTCCGGCGGAAGTACTCGATCCCTTCGAGCCTCCCCGGCGACTGAGCTTGACCGTGGCCCAGTCGATCCCCTCGCGCTCGTGGGCCTTCCAGGCCTCCGAGCGCCGGCCGTCGTCACAGTGCGGGGATGGACCGTCGTGGTGGTGGACCCGGTGGGGGTCGTGGAGAAGCCGGAGGCGCTTGACGACCTCGGGGCGCGCTGCGGTTGGCGGGAGCCTGCTGAGCCTGGTTTACCACCGTTCACTGGCGGTGCGGTCGGCTACCTGTCCGATGACCTCTCGCCGGCCTGGCTGGAGCTGCCACCAGACCCCAGGCCGGCGACGGCTCGGATGCCGTCTCTGTGGCTGGGATGCTACGACGCCGCAGTCTGCGTCGCGCCGTGCGGCGAGGAGGTCTGGCTTGTCGCCCGTGACCTTCCCGGCCTGACCCGATCAACCCCAGGCGCGCGGGTGCGCCGGCTCCGGGATCTCATCGAGGCGGCCCGCGTGGCCGGGACCTCACTGACCGTTTGCCGGCCGGCGCCTGCGCGGGCCCGCCCAAGCCTCGACCGCGCCGCGCACGCCCGCAGCGTCCATCAAGCCCTCGAGTGGATCGCGGACGGCGACCTCTACCAGCTGAACCTCACGCTGCAGCTCGCCGCCAGGTGGCGGGGCGCCGGGGTGGCGCTGGCTCGCCGGCTGTGGGCGGCGAGCCCGGGCGCGGCCCACGCGGCTTGGCTGGCCCCGGGGGGCGCCGAGATCGTCTCTGTCTCCCCCGAGACCTTCCTGCGTGGCGATGGTGACCAGGTCACCGTCCGCCCGATCAAGGGCACGCGCCCCCGGGGCCGAGGCCACACCGACACCGCGCTCGCGTCGGCGTTGGCCGCAAGCGGGAAAGACGCCGCTGAGCACGTCATGATCGTCGACCTCGAGCGCAACGACCTCGGCCGCGTGTGCGTCCCCGGCAGCGTCACGGTGCCCGAGCTCATGGCGTTGGAGGCCCACCCAACGGTCTGGCACCTCGCCTCGACGGTCACCGGGCGGCTGCGCGACGACATCGGGCTCGCCGAGCTGCTCGCTGCCACGTTCCCCTGCGGCTCAGTGACCGGCGCGCCCAAGCGCATGGCCGTCGCCCAGACCGCCCTGCTCGAGCCGGTTCGCCGTGGCGTCTACTGCGGCGCGATCGGGGTGGTGAGCCGCGGCCTGCTCGACTTCTCCGTCGCGATCCGCACCGCAGTGCTCACCGGCGGCATGACCAGCTACGGCACGGGTGGCGGCATTGTCATCGAGTCCGACGCCGCCAGCGAGTGGGAGGAGGCGATGGACAAGGCCGCCGCATTCTTCCGCGCGACGAACAGCCTGCCGCCTACGGCACGAGCGTGAAGCCGTGAGCCGCGAAGTCGCCGTCGAAGGAGAACGCGTTGCGGATCTTGCAGTCGCGCATGACCTCGAAGCTCACAAGGTTGACCAGGGACAGTCCCCGCGGCGAGTAGAGCAGCTTGGCGACTGCCCGCTCGTGGACGTGCTCAGTGATCCATACGGTTGCCACCGAGGACAGCACCTTCTCGTGAAGCGCCCGCACGGCGTCCATGCCGAGCCGTCGTTGCACTAGCGCAGTCGCCTCGAGGGCGACGTAGTTGTGCGTGACAAGGCCCCCACCGCTCTGCTCGATCTCGCGCCACACAGCGACAGCACGGTCATGGTCCTGGTCAGCGGTGTCCAAGGAGGCGAAGACCGCCGAGGTGTCGAGAAACGCGATCACTTCGCGTGGATCTTCTCTGCGTAGATCTCATCGAGGTAGTCGTCATGCCGACGGCCCACATCGGTCGCGCCCTCGATGTCGCGAAACGTGCCCATCACGGACAACGCCTCGCGCATCCGGGCTCGGCGGTCCTCGCGGTCGAGCACCTCGTCCACGGCCCCTCGCACGACGGAGGCGATGGAGACCCCGCGGTCGGCGGCGACCCGGCGGAGCGCCTGCATCTGCTCTTCGGTCAGTGAGATCTGCGTACGGATCATGCCCGTGATGATAACACTGGAGACAGTGATGATGTAAGCACGCGCTACTCGCGCGGGCACTCCCCGCGGGCAAGGCCGGCGATGCGGATGCCGGCGTTGAGCTTGTAGCGGCGGTTGATCGAGAGCAGCACGGGGGTTATATGCTCGATGGGCCCGGACAGCCGCAGCGGGCCGCAATCCACGCCCCACATCCCAGGGATCTCAGCGGCCAGGCGCGCGACTACCTGCTTAGCGTCCTCGTCGTCGCCGCAGATCAGGACATCGACGGTGATCGGCTCGCCGACGCGCAGCAGCCGGCGGGCCGACACGCCATGGAAGGCGCTCACTACCCGCGCGAGGGGGAGCAACTGCGCGCACTCCTCGGCCGCCGAGCCAGCGGGAACATGCCCTGGCACCGGCCCACGCTCGTCGAACTCGAGGGCGTTTACGCAGTTCACGACGATCTTGTCCGCGATCACGCCCGCGAGGCCCGCCAGCGTGTCCCGCTGCGCCGCGTATGGCACCGTGACGAACACGACCTCGGCCTGGGCGCACGCATCGATGTTCGCCATCCCATGCATGTCCAGGCCGTCAACGGCGAGGGAGCGTACGACGTCTTTGGCCTTGTCCGCGCTGCGCGATCCGATCAGCACTGGGTAGCCGGCGTGGGCGAAACGGAGCGCGAGACCTTGGCCTTGAGGGCCGGTGCCGCCGACGAAACCCAGGATCTGCCTGTGACGATCGGCGCCTATCAACTCACACGACCCCAACGCGCTTGGGCTGCTCGTGGATCTCGTCCTCCACGCTCTTGGCGATCTTTGTGACCGACGCGCGACCGCACAGCTGGCTGCGCTGCTCGGGCTGCAGCGCGCCGCGGACCGCCTCAAGCGCCTCCTCGCCGGTGAGGGACTCCCGTTCGACGAGCAGCTCGGCCATGGCGTCGAGGCCGGCGCGCAGCTCATTGAACCGCTTAATCGTCACGTCAAGCGCCTCCGTGAGGATGCGGCGGACCTCCGCATCGATGATCTCGGCCGTCGCGTCAGAATACTCGTGGCCGCGGGCGAGCTCCTCGCCTAGGAAGACCGGGCGCTCGTCACCGTAGCCGACCGGGCCCAGGGCGTCGCTCATCCCGAACTCCCGCACGATCGCGCGCGCGAGCCGGGTGGCCTGGACGAGATCATGCTGGCCGCCGGTGGTCGGCTGGCCGAGGACGACCATCTCGGCCGCCCGGCCGCCAAGCATGACTTTGAGCTTCGCGTCCAGGTAGCTCCGCTTGTAGATGTGCCGCTCATCGATCGGCAGCTGGGTTGTGACGCCCAGCGCCATGCCGACCGGCAGGACGGTGACCTTGTAGACAGGGTCAGCCTCATCCTCAAGGAAGGCAGCGAGCGCGTGCCCGCCCTCGTGGTAGGCAACCGCGCGCTTCTCCTCGTCGTCAAGCCGCAGGCTCGAGCGCTCCCGGCCAATCGTCTGCCGCTCGCGAGACTGCTCGAGGTCCCGCATGCGAATGACGTCTGAGCCAGCTCGCACGGCGATCAACGCGGCCTCGTTGATGAGGTTCTTGAGGTCCGCGCCGCTCATGCCAGGCGTCCCCCTGGCGAGGACTGACAGGTCAACGTCGTCGCCGATCGGCTTACCCCGCGTGTGGACCTTCAGGATCGCCTCCCGCTCCTCCAACGTCGGGAGCGGCACAACGATCTGGCGGTCGAAGCGGCCAGGCCGGCGGAGCGCCTCGTCCAGCACGTCCGGGCGGTTGGTTGCCGCCATCAGCACGACTCCCGTCGAGGCCTCGAACCCGTCGATCTCACCCAGCAGCTGGTTCAGGGTCTGCTCGCGCTCGTCGTGGCCGCCGCCCAGGCCCGCCCCACGCTTGCGGCCGATCGAGTCGAGCTCGTCGATAAACACGATGCATGGCGCGTTCGCGCGGGCGGTCTTGAACAGGTCGCGGACGCGGCTCGCGCCGACGCCGACGAACATCTCCATGAAGTCGGAGCCGGTCACGGAGATGAACGGCACCCCGGCCTCTCCGGCGACCGCGCGGGCGAGCAGGGTCTTACCCGTGCCAGGTGGGCCGACCAGGAGCATGCCCTTCGGCACGTCAGCGCCGGCCTTGCGGAACCGGTCCGGCTCGCGCAGGAAGGCGACGACCTCCTGAACCTCCTCTTTGACCTCGCGGTACCCGGCGATGTCGGAGAAGCGGGTCGTCGGCTCGTGCGGCTTATGCAGCCGCGCGGTGGACTTGCCGAACTGCGCGAGCGGCCCCACCTGCCCGCGGGCCTGGCGGTTCATCCAGTAAAAGAACAGGCCGAAGAGCAAGAGCGGGAACAACAGCGGCGCGAGCAGCCCCCAGAAGCCGCCGGTATCCGGCTTCGCGGTGATCTCCACGCCGTGCTCCTCAAGGAACCGCTGGACCTCGCCCTGGCCGACGACGACGTCGTTTGGGAGGTACGAGGTCAGCTGCCCACCGTCCTTGAACGCTCCGGAGATTGACTGGCCGGTGAACGTCACCGATTCGACCCGGTTTTCCTGGACGGCGGCCTTGAACTCGGTGTACGTCAGCTGCTGCCGGCCGCTGAGGCTGCCCAGACCCGTGAACAGCCAAAACGCAAGTCCCAGGAACAGCACGAACCCTAGTGCTCGGGCTCGTTGGTTGCGATCCACTCGCTCTTGCCCTTCGCTCGTTTGGTGCCCGCCTTTGGGCACGGTGATCCCTCAACCGTACCCTCAGCCGGGCAAGATCACGTTTCAGGGTCCATTCCGGCGCTGCGGCGCGATCGCGGCGGTCCGTCTGTACGGCGGTGCAGGACCGAACCGGTGGCCGGGTGAAACCTGCACGGTAGGTATCGTCTCACGCCGAGCGCGTGCGTCATGCAGGAACGGCCGATCAACTCATTCGGCTGTGGCCGGCAACGGCACACGCGGGACGGCGCCGAGGAAAGTCGCATAGGCTACGTCGATTGCGTCGAGTTAAGAGGGGACACCGTGCTGCCGACTACCTTGGAAGACCATCGCCGCAGCGCGGAGTCCATGCTCCTAGACGCGCTCCGGGTTCACGACCCTCTCGCGCTGGCCGAGGTCTACCACCGTACGATCCCAGCCGCGCACGCCTGCGCGCGGCGGCTGCTCGCATCGCCAGCGCAGATCGAGGCGCTCCTGCGGACTATCTATCTGGAGCTGTGGGAGGATCCGCCGAGGGATGCGCCGCTGGAGGGCTGGATCCGGGGCCGGTGCTTCGAGCTGGCGGTGAGCGATCTCCGCAGCCGCCGCGCCGCGCCGGCGTCGCCGTCCGCGGCGGTGCTGCTGCCTGACCTGCCTGCGCCTGAGGTCCGCTACCTGGACGCGGTCGAGCGTATGCTCAGCGAGCTGAGTGAGCGTGAGCGGACGGTCCTGCTCCTCGCTCACGACCGCGGGATCAACACCGCAGCGCAGGGCGGCGACGCCGCCGAGGTCCTTGACCGGGCGCTGCTCGCGCTGGCTGGGTCGGAGCCGTCGAGCGCTGACGCGGCGCCAGACGGCACCGCCGACCTGTGCCCGGACGGGCTGTGGATGGGGGATTGGGTGCTCGGGCTCGTGGACCCCTCGATGGCCCAGGAGTTTGAGGCGTTTGTGGGCTCTCATCCGGGCTGTGCCGACCGTGTCCGGGCGCTGCGTCGAGGCCGCCGGCGGTTGGAGGGTCTCCCGCCGTCCCCAGATCTGGGCCAGCGCATCCTCGTCACCGTGGTGACTGCCACCCAGCAGCATGCGCGCCGAACTCCTGAGCCGCTGGGTAACGGGGACCGCGCTCTCTGGCTTCCTGGAGACGCCCAGAGCCAACCCGCGGACGACCCCGACGACGTCATGACCGGAGAGCTCGCGATGGAGGAGCTCCTTGGGCGCGCGGATGAGGCAGACCAGCCAGCCGAGCCCAGGCCGGAGCGCGCCGCAGGACCCGACGGCCGCGTGACGATCACCGAGCCGATCACCGTCGTCTCGGTGTCGATGCCAGACTCGGGCGCTGACACCCATGAGAGGGTCCGAGTGCACGCTCCCGGCCACACCACCGAGATGCGGCTCAGGAGGCCGAACCCGTATGCGGAGCTGGCTGACCTCGATACTTATGAGGAAGACTTTGAGCTGCCGGACCCACACCGTGTGGGCCTCAGCTCATCAGCGGCCGGGGAGCCGGACGCGCGAGGGTTCGACTCCTTCTATCCCGATGAGGAACTCATCACGCGTCCGTCAGCCGGCCAGCGTGTGCTGGTGGTTATCGGCTACGTGCTCCCGGTGCTCTTAGGGGCTGGTCTGGGGCTCTACCTGGCGGACCTGCTCTTTACCCGGTAGCCCGGCTGCGAAGCTCCGCCGATGCGCCGGTAAAGCCAAGCCGCCGGGACACCTCGAGTGCGATAGCCCGCACCCTGGGTCCAACAGCGGCGGGGTCGGGGAGCCGTGGGGATGGGGCGACAATGCCCATGCTTGCGATGGGCCGTCCTGCGCGGTCGAGGATCGGCGAGGCGACGCCCGAGGCGCCGCGCTCCAGCTCGTCTGTGGAGATCGCGAACCCCCTCGATCGGCTGGCCTCCAGCTCTCCCGCCAGTGATCCGCTGCGGTCACTTAACGGGCTGCGCTCGTGCTGGCCGGGGTCGAGGAACGCGAGCAGCGCTCGGCCGTGAGCGCCAACCGCCAACGGGTGGCGGAACCCCACGTGGTAGCCGACCCGTACAAACAAGCCTGGCGGCTCGATACGGTCGACCACCACAACATCTTGCCGATCACGCACCGCGAGGCACACCGCCTCGCGGACGTGCTCCATGAGCGCCCGCATCCCGGGCAGCGCGAGGCGTCTTACCTCGAGTGTCCGGCTGGCGCGCGCTCCAAGCTCGACGAGGGCCACGCCAAGGTGGTAGCGGCGTGTTTCGCCATCACGTACGACAAACCCATGTTCGGTCAACGTCTCAAGCAGCCGGTAGAGGACCGCGCGGTCCAGCGCGGTCGCAACGGATAATTCCGCTACGGTGCACCCGTCCGTGGCCGAGCCGAGCGACTGCAAGACGGCCAGACCACGTCCGAGGGTTCTCGAACCGTTCCCATCCGTGGATATCGTCAGCACATGGCCTCCCACTCGGGGCGGGAGTATCGGTCCCTCCGATTTCGCCGACTCCCGCCCGCACGGTGAGCTACGGAGTCTTAGCGCACCTGTCCCAACCGTCAAGCTGTCGCCAAGTAAGGCCTTCGCCACTGATAGTCTGGCGATTCCCAGGCGGTGAGGAGCTACTAATGAGGCTAGACAAGGAAGATGGCGATACCCAGTTCGCCTCGATACTGGAGAGCAGCGTCTTCAAACGGTTGTACGACAACCGTGTGCTTTATCTACGCGGGCCGATCGAAGATACCGTCGCGGACACCCTCGTCGCCCAGCTGATGTCCTTAGACGCGGACTCCGACAAGGAGGTCACTCTCTACATCAACTCACCAGGCGGCCTGGTCAGCGGCCTGTTCGCCATTTACGACGTCATGCAGCTGATGCGCTCCAAGGTGAACACCACTTGTGTCGGGGTCGCCGCATCAGCGGCCGCGGTTATCCTCGCGACGGGGACCGGTACGCGCGCTGCGACCCCAAATGCCCGCATCATGATCCACCAGCCGCTCGGCGGCGCGCGCGGTGCGGCATCGGACATTCAGATACAAGCACAACAAATCGCATATCTCCGAAATCGACTAAATGAGATACTGGCCGAACGGACAGGGAAGCCGGTTGAGCAAATCGCGCGCGACACAGACCGCGACTTCTGGCTCTCTGCTCCAGATGCGGTCACGTACGGGCTGATTGACGAGGTCCGGACACGTGGCGGGATCTAGCGGCGCCACGTTTGACCGCCGCGCCAGTAGGGTAAGGTAAGCCAGCTTCGCTGCGTTGGCCGCGCCCCGGAGGGCTGCCGCATACCTGAGTCGCGTAAGGACCAGCCGCGTGAGGACGCCGAGGTAAAGCGGGCGTTCCAGCGCAGCATCGAGGAGGGTGAGCGGCGTCTCCGCCGCACCTGGCCGGGCCTGCTCGCCACCGGTGCGATAGGCGGCATCGATGTGGGCATCGGCGTCTTTGCTCTGCTGCTAGTTCTGCACCAGACGGACAACCCACTGCTCAGTGGCCTCGCATTCACCATCGGCTTCCTCGCGCTGACGCTCGGGCAGAGCGAGCTTTTCACCGAGAACTTCCTCGTACCGATCGCGGCAATCGCCGCCGGACGGGCACGGCTCTTGAGCCTCGCCCGGCTGTGGGCAGGTACAGGCGTGACGAACCTTGTCGGGGGCTGGATCATCATGGGCATCGTCCTAGCGGGCACGCCGCAGCTCGCCCCCAACGCAATCGAGGTCGCCAAGCACTACGTCGACCTGGGTATCGGGTGGCAATCGTTCGCCTTGGCGCTCCTGGGCGGAGCGATCATCACGCTGATGACATGGATGGAGCGGGGCGCCACGGACACCCTCGGTAAGGTCGTCGCCGCGATCGCCGCGGCGTTCCTTCTCGCGGCCGGCGAGCTCAACCACGTAATCGTCGTGTCGCTCGAGATGTTTGCCGCGCTTCACGCTGGCGCGCCGTTCGGCTACGGAGACTGGCTCTCAACCGCCGCATGGGCCGCCCTCGGGAACACGGTGGGGGGGATCGCGTTCGTGACGATCCTCCGGCTCGTACAGGTCGGGCGCGGTAGGATGACCGGCGAGCGGGAGCGCGCCAAGCAGCAGCCACCCCGGGAGACTGACCAGACCATAGGTGTGCCGCCAGGCTGACCACCAGCTTTTAGGCTGTGCGGGATAACCACAATTGCGCGTGCTCAGAGCCGGCTGGGTCATCCAAGCCTAAGGCACGAGAGGGGAGCTATGGATATGGCGACTAAAAAACGATCGGCGATCGCCCGCGACTGGCTTTATATCATCATTGTTGCCTCACTAGGCGCTTACTTTGTAATCGGCGCTATCGTCTGGTCCATTTTGGTGCTCTATGGCAGGCAAATGCCCGAGTCGTTTGCGACAATCCTGGCCACGATCGCAGGTGGCCTCGTGGGCGTGCTTACCCCGGCCGGTCCGTCCACCCCGAAAGAACGCCCGGATGGTGAAGAAGGCACGTAACGCCACAGGAGGGGCGACGCCCCAAGCTGGGTTTAGCCAGAGCTTGGCCCAACAGCGTCGCCGAGCTGGTCTTTCGTCATGCTGGAGCGGCCCTTGACGTCTTGCTGGCGGGCCTGCTCGTACAGCTCATCCTTAGTCTTGCTTTCCCGCTCGTGGCGCTGCTTGGCCTGCTGTAGGGCTTCGCCCATCCGCTGCAGCCGCTCATCGCCGAAAACCTGGCGGAGCTGGGGGAAGAGCTCTTCCTCCTCTTCCTCCGCATGGTGCTCGACGTTCTCGATCAGCACGGTCATCTTCGCGGCGAACTCATCGTCGCGTGGCTGCAGGGCGCGCAGCTCGGAGAGCAGGACGTCCACGACGTGATGCTCCTCGATGCCCTCTTTGACCAGTTTTTCGACCTCTCGCCCAACCTTTTCCGCCTCGGGGTAGAAAACCTCCTCCTCGATGGCGGTGTGGATCTGCAGCTCCGTGGAGATTGTGTGCGCAAGCTCACCCATCCGCTCAACGTCCCGCGCCTCCTCAGCCTCGCGGAACTCACTGAATAGCTGCCGGATGGTGTCGTGGTCAGACTTCAGTAGCGTCAAAGCGTCCATTGGCTCCTCGTTCTCTTTTCGGTGTGAGGAATTCCTCTCGTACCCAAGCCTAAGGGCAGGAAAACGCCGGAGCGTTAGCCGGCGAGGGTGCGGGTGGGGCCAGCGGCCATGAGCTCGGCGCGGGAACAGATATCGAGCTTGCGGTAGATGTTGCCGAGATGGAACGCGACGGTGCGGGGCGTGATCCCGAGCGCGCTCGCGGTCTCGCGGTTCGTCCGGCCCTGAGCGACGCGCCATGCGACCTCGATCTCCTTACCGGTCAACCGGCGCTCGGCCCAGGAGGTGATGTCGGCCTGATCGCCCGTCATCCGCAACTCGGCGCGGGCCCGCTGCGCCCAGGGGGTGGCGCCGAGCTGCTCAAGGGCGCCCAGCGCGGCACGGAGATGCGCCCTCGCCTCAACGCAGCGGCCCGCCTGGTGCAGCCGCGCGCCCAAACACAAGGCGGTCCGCGCGCGCTCGAACGGGGTGTCGGTCCGGTCGTGCCACCGGAACGCGGCCATGAAGTGGTACTCGAACTCCGGCTCGCTGGCCAGCAGGCCACGGCAGCGGGCGGCGGCAGCCAGCGCCCAGGTGCGCTCGGTGCGCTCGGCCTGGGACTCGAACCGGTCAAGCAAGCGCCGCGCGTCGGCGACGCGCCCGGCGCGCACGTATGCCTCGATGAGGTCCGGCGCCCACTGGACCACCGACGGATCATGGAGGCCCTGCTCGGCGAGCGCCGCCGCAGCGGCCTCAAAGTGCCGGATCGCCTCATAGGACTCGCCGAGCCCGAGCGCGAGCAGCCCAAGCGCCGCAGTGGCCTGAGGCTGTAACCACGGGCTGCCGGACGCGCGCTTGGCCGCCGCCGCAGCGCGGGAACGGCTCCGCAGCTCCAGCCCACGAGCGGCATCAAGCCGCGCGAGGCAGCCCAGGCCGAGCGCTTGCCCGTCAGGCTGCCCGGCCCGCTCGCCAATGTCCACGGCCTCAGCGGCGAGCCTCCGCGCGTCCTCCCACCGGCCGGTGCGGAACGCGGCCTCGGCCAGCAGCGCGAGCGGGACCGGCAGAAGCGTGGGCAGGTCCCCTGTCCGCGCCTGCTCGACGACCTGGCCCAGCGCCTGCTCGGCGACCTCGTAGCGCTCCAGCCAGATCAGGGCTTGACCGGCGAGGCCGATCCACTGGCCGTCGAGCGAGGAGGCCTTGTCGCCCGATAGGAAGACCGCGAGCGAGCCCACCAGCGGGTACGCGCTGGTGACGTCGCCACACGCGACCCTGATCGCGCTCACGCATCCGGAGACCGCTCTCGCGGTGTCGCCCCCAAGCGGCATGGCGAGCTGCTCGGCCTGGCTGGCCGCCAAGTGAGCCTGCTCGCCGTTACCAGCGAGGACGGCCGCGAGCGCCGCATCGACAAAAAGAAGCGCGCTGCGGTGGGCATCGAGCCGCTGGATCTCCGCCGCCTGGCTGACGAGCAGCCGGTGCGCCGCGGCAGGCTGCCCCGTCCAAGCCCACATCCGGCCGCGGAGGCGCACGATATCCGCGCGCAGCCGCGCGTCTGCCGCGTCCGCGAGCGCTTGGTCGAGCAGCCGGTCGGCCTGCTGGCTGCGGCCCACAAGATGCCATCCGCTGGCCGCGCGGAACAGGCAACGGGCGCGGTGATCGGCCTCAGTGGTAAAGCTCGCGGCCCATTCCAGGCCCCGCGCGGCCACCGCGTAACGGCGGCAGCTGTACGCCTGGAGCGCGGCAGCCTCCACGGCCGCGCCGGTGGCGCAGGAGCTGGACGCGATCGCCGCAGCGTGATGCCACGCGCGCCGGTCAGCGGCTTGGGGACCCGGCAGCAGCGTGAGCGCGCGAGCGACCGCGAGGTGCACAGCCCGCCGGGCATCGGCTGGCGCGCGGTGGTAGACCGCTGACCGGACGATTGGGTGGCGGAAACGCACCTGGCAGTCATCCCACTCAACGATCCCCGCATCCTCGGCGGGCTCAAGCGCCAGCCGCCGGAGCTGGCGGGGATCAGCCTGGTCACGGGCGAGGAGGTGGAGGGCCGCCGACAGCGTCGTCTTCGTCTCCCGCCCAGCAGCCGCGACGAGGAGCAGCGCCGTCCGTGTCAAATCCGGTAAGCCCTGCACGGGCCGCAAGAACGCCCGCGCGACCCGCGCGGTCACCGGGAGCGGTGAGGCTAGCGGCTCCTCAGCGACGATCTGGGTCTTGCGCAGCAGGCCGGTCAGCTCGCGAAGCGCGAGCGGGTTGCCCCCAGTCTCCTCATGCAGCTGCTGGAGCACCGCCGGGTCCGGCTCGCGGCCCCAAAGCCAGGCGAGCAGCTCCCGCGACGCCTCGCGGTCGAGGCCCCCCAAGCGCAGCTCCTCTACTCCCGGCCGGCCGAGCAGCCCGTACTCCGCGCCATCCGTCACAGCGCACAGCAGCGTGATCGCCTGGTCGTGGAAGGAGGGAGCGGCAAGGTCGATCTCAGCCAACGCCCGCTCATCGAGCCGGTGCGCGTCGTCGATGATGACGAGCAGCGGTTGCGCATTCCCGCCAGCGCGGAGCCGGCCCCACGCTGCCGAGCTGAGGAGGGAGGGGGAGGCGGGATCGCGCACGTTGACCGTCGGAAGCCCGCCCGCCTGGTGGCGCGCGTACGCCAAGAGCGCGCTCTTCCCGATTCCCGGCTCACCGCGCACCACCACCACGCCGCCAACGCCACGCCCCGCTCGCGCGAGCATCCGATCGATGCGCGCTCGCTCGTCCCCCCGGCCAAGCAGCATGGGCTCATAGTAGGGCGAATGAGCAGGCTTTTCCTCAACATCGTGAATTCCACGGTTTGAAGTGATGCGGGCTGAGCGGTCCCGCCCCTTGGCATGACGTTCTGCGAGCGGTCAGCACAGCGAGAGCTGGCGCGGCGCGCTGGCAACGCTGGTGAGTATGGCAGCGACGTCATCTACGGTGTCGACTACGGTGACCCCTGGGCGGCGGGAGTACCGCTGCGCCCACTCTTCATGCATCACCAACTGGCGAATCAGGAACAACTGTTTGCCATGGTCGAGGCAGTGCCTGGCTTGGCTCTTCGCGCCAGAGTTGCCATGAGCCTCGATGACCACTGTTCCGATTCCCATGCCGCTGGTCACCACATTGCGTATGAGAAAAGAGCACCGCGTCGGCGGGGCGTCAGGCCAAAACTGCGAGAGAACGGCTCCGCGCTGGACGATGCGCTCGGCAAGGGCCAAGTTCTGCGCCGGGTAGATCCGCCGGATCCCAGTGCCGAGCACGGCGATAGTCCGTCCCCCGGCTTCAAGGGCGGCCTCATGAGCTACGGTGTCGATCCCAGCCGCCAGGCCTGACACCACGGTCACGCCACGCTGGGCCAACCCGGCCGCCAGGCGGCGGGCGGCACCGAGACCCTCAGTGCTGGCTCGCCGTATTCCGACAACGGACACCGCGAACTCGTCTGCTTGCGAAAGCTCGCCGCGGACAAACAGGAATGGTGGCCGGTTGTAGATCTCACGGAGCAGCGCAGGGTAATCCTTATCTAGAACGGTGACGAGGCGTACTCCCTCTTGCTCCATAGCGCCGATCAGCTTGCGGTACTTCTCGATGTAAGCGCCCGTCACTGCCTCTGCCGCATGCGCTGCGATGGCACGCTCTGCGTCGTCCAGGTCGTCGGGGAGGTCTCGATCGAGAACACGGCTAGCGCTGCCTGCCACTTCCAAGAGGCCTGCCACCTTATGCCATGGCCGCGACGTGCTCGCCACGATTGCGAGGACTTGCGCCGAACGTACTGTCGCCAAGCTTGCTGGTCACCGCCCGACCGTCGAGCGTGGACGCTGGCGAACCGCTGCCGTCGTCTTGCCGCAGGCCGTGTGTGGCGGCGGCCTGCGGCAGACCTGGTCTGGGTTCGGGGTGCGGTCGGGGGTCATGGGGGGCGCGCTGTCCAATGGCCGTCCGGGCCGCGGATGAGCGTCCAGCCCCGCTCGTGCACATCCCTGTGGCACCCCCAACAGAGCAACACGAGGTTATCGAGGTCCGTAGGCCCGAAGTCCAGCCAAAACACCACATGATGCGCCTCACACCAAGCGACCGGCGCCCTGCACCTCACGCACCCGCCGTCGCGGACCGCCAACGCCCGGCGCTGCGCTGGGGTCACCGTGCGGGTTGATCTGCCGGCGTCCAGGATCTGCGACCGGCCGTTGGTGATCACCCTGCAAACCCCGGCGTCGCAGGCGAGCCTTCTGGCGGCGTCGCCGGAGATCGCGCCGAGCCGGTCCAGCTGCGCGGCCGGGGCGCCCGGCTCGCCCAGCAGCGTGGGTAGGTCCACGACGACGGTGACATGCGGGCGCACCCCGCCATTCTCTGGCAGCACGCCGCCGTCCAACGCCATCTTGGCCAAGGCGACCAGCGCGTCGGCGCGGCGCTGCTCAGGCGTGCGGTCATCATCCTCACCACGAGGCGCGGCCAACGGCGCGAGCGCGGTGAGCACGGTCTCCCCGTCGACCAGGTCGAACCGGCCCTCAAGGCTGATCGCGCCGTCGGCCGTCCGGGAGCCGTTCAGCCTGCGGGTTCTCCGCGCCCGCTCCTGCCGAGCCGCCAGGCTGTCAGGAGTCACGCTGTGCGCGTAATCATCCACGACGCTGCGCAGCCCCGCGGTGTCCGTGCCCGCCCCGCTGTCAGCGACCAATTGGTCGAGCCCGGCCAGCGCGTCTCCTGGCAAATCCCGCACCGCCTGCGCCGCCACCCGGGCCTGCCCCGCGCTGATCGCGCCGTCAGCCAGCGCTTGCGCGGTCTCGGGCAGCCGGTCCAAATTCCGCGCGGTGTTGGCGCGCGCTGAGGCCTCGCCCGGGCTCATGCGGCAACGATCGGCCAGCCACTGTTTCTCCGACCGCGCCCCATCAGCTTTCCACGCCAGGCGCCGGTCGTGCTCGCCGACCAGGCGGTGGCGGATCCCATCGAGCCGGTCGTGCTGGCGTGTGACCTCTACGATCAACTCGCCGAGCGTGGCGTTGTCGAGGTCGTCGAGGTCGAGGGCGGCCAAGGCGTCGACTGCGGATCGCAGCTCGCCCATCGGCCTCCCCCTCTCCCTATTGCTCGAACTTATGTTCGTATCGTAACAGGTTGAGTTGGCTTATGCCAAGCGTTCTACATTTGGCGGGATTGTGAGGTGACTCCGCACCTGCGCCTCAAGCTGTCAACGCGCGCCGCTGCCGCTCGTCTGACAGCGGCGGCATGGCCTTGAGCTTGCGCGCTATCGCCTCCTCGGTGGCTGCCGTCTCGGCAGCTAAACCGCCCCCGGCCCTTCCGCGCCGACGGATGGGGAAGTTCAGCGCAATGTCGCCAACTTATGGAGGCTGAGTGGGTAGCGTGGACGGTGACGCCAGGATGCGGCGGGCGCGGTCAGCGAGCTGGAGAGCGTAGCGGATGACAGCGGCCCGGCTGGCGACAATCTCAGCGAGAGAGCGACCGTGGCGCTGCTCCAGCACGCCATGACGACCAGGATCACAAGCGAGAAAGAGCAAGTCCGAGGCACCCAGCCCGAACCGCAACGCGGCAATAGCGTCATGACCAGCCAAAATGGGCGTGGACGGGCCGCGCCAGCCAGCCTCGGCGAGACCGTCAAGGTAGGCGTCAACAACGTCGCGGTCAAGCTCACCCACCCGGTCGGCGGGCACGTAGCCCGAGGCGGCGGCGTCCAGCACCAGGTTGGCCGGATCCAGGCCAGCCGCGCCCAACCCAACCCAAGACCAGTCAACGGCAACCGTGCGCTCCTCTCCGTTGGGATCCGTACGGGACAGCAAGTTAGGCGGCCAAAAGTCGTGATGGCACACGGTGGCAGGCAGCAACGCCACAGCAGCGAGGAGCCAGTCACGGTCAGCGACCAGGCGACGGGTGGCCTCGGCGACATCAGGTGACAACACATCACGGATCAGCGGATGCGCCCACGCGTCGGGGTCATCAAGCACGGCCAGCGCCGTGGGGGCAAGGACAGGCGTCCAGGCGGCAACCCAGTCATGGGCCAACCACCCGAAATCAGGCAACGGCCGGCCGGTCAGATAAGAGCCCTGGGCCAAACCCAGATGGCGGGCGGCGACCGGGTAGCGCTCAGGCGGCCAAGCGGTACCCGGGACGCCAGTGACGCACTCGATCCACAGCCACGCGGTGCGCTCATCCGGCCGATACACGCCCAGAAAGCGGGGAACAGACAGGCCCCCGGAAAGACCGGACAGCAGCCCGCTGTCATAGGCGAGGAGCTCACGCTGCCAGTAATTCCACAGGCCCGGCTGATCAGCCCGTAACCAAGCCGGCGCGCCATCAGGCAGACGCAAAACCTTCAGCACAACCGCCCAATCCGACAGCTCACCGCCACCAGCGACCACCTGGCCGCTGACCCGGTACAAACCAGCGGTGACAGGATTGCGCACGGTATGGACCAGCGGTCGGATCTGCCAGCCGGCCCTGATAGCCATCGGACGGCCGTACAACGCGGTGACAGGCGGGCGAAGCAGCCTCGCGGTCAGGTCAGGAATGGTCACCGGATTGCACCCTCATCGTGAGCCGATGCAGCACCTCGCTACTGAGCAGCTCAGCGGCGCTGGCAGGACGGGCAGTACGTCGTTCCCCTGCCGGCCAGGATGGTCTTGGCGAGCGCCACCCCGCACCGTGGGCATGGCCTCCCCGCCTGCCCGTACGCCACAAGGAAGTCGGCGTAGCGGCCAGACTCGCCGTTGACCATCTGGTAGTCGCGGAAGGTCGTCCCCTCGCGCTCGATCGCCTCGGCGAGCACCGCGCGGATCGCTGCCCACAGCGCGTGCGCGCGGTCACGGCCCACCCGCCGAGCGCGGGGGTTAATCCGTGCGCGCCAGAGCGCCTCGTCGGCGTAGATGTTGCCGACCCCCGCCACCGGACGCTGCGTCAACAGGAACGGCTTGACCGCCATCTGGGTCCCGGCCAGGTCGGCGTGGAAACGATCGGGATCGAAGTCGCCGCTCAGCGGCTCGGGGCCGAGCGCCGCGAGCGTCGCGATGCCCGCGTAGTCGCCCGCGTCCACGACGCACAGCCGCCCGAACCGCCGGACGTCCCGGAAGTCGAGCACCGCCTGGTTGTCAAGCTGGAACGTCGCCCGCACGTACGCGTCCGGCGCCCATCCGCCGTCGGCCCGGAACCGGAACGAGCCGGTCATCCCCAGGTGCATGACCAGCTCGCGATTCTGGTCAAGGCCTGCGATCAGGTACTTCCCGCGCCGGTCCAGCCGCTCGACGCGACCACCCACCGCCCGGTCGAGATCGGAGAACCGGGCTTGCGGCGTCGCCTGCACCGCCATGATCCGGCGCCCCACCAGCCGCGGCGCGAGCTGGCGGCGGACGCTCTCGACCTCGGGAAGCTCAGGCATGGCGGCGAGCGTACGCCGATCAGCGCGGCCTGGCCTCCACGGCCAGGCTCAGGCGGCGAGGAGCCGCTCGTCCAGCTCACGCACACACTGCAGGCCAGCCCACTCGCCAGGCATATGGCCACGGACGACGTGGATCCGCTGGACGCCGACGCGCCAGCCGGTCGCCTCTGACACATCGAGCGTCTGGTGGGCGGCCTGGCAGGCGGGCTCAGGATCGCTGCCCGCGATCGTGTGCCCGAGCGCGACATTGCTGTGCCACTGCGCCGTCGCGCGGGCGTTGGCGTGCGGGACCTCGAGGGCGTGGTCCAGCAGCTGCAGGCCCTCATCGGTGCGCCTCAGCAGCAGGTGGCAGAACCCCTGCCACCCGGCCAGCATGTGCGGATCGTCGTCCCCAGCGAGCCACCCTGACGCCGAGAAGAACCCCTCGCCGTCGTCGGCCATCCCAGCCGCCTCAGCGCGGACGATCGCGGCGCGGGCGTCGCGCTCCCGGTGGGGGAGGGCCGCGTAGCTCTCCGCTTGGGACATTGCGACCTCCATGGCGACCAGCCCGCGGCTGCCGACCAGCGGAGCGGCGGCATTCAGCAGGTTGAGCGCGGCGAGCGGGTCACCATCACCCCAGACAGGGGACAGCGCGTTGGCGGCCTGAAAGAGCGTGCAACCGCGCAGGTAGTCGAGGCCGGACTCCGCGGCGAGATCGCGTGCCAACACACGGTACGCGACCGCCTCGCCGGGGTGCCCATCCATGTCGGCGGCATTCGCGGCGAGGCTCGCGGTGTTGACCGCGTCGACCAGCAGTTGGCGGTGCTGCCCGCGCGCCATCAGCCCCTTGAGCGCCCCTTTCAGCGCGTCAAGGTGGACTCTGGCGTCGGCGAGCAGCTCGCCTGGGGCGGTGGTCGAGTAGCGCTCGACCAGGCCCACGGTGCGCTCGTGGAGATCGAAGCCGGGCACGCCCGGCAGGTCCGGCAGGGTCACAACAGGCAGCCCCATCATCATCCGCAGCAGGTGTCGTCGATACATCCGTCGCTCCTCCTGTGTCCGCCCCCATACTGCCCGCACCAGCAACGAGAGCGGCACATTCAGCGCCCGGGCCAACGCCTGGCAGTTCCGCGGGTGAGGCCGCATCGCCCCAGACTCCCAACGATCAACCGTCGACCGGTCCACCCCGCACGCCTGTGCCACACACTCAATGCTCAGCCCGCGCAGCTCGCGGATCTCCCTCAACAGCTCAGGATCAGCGTCCATCGATGCGCTCTCCATTACGCGTGTAAGCCACCGTCGTGTCGCTGGCAGTGTTCCGCCTGAGGGGCATCGCGGCAAACTGCGAAACTTGGAGCGTCGTAGCGGCCTATTGGTGGGCCAGGCGCACAGCGGCGATCTCTTCACCTGTAGGGCTGGCCAGGATTGTGTGAGCCAGCCTCGGTGAGGATCAGCGCCTGCCGAAAGGTGACAAGCATATCCGCCACCGACGGACACTTTTGTCCCTTTACCATTTGTCCCCTCTGGCTGACATCGCTCAGCGGCCACGCCAGGCGCATGAGAACGCAGCCGCGGCGCGAGCCTGACCAACCTCGCCAGTCAGGTGAAATGTTAAGAATCGCTGGTTGTGTGAGGTGGCGCGGAGCCCACTACCGTCCCGCGCCTCAACCGCCCGCCCAGGCCACGCCAACACGGCTTCCCGAAAACCTCGCCTGAAGGCATAAGGGAGCCGTCCCGGCATCCAGCCGGGACGGCTCAGATCAGCGCGTCAGACAACGTCCGCTGACGAGGATTCTGATCATCGCGCTCTGGTTCGGTTCACCAGCGATCTCTAGCCGAGCCTGTCCTCACTTCCGAACCGGGCGTAAGGCGCTCAGACTCACATTATCGCTATGCGAGTAGCCTACTCAAAGGCTGGGCCCGCCTTAAACGAGAATGCTGCAGGGCTGATCTGGTACTTGAAGGTTTCGGGGTAAATGGTATCAATCTTAGTGTTACACCCGTGTCCTGAATAGAGCGACAGAGCAAAATCGGACCGGTTGTATACGGATTGGGCGCCCCAAGGGAGGTCAGTGCACTTTCCCTCAACCGCCTCTTTAACTACCTTTGTGCCCCCGAAACTCGGCTGCTTCCAGAAGCAGACTTCGCCTTCCGGACAGTCGGGTGGTTCGGGTGCGGGTGGTTGGGCTTGGGCTGAAGTGGTGAAGGCTCCAGCGGCCAAGACCACCGCGGTGGCGACAGCCAAGACGAAGGCTGCGAGCAGCGACCACCCCCGTGCCCTCAGCGAACGCACAGCAGACATACGAACTCCTCCTTCAGGATTTCGAGTTTGGTGATGACACAACGGCATGACAGCGAGCCAGCAGCAACACAAACACCACAGGCGCCAAGACAGCTTGCGTGAGGGGTGCTTTGAGCGCTCCTCACTCACAAGCGCTGGAGGCGAACAATCCCTCCAAACAACGCCTACAAACGCCTGAGAAGCTTCCTTTCGTCGGCACCATCTGGCTCGCGAGTAGCCTACAGAAACAGGCATAAACGCTACGTAAGCATCTTGTGCACAATTCGTAAATATCCACGTGAATGGCGACTACATCAGAGAATTAGCTAATCGTCGAGGCGAGGCCCACGATCCGGCCGGCCGATCACTCCACCCCACGCCTCGGCCATACCCAGACGACCAACGCTCCCCGACCCGGACGCTCTTCGGCAAAACGCCGGGCCGCGTCAACCAACAGAGCGACCCCAAGTGGTCGAGCGTGGTGCGCTCGATATTCGGTAGCTTGCGCATATGGGTGGGTCGGGGCCCCTCACCGCCGAGTGCCTCAACAAACGGCTGGAGAAGACGCTCAGCCCACGCTCATCGCAATGATCGTAGAGCACCCGTCTCTGCTGTGGATCTCCCGCGACTAATGTGATAACCAGACCGCGTCTTGACGATACCGACCTCGCACCAATCAGCACGACCTGCTGCTCAACCGGAGCTTCGCGGCCCACGGACCGCGAAGCTCCCTACCAACCACGCAAGAGCGGCTACCTCGTGATGGTCGTCAATATCGGCGCGACGTCCCGCCGCTGACCGCCAAGCAACGCGAGATAACACCCCTCAGTCTCAAACGAGGGGTCCACCCCCAACTCCTCAGCCAACAGCCGACGGCACCGCTCATACACCCGCAACGCCTCACCTGGACTTCCTGCCCCCGCATACGCGCGCATCAACAACTGATACGCCCGCTCCCGAAACGGCTCAAGCGCGACCGCCTCCTCAGCCGCTCCCACCGCCAACCCATATTTGTCCTGGCGAACGTGACTCTCACCACGCACAAGCAGCGCGCGCAAACACACCTCACGCAGGCGCGCGCGGACGCGATCAACCCACGCCCCCTCCTCGCCAGATAGGAATGGCCGCGCCGCCACCGCCTGAGCGGCCTCCGCCAGCTCCGCCGCGCGGTTGAGGTCGTCCTTGCCTAACGCCTGCTCCGCGCCCTCCACAGCAGCAAAGGCATCCTCCACATCCACCACAGCGCCAGCCGGCAAACGCAACTGGTAGGCACCGAAGCCCCCGACGAGCGTGTCTTGCCTCGACCACCCCACAGCAGCCAAGAACACACGGACTTTACTAATCACACCCCGCAAAATGACCTCCCACGTACGCGGTGCCCTATGAGGCCACAACGCCTCAGCCAGCTCATCACGGTGCACAGGGCGAGCACGCTCAATAACCAACAACGCGAACACCAACCTGGCCTGACGCCCGCAAAAACACTGCTCCTCGACGGATGCGCTCCCATGTTGCACGCTCACCCGACCGGTCAGCTGGACCTTTGTGGCCACGGTCCCAGCGCCGCCTCCCCGCTCGCCGGCTGCGCCCGCCGTCAAGTCTTGTTGGTGGGACCCCTGCGCGTCTGATCTACGATCCGGCGAGTTCGGCGCCACGGCGGAGCCCCCTTTACTAGGTCCCCCCCCCGGCAATACTGCGCAAGTGTGGTTTATTCGTCGAAGCTTGTCAAGCTTTATAAAAATGGATTCACTAGGATTTGCCCCCTATTAGGGGCACCCGTAGGGGGGATGTAAGTGTCCCCTGATTTTTGCTATCTCACCTCAGTAGCCCATGGCCCTTGTGGCCACCCGGGGACGGATGAAAATCGGCTTGCCGCCTGGCTAACAGCGGTTCACTTTGGTGTCGCAAGCCCGAACCTCAGTATGACGTGGGAGCCTGGGGCACCCTGGACTGTTGCCACGAGCACGCATACCAGACTCTTCACGGGCAGGCTCCTCCAGGCGGCGTCTGACCTTGCCCGGGGTTATCTTCGCCTCAGGTCCGAGTAGTGGTTGATGCTCGGCAGGTCTGGCGGCGTAAGAGGTCGTGAGAGCGCCGATCAGGATGGTGCCGGGCGGCCACAAGAGCGGCACGACAGTCGGCATTCGGATCTATCTGACACCTCTACAACCCGCATGACGGCTCAGGCGGCCAGGCGTAGCCGCTCGTCAAGCTCTCGCACGCACTGCAGGTCTGCCCACTCGCCGGGCATATGGCCACGGACGATATGGATCCGCTGGACGCCGACGCGGTAGCCGGTCGCCTCTGACACATCAAGCGCCTGGTGGGCGGCCTGGCAGGCGGGCTCAGGATCACCCGCGATCATGTGCCCCAGGGCGACATTGCTGTGCCACAGCGCGGGGGTACGGGGACTGACGTGCGTGCCCCTGAGCGCGTGGCCGAGCAACGCAAGACCCTCATCGGTGCGCCTCAACAGCAGGTGGCAGAACCCCTCCCACCCGGCCATGACCTGGGGGTCACCATCGTCAGCCAGCCACCCAGCGGCTGAGAAGAATCCCTCGCCATCGTCGCTGACGCCCGCCCTCACAGCCCGCTCGACCGCGGCGAGCGCCTCACGCTCCCGATTAAGGGCAGCAGCATTCTCCGCCTGGACCATCGCAAGCTCCATGGCGAGCAACCCGCGCCCGCCTACGAGTGGCGCGGCGGTGCCCAGCATCTCCAACGCAGCGAGCGGGTCACCGCCCCCCCAGACGGGAGAGTGCGCACACGCAGAGTGAAGGAGCGTGCACCCGCGTAACCGCTTGATTCCGGACTCCTCAGCGAACTCACGCGCCAGGACACGGTACGCAGCCGCCTCCCCAGGATGCCCGTCGACCTTGGCCGCGGTCGCGGCGAGGCTCGCGGTGTTCACCACGTCGACCAGCAACTGGCGGCGCTGTCCACTCCCAAGCACCCCACCAAGCGCCGCGGTCAACGAGTCGAGATGCAATCGCGCGTCAGCCAACAGCTCAGCCGGAGCGGCCGTCGGATACCGCTGGATCAAGCGCACCGTGGTCCCATGCAGGGCATCGCGCACGTCAAGGCCAGGTAGGTCCGGCAGGGTCACAACAGGCAGCCCCATCATCATCCGCAGCAGGTGTCGTCGATACATCAATCGCTCCTCCTGTGTCCGCCCCCATACTGCCCGGACCAGCAACGCGAGCGGCACATTCAGCGCCCGGGCCAACGCCTGGCAGTTCCGCGGGTGAGGCCGCATCGCCCCAGACTCCCAACGATCAACCGTCGACCGGTCCACCTGGCAAGCCTCCGCCACACACTCGATACTCAACCCGCGCAGCTCGCGGATCTCTCTCAACAGCCCAGGATCAGCGTCCATCGATGCGCTCCCCTCACGCGTGTCGGCCACCGTCGTAATAGTTGGCAGTGTTCCGCCTGAGGGGTATCACGGCAAACTACGGGGGTACCGTTGGGGTCATGGGCCACGTCCCGCCGCCGCGAAACGAGCCGGTGCGGTCTTACGCTCCGGGAACGCCCGAGCGCGCATCGCTTGAGGCCACGCTCGCCGAGATGGCTAAGGAGCGCATCGCCGCGCCGTTGCGGATTGGCGATCAGTGGATCGAGTCTGGGGAGACTTTCGAGGCGCGGGCGCCCCACCGGCGGGACCTCGTGCTCGCTGATGTCCACGCGGCTGGTCCAGACGAGGTCACCCGAGCGATCACGGCGGCCCGCGCGGCGGCCGGCGACTGGGCCAGCGTGCCCTGGCATGAGCGCGCCTCGGTGCTCCTCCGCGCCGCTGACCTGCTCACCGGGCCGTGGCGCGACGTGCTCAACGCCGCGACGATGCTCGGCCAGTCGAAATCGGTGCTCCAGGCCGAGATCGACGCTGCCTGCGAGCTGGCGGACTTTTGGCGCTTCAATGCCGCATTCGCGCAAGCCCTGTACGCCGACCAGCCCGACTCGGCGCCCGGGACGTGGAACCGGACCGAGCACCGGCCGCTTGAGGGGTTCGTCCTGGCGATCACGCCGTTCAACTTCACGTCGATCGCGGGGAACCTGCCGACCGCGCCCGCGCTGATGGGCTGCGTCAGCCTGTGGAAGCCGTCCGAGAAGCAGGCGCTCTCGGCGCACTACCTGATGGAGCTGCTCCGCGCGGCGGGGCTGCCCGACGGGGTCGTCAACCTGCTCCACGGCGACGGCGCGGTGATCAGCGAGGCGGCGATGGCCCACCCCGACTTCGCGGGGCTCCACTTCACCGGCTCGACGGCGGTGCTCCGGCAGCTGTGGCGCAAGGCCGGCGAGCGGATCGACGCCTACCGCGCCTACCCCCGCATCGTCGGTGAGTCCGGCGGGAAGAACTTCGTGGTGGCGCACGCCTCGGCGGACATCGACGCGCTGGTCGTCGCGCTGGGGCGAGGCGCGTTCGAGTACCAGGGGCAGAAGTGCTCAGCGGCGTCGCGGGCGTACATCCCGCGCTCGCGATGGCCCGTGGTGCGCGACGGCATCGCCGGCCTGGCGCGGAGCATCCCGATGGGCGATGTCGCCGACCTCGGCACGTTCATGGGCGCGGTGATCGACCAGGCCGCGTTCGAGCGCATCACCGGCGCGGTGCGGCGCGCGGCGCGCGGCGGCGCCGAGGTGCTCGCGGGCGGAGGCTCGGACGACCGTGAGGGCTGGTTCATCGAGCCGACGGTGCTCGTCACCGACGACCCGGGGTCGGAGACGATGACGCGGGAGCTGTTCGGCCCGGTGCTGACCGTGCTCGTCTACGACGACGCGGACTGGGAGCGCACCTTGGCTGTGATCGACCAGACCAGCCCGTACGCGCTGACTGGCGCGGTGTTCGCCGACGACCGCGCGGCGATCCAGCAGGCGTCCGAGCGCCTCCGGTACGCGGCGGGAAACTTCTACATCAACGACAAGCCGACCGGGGCCGTCGTCGGGCAGCAGCCGTTCGGCGGCGCGCGGGCGTCGGGCACGAACGATAAGGCCGGCTCGATGCTCAACCTCGCGCGCTGGGTGTCGCCACGGGTGATCAAGGAGACATTCGTGCCACCGACCAGCTGGCGTTACCCGCACATGGGTGGCGGATGACCCGCGGCGTGCTCCTCGTCGCGAACGCCAAGGCGGGGAGCGCTGAGGACGAGGCGATCGAGGCCGCTCGCGCCACCCTGGCCGAGCAGGCGGACGTCCAGTTTGCGCGTCCGGCTGACGTGGGGGAGCTTAATCGGGCGCTGAGCCGGCTCGATGGGCGGACGCTCGCCGTCGCGGGCGGCGACGGCTCGCTGCACCTCGCGGTGCGGACGCTGCTCCGCCTCGGCGCGGGCCTGCTCGCCGGCACGCCGATCGGCCTGATCCCCCTCGGCACGGGCAACGATCTGGCGAGCGGCTTGGGCATCCCGACCGACCCGGCCGAGGCCGCGCGGGTGATCCTGCGCGCCGCGCCCCGGCGGCTGGACCTCTTGGCCACGGATCACGGCGAGATCGTGGTCAACGCCGCGCACGCGGGGCTGGGCGCAGCGGCAGCGGAGCGGTCGGAGGGGATGAAGCCCTCGCTCGGCGGGCTCGCCTACCCGCTGGGCGCGCTGATCGCCGGGGTGCGCGAGGCGGGATGGGACCTCAACGTCACCGTCGATGGGACCCGCGCGCATGCCGGGCGGACGCTCATGGTCGGGGTGGCCAACGCCCCATGCATCGGGGGCGGCACCCAGCTGTGCCCGCTAGCCCAGCCTGACGACGGGCTGCTCGACGTCATAGTCGTCAGCGCCGTGGGGCCGGCGGCGCGAGCCGCCTTCGGCGTGGCCCTCCGCGCGCACGAGCACCTCGACCGCGACGACGTCCTCCACGCGCGCGGGCGCGCGGTCACGATCGCTGGCGAGCCAGTCGCCCATGACCTCGACGGGGAGCTCATCGGCGAGCTGGAGTCCTGCACGTACACGGTCCGCCCCGGCGCCTGGCAGCTGCTGGCCCCATCCCCCCCGTGACCGCCGTTCCTACCCGCCTCCGGGGCCCGCGCGGATGATGCTAACCCGGAGGCACTCGAGTTTCACGGTGGGTTATGCGGCTGCTTACGCCAGGCCAAACGCACCGCCGCGATTTCCTCACCTGTGGGCCGATCAGAGCATTGCGACAAAAATTCCGCGGCGATCAACACCCGCCGCAAAGCAGCAACCATGTCCGCACCGACGGGCTCCTCTTCGACGCGTACTAAGGAGCGCGGCGGCGGCGCTCAGCCACCACCTCAAGGGCATGCCCAGCGACCGCGAGCCATGCCTGCGGCCGGCTGCGCGCCGAGCGCGCCGAGCCACGGGCAGCGGTGCTCGGCGACCCACGCCTGCTCGTCACGGCCACAGCAAGTCAACGTGGATCCCCGCCGGTCGGGGTAACGGCCAGCGAGCGCGTCGATGAGCTGGCGGGCCAACACCAGCTTGGTCACACCCTTCGGCCGCCACAGGACGGGCAAGCACACCGGGCGGGTCATACACGGCAAGGTGACGACCAGCCCGGCGATTGCCTCAGGCCACTTCCTTGGGGCCTGTCGCGGAGCCGTCATGGAGCCACGAGGCGGCGTGGACCTTGCGGCCTGACCGGTGGAGCAGGGTGTCATCGATCGCGACCAGCAGCGGCGCGCCTGGCGGGATGAGATGGTCTGCTGATCAGCAGACCATCTCGCGTTGGAGAAGAGCCGGTGCGCGCGGATGTGATGCCAGATGCGCTCCAGCCCGGCGCCGGTGAGCATGCCGCAGACGGTGCGCGCGCCGGTCTGGCGGATGAGGCCGGTGACCAGCACGGCGAACGTGCCGAAAGTGGGAGCGGTGAAGCAGCCGCTGAACGCGGTCAACAGACCGGGTCAGCGAGGCGGGTAGGCTCACGGGGGGAGCATCAGCGGTCCACTCCTTGTGGAGTCGGGTTGAGAGCCGCTGATGCTCTCCGTTCAAGTCACGTATCCCCAACCGCACCCGCCGCCTCATCACCGCCAGCCACCCCAAACTGCGAAACTTAAGAGAGGCAGGGGGCGAGCTAAATTAGCGGACCCACTTCTGGTAAGAGCCGCCGTTACAGCCCAGAGTATAAACCTTCCGATCGGCGTTACTATCCAGGCAGAACCCGGTCGCCAAGTTCTTAAGCGTCACCGCGCCGCCACCGGCGTCACTGACAGTCCACTTCTGGTAAGAGCCGCCGTTACAGCCCAGAGTGTAAACATTTCGGTTAGCATTACTATCCAAGCAGAAACTAGTCGCCAAGTTCTTGTACGTCACCGTTTGGGCAGTGGCGGGGAGGGCAGTGACAATGAGGAGGGTGGCGGCAAGCAAGGTACCGCCGACAGCGCGGAGTGTTTTAATTCGCATTGGCTCTCCTTAGGCATCTGTAGCTGTTCAGCCGCCCGTCATCTCCGTATCCGGTCGACTGCGCAACGGCAGGGTAATAGAGAATAGTGTATCCGGCAAGTCGGGAAATCCCGACATGACGGTGACGACAATCGTCGATCAGTTTCGGCAGGCGCGTGGGACCCGCCCGTTAAAGGCCTTTGATGCGGTTCTCAAACACGTGCTCAGAGGCTGAGCGGGTTCAGCAGGCCGAACGGGCTTGCGAGCGCGATGGCCAGCGCCATGGCGAGCGCACCGTACGCCGAGTGGGTGGACTCTTGGAGCATGCCGAACACCAGGCCAATCCCGCCAAGCAGCGTCCCGAAGTAGAGCCGCTCGACAAAGTTCACCGTGCTGAACGTCAGCGCGTACTGCAACGCCAGCAGGACCACGGGGGTCAGGAGGACCGCGCGGCTCGTTGAGCTGGGCCCGCGCAGCCTGCTCAGTGCCAACGCGACCGCCCCGGCGATCCCCAACGGCAAGAGCACGCTGGACAGCCTGGTCCGGTTCGCGAGCAAGAGCAGCACCGTCGTCACCGCCGCGACCACCGCGAGCACCCGCGCGATCTCCATCGCCGCGCTCCGCAGCGTCTGCGGATCGCTGCGGAACGCGTCGCGCGCTTTCACCGTCACATAGACCGACAGCGCGGCGAGCCCGAGCCAGAACGCCAGGCCTGCCGCCAGATCGACGATCCCGCCAGGCTGGGTGGCGAAGAGAACCGGCACGGCGCTCTGGACCGAGCCGCCCTCCAGCAGCATGCCGAACACCGCGGTGGCCACCACTGGGAGCGCGAGGAGCAGCCCAAGCACGGCCGCCTGACCCCCACCTTTCCCGAGATAGTCCCGCACTGACTCCCTGTGGTAGCGGATGAGCAGATATGGGACGAGCACCGTGTAGACGAGCGGAAGCCCGATCCGCAGCGCCGTGGTGACGCCAGGGATCCGTTGGAGCGGGATAAACCCGAGCAAGATCTCCACGATCAGCGGTCCGACCAGGAAGACTGCCGCGGAGAGAAAGAGGTCAGAGCGGGCCTCCTCGGAACTCACATAGCGCATGGCGTCATCCTAAATGTCCCAATCCGAAATACGCCGGTATGTCGGGCGTTCCCGCATCCCTTGTGAAGGCTCTCACACGCCCTGGTGCATAGCCTGGAGGCTACGCGCGCCTGGCTCGCCTTGCGACAGAGACACAGGGGCGCGCTCAACGAGCGCTCAGCAGGCCGTTCACGATGAACGCGGACGCCTGCCAGCCGTACCAGCGACCCGAAGCCAACTATGCTGGCCCGATGATGGCCCGACTCCACGTGTCCATCGTGGTCATCGGGGACGAGATCCTGGGTGGATTCGTACGGGACACGAACTCGGGCTGGATCGCCGGGCGGCTCCACACGCTTGGGATACCACTCGACCGGATCGTCACGGTACCCGACGATGCAGGGGCGATCGACGAGGCGCTCCAGGCCGAGCTTGCCCGGCACCGCCCGCGGGTGGTGCTCACCTCAGGTGGCCTCGGCTCCACGCCCGATGACCTGACAGTTGAGTCGGTGGCGGCCAGCCTGGGCCTTACGCTACGGGTAAACCCTGAAATCGACGCCTGGATCACCCGCGCCCTTGAGTGGACGGCGGCCCAAGGCGCGGAGATCAGCCCTGATCATGAGCGCGCGATGCGCAAGATGGCCCGGGTGCCTGAGAGCGCGAGGCTGCTCCCCTGCGTCGGTGGCCTGGCGCCCGGCATCGCCGTCGACGTCGACGGCGGATGCCACACCGAGAGTGGCGCCACTATCGTGATCATGCCCGGCGTCCCCAGCGAGCTGAAACGGATCATGCGGCAAGGCGTCGAGCCGTCGCTGCTCCACGGCCGCGGATCTCCGCTGCACGTCGCCGAGATCCGCCACGGCTACCCCGAGTCCACGTTGAGCCCGCTGCTCGACCGGCTCGCGGTCGAGTACGGCGATCTCCACGTTGGCTCCTACCCCGACCGGGAGTGCGTGATCCGGCTGAAAGGGCCAGCCGAGCGTGTCGAGCAGGCGATGAGCGTCATCCGGGCGTTCCTGTCGGAGCTCGACGCCAGCCCCTCAAGCCACCGGCTGCGCGCCGTCTGGGTCGCCCGCTGGCAGTAGGCGAGGACGAGGCGCGGACCCAACGAGTGAAGGCTCTGTCCGAGTGAAGGCTCTGTCCCGATATCGGGACAGAGCCTTCACTCGGACATCTCTCGTCCTTGAGGACGGGCGCGTCGTCGGGCTCGTCTCCCCCAGCGATATCGCCCGCCGGCTCGAACTCGCCGACCTCCGCGACCTCCGCGAGGTGGCCCACCTCTGACTCCTGCCGCGCATCCGCGCGGCAATGCCGAGCCCATCTCCTGAGACTGCGGGAAGGATCTGAAGATGACGTCGGAACTGTTCCATACGCGGCCATACCGTGAGGGAGACCTCGGCCCGGTGCTGAACTTGTGGGAGCGCGAAGGGATGCCCGCAGGGCCGGACGGGCTGGGAGTGGACCCTGCCACTGACCTGCTGCCTGTGGGAGCTGCCCTCGGTCGTCGCCTTCATCGATGAGGTGGAGACGATCGCCCTCACCCGCACCGACCACCAAAAGCCCACGCAGCAGCTGCGGCAAACGGCCGCGGCCGGCTCGGTAGCCTGGCGCCTATGGCAAACCCACTCCACGCGATGTTCGTGCACGCCCATCCAGATGACGAGTCGTCAAAAGGCGCGGCGACGATGGCCCGGTACGTGAAGGAGGGCTACCGGGTATCGGTCGTGACCTGCACCGACGGGGCGGCGGGCGACATCCTGAACCCCGCGATGGACCGGCCAGGCGTGCGGGAGCGGATGCGTGAGATCCGTGCCACCGAGCTGGCGCGGGCGCTGGAGATCCTCGGCGTGACCGACCACTTCCCCCTTGGCTACCCGGACTCCGGCTACGTCGAGCACTTCAACGGCGATGGCTCGCAGCTGGCGAGCGACTGCTTCTACAACGCGCCTGTCGCCGAGCCAGCCGAGCGCCTCGCGCGCCTCATCCGCGCGGAGCGGCCCGACGTTGTCGTGACCTACCCGGAGGACGGCGGGTACCCGCACCCTGACCACATCCGCTGCCACGATGTCACCGTCCTCGCCGTGGAGCTTGCCGCCGACCTCGAGCGGTTAGAGGGAAGCGCGCTGTGGCAGGTGCGCAAGCTCTACTACTCGAGCGGATTCACCCGCCGGCGGGTGGAGACCCTCCACGCGGCGTGTATCGAGGAAGGGATCGCCTCTCCCTTCGCCGACTGGATTGCGCGCTGGGACCCCGCCGCTCCTGAGAGGACGACGACCAGCGTGGAGGTCGGCGACTTCCTCACCCAGCGCACCCAAGCGCTGATCGCCCACGCGACCCAGATCGACCCTGCCGGCATGTGGTTCACGGTGCCTGATGAGGTGGTCCGGCGGGCATATCCCTACGAGGACTTCATCCTGGCCTGGAGTAAGGTCGACACTGGCCTCCCAGAGCGCACGCTGTTCGCGGGGCTGGAGTAACACCGATAGCCAACGGTCTCTCGCTCGGCACCCACGAGCTGCACGAGCTTCGACACGCCTGCTGAGGCGCCTAGTGGATGCCTATCCGCGGCGCCACGCGCCGGGGCGGGCGATGTAGAAGAGGCAGTCTCGGCGGGTCTGCAGCTCCGTCCGGGTCATCATCAGCGGGACGACATCCTCGGTGACGACGAGACGGCCGCCTGGCCGGACGGCGAACAGGCGCTTCGTGGCGTCGTTGCCGGTCATGTCACTGGCCACCAGCGGCATAGGCGCGCCGAGGCGCACGTGGCCAAGCTTGGTCTCAGCGAGCAGCATCCCGAAGTTGTGCCCGTCTAGGCCTGGCTGGAGGGCGAGGTCGAGGCCATCGGTGAGCTCATGCGCGAACGCGAACACGATCTCTCCACGCACAGTGACGCGGTACCGCATCCGCAGGAGCGCGGCGTTGTTCGCCGACGGCTCGAACGACGGCGCAGACAGGAACCGGTGGAGCACGCCGGCCGCGAAGGCGGTGCTCTCCGCGCGGCCCGCAAGGCCGCACTCCACCCCAACCGCGGGACAGCGCGAGGACAGCTGCTCCATGAGCAAGTAGGCGCGCAGCTTCCACTCGACGACAGTGTCCGCGCAGGTCAAGGCGAGGGTGAGCGTGTCCGCCCGGGCGTCAGAGGCGATCGCATAGAAGGGATTCTCACCGGTGTTGTTGTGGAGATCGATGGCGGCCTCAAGGTTGACCGCATCAAGCTCGGCGATGACGGCATCGGCAATCCGCCGCATTGGCGTCGACGGATTCCCTGTGCCCCAGACCCGGTTGAAGTCCTCCTGGCCATCGATGAAGCGGTGCGCGAACCAGCCGTCATGGCTCGCGGCAACCACGTTGCCGATAAACACCCAGAGGTCAAAGGGGAACCGCGCGCCAGTGCGGAGAAGCTCCAGCACCGCCCGGTAGCCGGAGTCCTCGTTACCGTGGAGCAGGCACGAGACGAAGCGCGCGCCGCGAGGGGGCTCAGGGGGGCGCGCCCAAGAGCGCGGGATGCCTGGCGGCGCCAGCTCAGTGCCTGGAATGCGGATGAGTGCGGGTTTGCCGAGCCGAAGGAGCACCTCCTCGTCGGAGGTGTCAAGGAGTGGCTTGAGATCCTCATACCCTTCGAACCGCGCGTAAAGGGGTTCCATGAGATAGTGAGGGTACCGCTGTATTTCACGAAGTGAAAAAGACCGAGGTGGAAATGGAAGCAGCTACCGCCCTCGGCCCCCCGCAATCTGATCATCCGCGCCTTCCGCTCCCATTTCAGCAGCGCCCTCACGATCTCACGCGCGAGCACGCTATAGCGCACCGACTGGCTCGTGTGCCGCTCCGCCTCCAGCAGGGCGCCGAGCGCGGCGGCGTCATCCCGCCGGATTTCTTGGGCCTGGGCAACCTCGACGAGGTGCTCCGCGCGGCGGACCGCAGTCGGCAGATCCTCCACGTCCATCCCGTTAGCCAACCGCAGGGCCTCGACGGAGTCACCGGAGTCCAATGCCGCGGCGACCTCGTGAGCGTCGACGTTCGCAAGGCAAAACGATGACTCCCAGCGGCCTGGCCCGATGCGCTCGGCGGTCACCCGCGCATCGCGCAGTAGACCTTTAGCGGCAGCCGGGTCGCCGGCCCAGCCAGCCACGACAGCCTGCCTGAGGAGCAGCGACCCCCACAGCGCCAGCGATCGCGCGAGCTTGCGTCATCCGGCAGAATCGCGTCAGCCGCGTCCGAGCACACCACGCCTGCCTCATCCAGCCAACCCTGCCGCATGAGGGCGCGGGCCATGCTGCGCCGCGCGATCCCGACGAGAAGCTCATCCTCGGCGCGCTCCGCCGCGTTGACGGCCCGCTCGGCGGCTATCAACGCCAGGTCAAGCTCGCCGACGGCGCACGCGAGGCTATAGGTCAGTTTGTACGCGCCTGACAGAGCACCCCAGCCACCGGGCACCTCGTGCGCGACCGCTGACCTTCCCGCGCTCACAAGCTCGGGCAAGGCGATCGCCAATGCCTCGTAGAGCCCTCCCTCGTGATGATGCCGGACTCTCTACCACCGCGGCTTGCAGGCCTTCCCCAGAGGTGGCTCGCGGTCCTCTGGCCGGGGTGTGTAAAGCGCGCGCCGTACCGTGATGATCCCCTTAGGTGGATCCAGCGGACCGCCGCCATTGGGCGGCAGCTCGATCCCGCCGATCAAGTCACCCGGCTGGACTTTGAGCACGTTCGCGAGCAACAGCAGGTCTTTGATCGCCTCGATGGTGCGCTCGCCCCGCTCGATCTTCGCGAGCCACGACTCCGACCGGCCGACCTGACCCGCGAGCGCGACCTGCGTCATCATCCGCCGGTGCCGCCAATACGCGATCCGCTCGCCAACGCCACGAAACTCGTCCATGACCTGCAGCCCTTTCACTGCGGTCCGGTCCCGGAGGAGCCATCCTCGCGGGACCTTCAGCTTCCCCGCAGCCTACCAACCCATCACAAACTGCTCACAACCGACCACTGATCACATCGCTCACGCTCCACCGCATCAATCCGGCTCGACTCACCTGGCGTGAGCGCCACCTGTGCTGATGGAATGAGCCGGGCTGGCGATCACGGCCTGGATTGGCCACCTCCCACGCGCGCGATGCACGGCCGCCGTGCGATTTGGGGCCAGAGGGGACGGATGCTTGCGGACACACCGCCCACCACGTACTCTATGAACATGAGTTCGATCAACGGGCAGGCAGTGGATCCGGTAGACGCCTTGGCGTCAGCCGCAACCCAACTCGCCAACCGCGACCTCAACACGTTGAGCGAGGCCCGGCTGTCCGCCGATGTCGAGACGCTGACACGGGTCGCCGCGCAGGCCACCGCAGAGCGGCTGCGGTGCGTGGCCGCCATCGCCGGGCGCGCGCCTGATGTCGCGGCTGGCAGGCAGGAGGCGCAGCGGCTGCTGCAAACCGCCGGACGGCTCTCCGGCGGCCAAGCCGCGCACGAGGCCCGGTTGGCCACAGCGCTGGCCGACCCCAAGCTGGAGGCGACCGCGGCGGCGTTGGCGGCGGGCAAGATCAGCCCAGGGCAGGCTGACGCGTTGGCGCGGGCCGCGCGCACCCACCCCCAGCTGCTCGCCCAGGCGCAAGACGAGCTGGTCGCCCAGGCGTCCCGGACGGATGATCGGGCGTTTCGTGAGGCGTTGGCTGACCGGCGGCACGCGGCTGATCCTGGGCCTGAGGAGCAGCGGGCGTGCCGGCAATACCACGACCGTGGGGTGTCGCTGGTACGCCGGCCTGATGGGATGGGGTGGGTCAACGGCCTGGTCGACCCATCCGGGTTGGCCTACCTCGCTACCGCGTTTGACGCGTTGGCTGGGCCTGATCCTGCGACTATGCCGGATGAGTTGCGGCGCACACCGGAGCAGCGCAACGCCGACGCGCTGGTCCAGCTCGCGCGTATGGCGTTGGCGCGCAAAGACGAGCTGCCCAAAGTCGCCGGATTGCAGCCCAAAGCGACGGTGTTCCTCACCCCCGAGACACTCGCTGAGGAGCCCGACGCGCCAGCGGCCAGGTTGGACTGGACCGGCACGATCTGCGGCGCCACCGCCAGGAGGATCGCGTGTGACGCCGACGTGGTCCAACGCCAGGTGGCCAAGAGCGGGAGGACGGTGTGGCTGGATGTGCGCCGTCTCCCCAGCCCGGAGCAGCGGTTGGCGGTGATCGAGCGGGACCGGACCTGCCGGTTCGCCTATCCCGGCGGTCCCCGCTGCGACCGACCTTGGCAGTGGTGGATGTGCATCATGTGGAGCATCACGGCGACGGCGGGCCGACGTTGACCCCCAACCTCGCGTTGATGTGTGTTTTTCATCATCATGCGGTGCACGAGGGCGGGTGGACCGTCACCGGCGACGCCGACCACACCCTGACGTTCCACCCACCATTCGGCTGGCCCTATCACACCCGGCCAAAACCCGCCCGGCCTGCCCGGCCGGCTCGGACCGCGAAGCCGGCCAGGCCGCCGGACCGGCGGCCTGAGGCGCGGCCTGACCCCGAGCGTCAGGCCAAACGTCACGCCGGACGCCACGCCGGGCATCACAGCGGTGGCCGTGATCCTGACCCGCCGCAGCTAGTGCTGCTCGAATGAGGTGACGGCCCTGCGCGCGGCGCCTCCACCACCAAGACGCCGCGCGCAGGCCAGACCAGGACAGGCTTTTGCCCGCGTGCCTGCTGGCTCTACCAGTGCGCGCATAGGCGTAGGCGTCAGGTATAGGTAAAGGGGGAGGGTGCGTGGACGCGGGCAAGTTGCTCGGCACCTCATGCCGTGATCGGGTCGCCGAGGCGGTGGACCATGACGCGGTTCGTGCCCTCCAACCCGGGCGTCCCGGTGACGATCACGACGCGGTCACCGGTGGCGGCCCAGGCGCCGTCGATCAGGGTGCGCTCTGCGGCCATGAACAGCTCGGTGGTGCGGCCCTTCATGGGGACCAGGACCGCCTCGGTGCCCCACATCAGCGCCATCCGCCGCCAGGTGGAGTCCCGCGGCGTGATGCCGAGCAGGGGCATCGGCGGCCGGTTCTTGCTCATGAGCTGGACAGAGGAGCCTGAGATCGTGAACACGACGATGGCGGCGGCGCGCACGTCGCAGGCGAGCGTACAGGCGGCCCTGGCGACGACCCGGCTGATGCCGCCGGCCTCATGCGGCGGGGGCGGCGGGTGCACGAGGTGGGGCGAGGCTTCGGCGACCTCGATGATTTGCGCCATCGTCTCCACGGCCTTCACCGGGTGGAGGCCGACGGCGGTCTCACCTGACAGCATCAGCGCGTCGGTGCCGTCGAACACCGCGTTCGCGACGTCGCTTGCCTCTGCCCGCGTCGCGCGGGGCGAGCCGATCATGCTCTGCAACATCTCCGTCGCGGTGATCACAGGGCGGGCCTTGGCGCTCGCCTCGGCGATGATCGCTTTCTGGAGGGCGGGGACGCGCTCGGGGCCGATCTCCACGCCGAGGTCGCCGCGCGCGACCATGACGGCATCGGAGGACGCGACGATGCCGGCGAGGTTGTCGATCGACTCAGGACGCTCCAGCTTCGCGATGATCGGGCACTCGCCGCCAGCCGCGTGCACACATGCGCGGGCTTCCCGCACGTCAGCCGGCTTGCGCACGAAGGACAGCGCGATCCAGTCGATGCCGAGGCTGAGCGCGAACGTCAGGTCTGCCATGTCCTTGCTGCTCAGGCTGGGCGCGGAGACAGCGACGCCAGGCAGGTTCACGCCCTTGTGCGACCTGGCGATCCCACCGGCGACGGCCCGCGCCCAGACGCCGTCCCGCTCGACGCGGGAGCAGACCAGCCGGATCGAGCCGTCATCGATCAGCACGAGCGCGCCCGGCGTGGCATCGGCCGCCAGGTGTGGATAGGTGACCGGTAATGCGATCTCGCCGTTGCTGGAGTAAGCGTCCAAGGCCTCGCGCCCTGGGACCAGGAAGACCTCCGCGCCGGTCGGCACCGGCACACCTTGCGGGGGGCATGCGCCGAGCCGGATCCTCGGGCCCTGCAGGTCCGCGATGGTCCCGACGTTCCGGCCGAGCAGGGCAGCGATCTCACGTACCGTGTGGAGGCGGCGCGCATGCTCCTCGTGGTCCCCGTGTGAGAAGTTCAGCCGGACGACATCGATCCCGGCGTCAAGGGCAGCGCGCAGCGTGTCCCGGTCATCCAGAGCTGGGCCGAGGGTGGCTACAATCTTCGCCCGCCGCATCCAGCAACTCTAACCCACACGCACAGTCCCACGATGCCATCGTCGTTACGAGTCGGTAAAGACTGCCGACCGAGACAGCTGGGCGGTTGCGTCGGCCTGGCCTGCCAAATTCGAGAGCTTTACCCGCTGGGATCTGGGGGGATAGTCGCGGTGGCGATGTAGGCGATCATGCGATTGGCGAAGGCGGTGAGGGTGCGCAGGGACTCGGGAGCGAGGGGCCGGCGGCGCAGCTCGGTGGCGGCGGGGAGGGGCAGGTCTGGGGCGGCCTGGGTGACGGCGGCCAGAGCGATCCGCGCGGCCTCGCGGACCACGGTGGGCTCGACCGTCCAGAAGGTCTCGAACCGGCGCAACCGGTCACGGACCTGCTGGCCCACGGGCTCCCACCCAACTAGGCAGGCCGCGAAACGGGACGCGTCGCAGATGATCACCCACTCGCGCAGCAGCGGCGCCCGGGGGTCGAGGGCGATCTCGATCGGCCCCCCGGTGGAGTCCTGAAGGTGCTCCGGGAACCGCGCGAGCACGATCGCGGCGTCCGCGGTCCTGGCCATCTCACGCCACCGCGGCTCACAGGCTCGGTAAAACCGCTCTTGCTGGAAGCAACCGATCAGCAGCGGCCGGTCGGCCAAGGCGCAGCACTCATCCTCGATCGCTCTGCTGAGTTGCAGCATCAGGTATTTGGGCAGCGGGGTCGGGGCCAGCTCGGGCCAGCGGCGGCGGAGCGCCGCGAAGATCGAGGGCTCCTCGGCCCGCGATGCCAGCAGGACCCGGTCGATCGCGGCCTCCAGCGACAAGCCGGCCTTACGCTCGCGGACCACCGCCTCGATGTCCGCGCAGTCCAGCTCGCTGTAGCGGCGGTGGCCACCGGGCAGCCGACGGGCGCGGGGGAACCCGTACCGGGACTCCCACATCCGCAGGGTCGCTGCGGCCACGCCAGTGCGGGCGGCGACGTCACCGATCGGCAGCGAGGCATCACTCTCAGGATTCTCAGCTCTTGCCATGCAAACCTGAACCCTCTCGGGCTAGAAAAACTTCAACGTCAAGTTTAAGTTCTCCCGTGTTGCGAAAAGAAGTATCTGCGAGATCTGGCTCTAGACGGGGAGGCTGCGCGTGATCATGCAACAGGACATCGGGGACAACGGCGCCCACCCACCGCGTCGCGTCGGCGTCGCGGTCGTCGGGCTCGGGGGCGCGGTCGCGACCACCGCGATCGCAGGGGTTGAGCTGCTCCGCTTGGGGCTGGCTGGCACTGAGGGGCTGCCGCTGGCTCACGGCCCGATCGCGCAGCACGCGGCAGGCCTCGCCGCCTACGACCAGCTGGTGTTCGGCGGCTGGGACCTGTGCGGTGACGACCTGGCCACCGCAGCTGAGAAGCATGGGGTCTTGGAGGCCGCGCAGCTCGCCGCGGCGGGTCCTTGGCTCGCGCGCCACGCGCCGTGGCCTGCCGTGGGCAACACGGCCTTCTGCCGCAAGGTCGATGGCTGCAACCAGGTCATGGCCCGCACCCACCGCGAACGGGTCGCGCAGATCGTGGCCGACCTCGGCGGCTTCGCGGTCGAGCAGGCGCTGGACGGCATGGTGATGGTTAACCTCGCCTCGACCGAGCGGGCTGGCGAGCCCACGCAGGCGGTGCTCGCCAGCCCGGAGGCGTTCGAGGCCGGCTTGGACCAGAGCGACCCGGCGATCGGGCCGGCGCTGCTCTACGCCTACGCGGCGATCACCGCTGGCGTGCCGTACGCGAACTTCACCCCCAGCCTGGCCGCCGACGCGCCCGCGCTGGTGGCGCTGTCCGAGCGGCTCGGGGTGCCCATCACCGGCAAGGATGGCAAGACCGGCCAGACGATGGTCAAGACCGTGCTCGCTCCGGGCCTGCGCTCCCGGGCGCTGCGGGTCGAGGGCTGGTTCTCCTCCAACCTGCTCGGCAACCGCGACGGCCTCGCGCTGGACGACCCCGGGTCGCTGGCCGCGAAGGTCGCGACGAAAGGCTCCGTGCTCGACGACCTGCTGGGCTACGCGGTCGACGACCACGTCGTCACGATCGCCTACTACCGGCCCCGGGGCGACAACAAGGAGGCATGGGACACCATCGACCTGGTCGGCTTCCTGGGGCAGCGGATGCAGCTGAAGCTGAACTTCCTGTGCCGCGACTCGATCCTCGCCGCGCCGCTGGTGCTGGAGATCGCGCGGCTGCTCGACCTGGCCGCGCGCCGCGGCGAGCGCGGCCCGCAGGCGCAGCTCGGCCTGTTCTTCAAGCAGCCGATGGCTGCCGCCGGGCGGCCGGTCGAGCACGCGCTGCACCGCCAAGAGGAGGCGCTGCGCGCCTGGCTGGCCGCAGGCGACCGGGCGCAGGTCGCGCAGTGACCGCGCCGCTGGCTGACCTCACCGGGCTGCTGTCCGAGCTGGGCGACCTGAAGCGCGTGCGGGTCGCCGGGCGCGAGGGCAGCCTTGCCGAGCAGGCGTTCCGGCGGGCGTGGGCCGCGCTCGCGGCTGGCGACCCGCCGGAGGCGGTCGCGCAGGCGGAGGCCGCCGCCGCCGTCGCGGCCACCCGCCTGGGCGGCATCGACGCCGCGGTCCTGCGCGCCGGTGGGCTAGAGCCAGGCCAGGCCGAGGCGGTGCTGCGGCGGGGGATAGCCGCAGTCGCCGGGCCATTGGACACGGCGTCCCGCGAGTGGCTGGGCGAGGGGCTCACGAGGCCGCTGCCCACCGGCGGGGCGCCGCCCCCGTTCGCCGAGGCGCTCGCCGCGCAGCCGAGGGCGGGCGCGACCTGCCCGGGACGGCCCCGGCTGATGCTCGAGCCCCCGGAGAGCCACGCGGACCACTGCTGGGCCGTCGCGGTGTACGGCGCGCTCATCGCGCCGCGGTTCGCCGCCGACCGCGCGGAGGTGTTCCTCACCGGGCTCGCGCACCACCTGCACAACGCGGTCCTACCCGACAGCGGCTTCGCTGGCGAGGCCCTGCTCGGCGAGCACCTGGAGCCGCTCGTGCGGACCCTGACCGCCGCGCAGCTGCAGGTGCTCGCCCAGCCGCTGCGCGACCGCGTGGCTGCCGCGCTCCAGGAGATCGCCGCCGCCGCGACGCCCAATGCCCGCGCGTTCCATGCGGCCGACGTGGTCGACCGCGTCCTGCAGATGCGCCACTACGCCCGCGCGGCGGCGTTCACGCTCGACCAGGCCCTCGACGACCTCGACCTGGTCCATCCCGGCCCGGTCCAGTCCTTCCACCACGAGGTCCTCGCCGCAGCCGCATTGCCGGAGGGGTTCTCACCAGCGCGGAGCGCGGCCCCCATCCCGGAGGGGTTCTCGCCAGCGCGGAGCGCGGCCCCCATCCCGGAGGGGTTCTCGCCAGCGCGGAGCGCGGCCCCCATCCCGGAGGGATTCTCGCCAGCGCGGAGCGCGGCCCCCATCCCGGAGGGATCAACATGAGGCTGGTGAGCCCGGTGAACGGCGCGCCGCTGGTCTCGGCGGGGCCGTTCGCGCTGAGCGACGGGCAGCGGCGCTGGCCGGTGGTCGAGGGCATCCCCTACCTGCGGGTAGGCCGCGACGACCTGCGCGCCGCGGCGCTCGGCGCGCTGGACCGGGGCGATGAGCGCGGCGCCCTCGTGCTGCTGCTCCGCGACCAGGACGACTGGGCGCCGGGCTCGCCGCCCACTGAGCGCGCGGTCCGCGCGCTGCTCGATGGAGCGCCGACGTTGCGGGAGGCCATGGATCGGCTGGCGTTCGGCTCGGTCGCCGACTACTTCGCGTACCGCTGGTCTGACCCGACCTGGCTGGCTGGCCTCGCGCTGTTGGACGCGCACTGGACCGCGCCACGCACCGCGTTCGAGCTGGCGTGCGGCATCGGGCAGTACAGCCGGGAGCTGGCGCGCCGCGGCGTCGCGACCACCGGCGGCGACGTCGTGTTCGCGAAGCTGTGGCTGGCCCGGCGCTACGTGAGCCCCACCACGGCCTTGGTCTGCTTCGACGCCGCCGCGCCCTGGCCGCTGCCCGCTCGGGCCGCTGACCTGGCGTTCTGCCACGACGCCCTGTATTTCATGCCAGGCAAGCCCCATGTTGCGCGCGAGCTGGCCCGCGTCGCCCCGGCCGTCGCGGTGGCGCACGCGCACAACGCGGAGGTCGACAACCTTTCCGCGGGCGAGCCGCTCACCGCGCCCGGGTACGCCGCGCTGTTCACTGACCCGGTGTGCTACGACGACGCCGAGCTGACCGCGGCGCTGCTGGCCGGCCGCCTGCCTGAGCCTGCCCCGCCCGAGCGCCTGCGCGGCTGCGAGGCCGTCGGCCTCGCCGCTGGCGCGCCCCGCGCCCGCCAAGCTGGCACCAGCGGGCTGGCGCTGCCGCCGCCCGGCACGCGCTTGCGCCGCAACCCGCTGCTGGCCGGCGGCGCCGTCGCATGGCCGAGCGCCCGGTACGCCGCGGAGTACGGCGCGGGGTCTGGCTATCTGGACGGCGGCCCAGCGCCCAGCGAGGCGATCGCCGGGGTGGACGCCACGACCGACGCGCTCGCTCGCCGCCGCCTGCTCGTCGACCTGCCGGAGCGCTGGTGATCGGCTGGGGGCTCGCGGGCTGCGGCTGGGTCGGCCGCGATTACGTCGCGCCCGCGATCGCCATGTCCCGCAACGGCCAGCTGGTCGCGGCGCTGGACCCAGACCCGGCGGCCCGAGCGGCCGTCCCGGCCCGGGTGGCCACTGGTGACCTGCAGGAGTTCCTCGCCGCGCCCGGCCTCGACGCGGTCTATGTCGCGGTCCCGAACCACCTGCACCGCCCGCTGGTCGAGGCCGCGGCGGCGGCCGGCAAGGCGGTGCTGTGCGAGAAGCCGATGGCGACTACCGCCTCGGACGCCGCGGCGATGCTCGCCGCGTGCGCTGCGGCTAGGGTGCGCTACGCCACCGCGTTCGACCAGCGCCACCACCCCGCGCACCAGGCGCTCGCCGCGCTGATCGCCGCTGGCGGGCTCGGCACGGTCACCGCGGCCCGTATCGCCTATGCCTGCTGGCTGCCGCCGGATTGGCGGTCGGATAACTGGCGGATCGACCCGGCCCGCGCGGGCGGCGGCGCGGTGCTCGATCTGGCGCCCCATGGCCTGGATCTGATCCAGGCGCTGCTCGGCGAGCCGCTCGTCGACCTGGCTGGCCTGACCCAGCGGCGGGTGTTCGACTACCCGGTCGATGACGGCGCCGCGCTGGTGGGGCGCACCGCCGGGGGCGTCCTGCTGAGCCTCCACGTGGCCTACAACTGCCCCGAGCGCTACCCGCGGCGCCGGCTGGAGGTCCTGGGCACCCGGGCGCTGGCCACCGCGACCGACACGATGGGCCAGACGCCCGGCGGGCGGCTTGACCTGCTGCGCGCGCGCGGCGGCTGGAGCGCCGTCCCGTTCGACGAGTGCCGTTCGCCGTTCGCTGAGCAGGTCGAGGCGTTCGCCGACGCGCTGCTGGGCGTCGCCGACTGGGCCTATCCCCCCGAGCGCGATGTGGGCACGATGCGCCTGCTGGAGAGGATCGCCATATGACATGGACCACCACCGCGCCCCCGTACCTATGCACGAACTGCGGGTTTTGGCAGCGCCACTTCGAGGTGCCGCCGTGGTGCCCGATCTGCCTGGATCCCCGGCACGCCCCGCCCCGTGACGGCTGGCTGTTCTGGTCGGTCGAGGACGCCCGCGCGCGGTTGCGCACCGAGGTCACTGAGGTCGAGCCTGGCCTGTGGCGCTGCGCGACGGCGCCCGCGGTGGGGATCGGCGGGTGCGGCTACCTAGTGCAGACCGGCGCCGGTGTGACCGCGTTCGAGGCGTGCGCGTGGTATGACGAGGAGGCGCTCGCGCGCATCGCCGCGCTGGGCGAGCTGCGCTGGGCGGCGGCCTCGCACCCGCACACCTACGGCGCGCTGTGGCAGCTGCAGGAGTGGTTCGGCTGCGAGGTCAGCGTTGGTGTGGACGACTTGCCCTGGACCGGCGCGTTCACGGTCACGTGGCCGCTGGACGACCGGCTGCGGCTGGAGCCAGGGCTCACGCTGCACCTCACCGCGGGGCACTTCCCCGGCCACGCCGTCCTGCACGAGGAGCGCCGCCGCGTGCTGTTCTGCGGCGACGCGCTGAAGCTTGACCTTGGCGCCGACGGCCGCACGGCGCACGCGATCAGCACGCACAAGGGGTTCCTGCGCCGGATCCCCTTGTCGCTCGCCGAGGTCCGCCGGTACCGCGACGTGTTCGCGCCGCTCGACTTCACGCAGGCGTGGACGCCGTTCGAGCAGGGCGCGAACGCCAGCCGGGCCGCCGCGCTGCACCTCTTGGACACGCTGCTCGCGGCCCGGCCGTCGCTGGACCGCGTGCCGCTGCCCGGCAGGCTAGGGGAGGAGGACCAATGATCAGCGCATACCGCGCCGCGGTGCCGCCGGGAGTGCTGGACGAGTTCCCGATCACCAGGCTGGACCGGACCGGGGTGCCGGTCTGGACCGTGCGGGTGTGGCCGAGCGAAGGCCCCGGCTTCGGCGGCGTGGGCTACGGCCCCAACGAGGGCGCGGCGCGGGTGAGCGCCTGGGGCGAGTGCGTCGAGGGCGCCGGCATCTGGATGGCGTTGCGCCACCTGCCACGCACCCGAGGGTCGTACGCGCAGCTGCGGCGCCGCCACGGGCCTCGCGGGATCCTGGACCCCCGCGCGGCCTGCTTGCCCGCCGGCAGCCCGTGGACACCCGAGACCCCGCTGACCTGGGTGCCCGTGACCCGGATCGCGACCGGCCAGCCGGTGCTCGTGCCGATCGAGTTAGCGGCGGACAGCGCCGGGCACCTCGACCCCAGCGACGAGCCGCCCGGCGGGTGGCTGCTCACCCCGATCACGAACGGGGCCGGCGCTGGCGCCTCCCCCGCCCAGGCGCTGGACCACGGCCTACGGGAGCTGCTGCAGCGCGACGGCAACAGCGCCAGGTACCGCGCGCTGGACCGGGGCGTCGGCGTCGATCTCGACGCGGTCGAGGACCCGGCCACCCGCGGGCTGCTCGACCGTCTGGATGCGCTGGGCATCGACGTGCGCGTCAAGCTCGCGGGCACCGATGACGGGGTGGCGAACCTCTACGTCGTCGGCTGCGAGCGGGACCCCGGCCAGGCGCCGCACCCGCTGTCGGTGACCGCCTGCGGCGAGGCCGCGCACCCCGATCGGGAGCAGGCGCTCGCGAAGGCGCTGCGGGAGTTCTGCGCCAGCCGGGCGCGCAAGGCGTTCATGCACGGCCCCCTCGAGCTGCTCGATGACTTGCCGATCCCCAGCGGCTACCTCCAGCGGGTGCGGGCCGAGCCGCCAGGCGGCGCCGGTGAGGAGCCGCGCGCGCTCGAGGCCATGCTGGACTGGCTCGGCCGCAGCGCCCAGGAGCTAGCGGCGCTCATCGCCGACCCGGTCCTCTCGGTGCGTGAGCGGGTGCCGTTCTCATCGCTGCCACGCCGGGCCGCGCCTGACCTCTCAGGCTTGGACGTGCTCGCGCTGCAGTACGCCGCGCCCGGCGGTGGCGCGTTCGCCTGCAAGGTGATCGTGCCCGGCCTGGAGGTCGAGACCGCGAGCTACGGCCGCATCGGCCGCCGCAACGTCATGCGCCTGCGCGACCTGGGGCTCGCCGGCTTCGGGCCGCCGCCAGCCGGCACCGCCCGGGTGCTGCTGCCCGACGACGAGCCGGCGTGGCTGGACCGCGCCGCGCTCGACCGGCTGGTCGATCCGCTCTACGCGCTGTACCGCGAGCCAGGCCGGCACGTGGCCGCGCGGTGCGCCGAGGCCAGCGCCCGGCTGGGGGTGCACTAGGGATGAGCCTGCGGTACGCCTACAACACCAACGGCATGCAGAACCACCGCCTGCGGGACGCGATCGCGCTGCTGGCGGACACCGGTTACGACGGTGTGGCGCTGACGCTGGACATCCACCACCTGGACCCGCTCGCCCCCGACCTGCCCCGGCGGGCCGAGGCGCTGCGCCGCGACTTGGACGCCCGCGGGCTGGGCTGCGTCATCGAGACCGGGGCGCGCTTCCTGCTGGACCCGCGCGCGAAGCATGAGCCGACCCTGGTGTCCCCGGAGCCCGAGGGCCGCGCCCGGCGCCTGGAGTTCCTGTGCACGGCGGTCGATGTCGCCGCCGCGCTGGGGGCGGAGGCGGTGTCGTTCTGGGCGGGCGTCCCCCGCCCGGGCGTCCAGCGGGCCACGGCGTGGGGCTGGCTGGCCGAGGGCGTGGCCGCGCTCGCCGAGCACGCCGCCAGCCGCCGGGTGTCGATCGCGCTGGAGCCCGAGCCCGGCATGCTCATCGAGACCATCGATGGCTGGCGCCAGCTGCAAGCGGTCGCGCCGACCCTGCGCCTCGCGCTCGATGTGGGCCACTGCCTCGTCACCGGCGACCGCGACCCGGCGGGCGCGGTCCGCGAGGCCGCGGCCGACCTCGGGACGGTCGCGCTGGACGACATGCGCATCGGCGTGCACGAGCACCTGCCGTTCGGGGACGGCGACCTCGACCTCCCCGCGGTCCTCGGCAGCCTCGCCGCGGCCGGGTGGGCGGGGCTGTGCTGCGTCGAGCTGTCGCGCGACTCGCACCGCGCGCACACGTTGGTCGGCGACACGCTCGACGCGCTGCGGAAGGCGGAGCCATGAGAGTGGCGTTTGTCTCCCGCCGCTTCTTCCCGACGATCTCCGGCATGAGCGTGTACGCGGCGAACCTGCTGCGCCAGCTGGCCCGCGCCGGCCATGACGTGACGATGGTGTCGCAGTACCGCAACGACCCGCTGGGCGTGCGGGTCTATGGCGGCGGGCCGCCCCCCCCGCTGCCTGGGGTGCGCATGCTCGGCCGCGAGTCCCACGGTGAGCAAGAGGGCGGCGCGTTCGAGCGCGACGTCGCGGACCTGGCCGGCGTGCTGCGCGCCGAGCATCGCCGGGCGCCATTCGACGTCATCCACGCGCAGTACGCCTACCCGCCGGGGCTCGCCGCGCTGCAGGCCGGCCGCGAGCTGGGAGTCCCCGTCGTCGTCAGCGTGCAGGGCGGCGACGGCCACTGGGTGGGCAACTGCTGCGAGCATCACAAGGACGCGATGCGGGTGGTGCTCGGCGGCGCCGACGCGCTGCTCATCGGCTCGCGCTCGTTCGCGGGCGAGGTGACCGCCCGGCTGGGGACGCCGCTCGAGCGCTGGACGATCGTGCCGGGTGGCGTCGACACCGAGAAGTTCACGCCGGGGACGGGGGCGCCGGGGACGCTGGGGCGCCGTGAGCCGCCCGTCCTGCTGTACCACGGCCGCGTCGATGCGCGAAAGGGCGCGCTGGATGTGGTCGAGGCGGTGGCCAAGCTGGCCGCAGAGCGCCCTGTCCGCCTGCTGATGTCCGGGATCGGCCCCGACAGCGACGCGGTCACCGCTCGTGTGTGCGAGCTTGGGTTGGACCACATTGTCGAGCTGTCCGGCTACGTCGCCTACGACGACGCCCCGGCGGTGTACCGGCGCGGCGACGTCTTCGTCTCGCCTACCTACGGCGAGGGCTTCTCGAACACGATCCTGGAGGCCATGGCGTCCGGGCTGCCGATCGTCTCGACCCGCGCCGTCGGCGTCGTCGACTGCCTCTGTGACGGCCAGAACGGCCTGCTCGTCGAGCCTGGCGACGTCCCGGCCCTGACCGGCGCGCTGCGGCGGCTGCTCGACGACCCGGCGCTGAGCGCCCGCCTGGCCGGGACCGCCCTGCGCGAGGTCCGCGCCCGCTACTCGTGGCGGGCCGTCGCCGCGCAGATCGTCACTGTGTACCACCAGGTCCTGGCCCTGGGCCGCCCACGGGCCGGGGCCGACGGGTGCGTGGTGCGCACCCCCATCGATAAGGGCTGCCGGTTCCGCGCCGCGCCGCACCTGCTGTGAGGTCCGGTGAGGTCCAGTGAGGTCCCGGGTGAGGCCGACCGCGCTGTTCCTGTCCCCCCACCTCGACGACGTGGCGTTCTCCATCAGCGGCACCCTGATCGGGCTCGCGCGCCACGGTTGGCGTGTCGTGCTCGCCACCGCCTTCACCGCCTCGGTGCCCGACCCGTCGGGCTTCGCGCTGGCCTGCCAGACCGACAAAGGCCTGCCGCCCGAGTGCGACTACATGGCCCTGCGGCGGGCCGAGGACGCGGCCTTCGCCGACCGCGCTGGCGTCGACGAGCTGTGCTGGCTGGCCTACCCCGAGGCGCCGCACCGTGGCTATGGCAGCCCGTCCGCGTTGTTCGGACCGCTCTGCGACGGCGACGATCTTGCGGGGCTCGCCGCCGATGTGCGCCAGCTGATCACCCGGCTGGACCCCAGTGTGGTGTTCGCCCCCCAGGCCGTCGGCAGCCACGTCGACCACCGCCAGCTCGTTCAAGCTGTGCTCAGCGCCGCGCGCACGCTTGGCTGCCATGACCGGATCTGCTGGTACCGCGACCTGCCCTACGGCCTGCGCGATGGGTCCGCCCGCCCGCCGCTGCCGCTGCCCCCGGGCCTGGCCGAGCGCACGCTCGACATCAGCGCCACCGCCACCGCGAAGCTGGCCGCCTGCGCCGCCTACCGCAGCCAGCTTGGCTTCCAGTTCAACGGCCCCGCCGGCCTCGCCATCCTGGCGAACCCCCCAACCGAGCGCCTCCTCGCCCCACCTGCAGCCAACAGCTGGCTCGAACGCGGGTGAGCCCTTGAACGCGGGTGAGCCCTTGAACGCGGGTGAACCCTTGGCCGCCGGAGCGGACGCAGGCGCGCAGCGTTCTTCTCGGCCGTATCCGCCTGCTGCAAGCTGCGCTCCCGGAGGCAGGACCCCTGCAGCTCATAGGCCTAGGCGCGGCCGGATGCGCTCGTATTGATGGCGCGGTGCGTTTAGGGTTGACGCTCGTGAGCGAACCCAAACCCGTGGCGCGCCCGGCCGACCGCGTGTTCAGCGTGGCCGAGAGTGTGGTCTACACCGCCACTGGAGTGCTCCTGGTGGGCGGTGCCGTCATCGCGCTCGTGACCGTCACCTACCACCTCGTCGTCGACATCGGCAAGGGAAGCCTGCCCGCGATCCAGACCGCTCTGGACGGGCTGCTGCTCGTGTTCATCCTGCTGGAGCTGCTCGCCGGGGTGCGGGCCACGATGATCGAGCGGGAGCTGATCGCCGAGCCATTCCTGCTCGCCGGCATCATCGCCTCGATCAAAGAGATCGTGGTCATCACCTTGGAGACGAAGTCGACCAGAGGCCTCAATGACCAGGTCTTCCGCGCCGCCATGACCGAGGTTGGCGCCCTAGCGGTGGTAATCCTCCTCCTCGCGCTATCCACCCTGTTCATACGCAGGAAGGAGCGCGAGCCAGAGGAGTAGCGGGCGGGCCGCCGCTCTCACGCTCCTGGCTGCTCCCTGGACCGGGCAGGACACCTCAAAGCGGAGATCGAAGCTGCCGGGGGCAACGTCGTACCAGGTCGCCGCCGCATCCCGGATCATCTCGCGGACCTGTGTGAGGGTGCGGCCGAAGTATGGCAGCGTGCGGTGGTTGTGGGCGGAGGGGCGCATAATGGCCGGTGAGCAGGGGGGCCGTGACGGGGAGTGCGGGCGTGGTAGGCCGAGACATCGTCGTTGTGATACCAGGGATCCTCGGCAGCACGCTGCGTAAGGACGGGGAGCTGGTGTGGGCGCCGTCGGCTGGCGCGGTCACCCGAGCGATCCGGACGCTCGGGCGCAGCGTGCGGGGGCTCACGTTGCCCCAGGGCATCGGCGACCGGGAGCCCGAGGACGGCGTGGAGGCGGATGACGTGGTCCACGGCCTGCACCTGCTGCCGGGGATCTGGAGCGCGGGCATCGGCTACCGCGCCCTGCTGCGGCACTTGGAGCACACCTGCGGGCTGATCCTCGAGCAGCCGCACGAGCCTGGCCTGCTCGCCAACCTGATCACGTTCCCCTACGACTGGCGGCTGTCGAGCCGGGCGAACGGGCGGCGCCTGAAAGCCCGGGTCACGCCCGCGCTGGAGCGGTGGCGGGCGCAAGGCGGCCAGTTCGCCGGCGCCGAGCTGGTGCTGGTCTGCCACTCGATGGGCGGGCTGGTCGCCCGCTGGTATCTCGAAAAAGAGGGCGGTGCCGAGGTCACGCGCAAGCTCGTGACGATCGGGACTCCGCACCGGGGCGCGGTCAAGGCGCTGGCCCAGCTGGTCAACGGCGTCCGCAAGGGCATCGGGCCGTTGCAGGCCGACCTGACCGAGCTGGCGCGGTCGATGCCGTCGATGTACGAGCTGCTGCCGGAGTACGCGTGCATCGACTCAGGCGGCAAGCTGCTGAGGACGACCGAGGCGTCCCTGCCGGGGCTGCCCACGCGGATGGTCGGGGACGGCGCGAGGTTCCACGATGAGCTAAACGCGGCGGGCGGCGCGGGCGCGCATGGCTACGACCTGATCCCGATCGTCGGTGTCCGCCAGCGGACCTGGACCACCGCGCGGATCTCCGGCCAGCGCGTGGAGACCCTGCTCACGATCGGCGGGGAGGATGAGCGGGGCGACGCGACCGTGCCACGGCTGTCGGCCACGCCGAGGTGGCTGGACCTAGAGAGCAGCATCATCCGCTGGTTCACGGATCAGCATGGCTCGTTGCACGGCAACCAGTCGGTGCTGGACGAGCTGGAGCGGGTGCTGGTCCGGCCGATCTTCCGCCGCGCGGCGCCCGGCATCGAGGTGGAGGCCCAGGTCGAGGAGCTGATCCTGGCCGGGGAGGACCTGGAGATCACCGCGTCGGTTGCTGGTGACACGCGGGTTGCCCTGCGCGCCGACGTCACCGGAGAGGCGGGTGAGCCGGTCACGGCGGTCCGGCTACGTGCCGGCGGCGGGGCGCACCGCGGGGTCGTGGAGGGGCTGGCGCCGGGCGCGTACCAGGTCACCATGGGCGGGGTCGGCGCGATGGCCGCCAGGGTGTCGCCCGTGACCTGCGCCACGCTGGTCTGGGACCCAATGGAGGACGCATGAGCGAGCCGGCGGTAGTAGACGAGTCCCGCGCGTTGTACGTCGGGTTCGGCGTCGGGACCTACGAGGACGCGGCGTTCGGCACGCTGCCCCGGGCGGTGCCTGACGTCGAGGACATCGCGGCGGTGCTGGCCCCGCACGGGTACGCGACCTGCGTGGTGGCCGATCCGGACGAGCAGGCGGTGCGCCAGGGGCTGAAGGCGCACCTGGCCAAGGACGTGCTGCCCCAGGGTGGCTCGCTGGTGGTGGTATGGGCGGGCCACGGCGGGGTGGTGTCGGAGCAGACCCTGCAGCTGATCGCCCGTGACACCGAGGCTGGCGCCGATCCGTGGGTCTCGGCCGACCGCATCGCCTCAGTCGCGGCCCGCACGGGCGCGAGCCAGATCCTGCTCGTGTTCGACACCTGCCACGCCGAGGCTGGCGCGCTGCCGGCGTTGACGGTTGTGAGCCGCGTGCTGGCGGCCTGCCGCCGGGCTCGCTGCGCGTGTGGGTGGGCGTGGTGGCCTCGGCGTTGGAGCTGGAGCCGGCCAGGGACGGCGCGTTCGGCGCGCGGCTGGTGCAGCTGCTCCGCGAAGGTCCGCAGGACAACGAGCTGCGGCTCCGGTGGTCAGCGCACTCGCAGGGCGTGCGGGGCGACGACATCATCGACGCGCTGCTGAAGGAGTGGGACATCCCCGGCCAGCAGCCGAGCGGCTACACGGCGGGCAACGCCTGGGTGATGCTCCCCAACCCGCGCTACGACCCGGACGCGCCCGAGCGGGTCGTTGAGCACCTGCTGCTGGCCGCGCGGGGGCGCGCCCCGGACGAGGAGGGCGTCTACTTCACCGGCCGTACCGCCCAGCTTGACCAGATCGTCGCATGGATGAGGGCTGAGGCGTCCGGCGGGCTGCTGGTCGTGACCGGCCCGGCGGGGTGCGGCAAGTCCGCCCTGGTAGGCCGGATCGTCAGCCTGTCGAACCCGGTGGAGCGAGCCTCGCTGCTGGAGGCCATCGGCTCGGGCCTGGCGCATGCCGACCCTGGAGAGAGGTCCGTGCACGCCCACGCGCACGCGCGTGGTCTGACCGCCGAGCGGCTCGCCGAGGTCCTCGACGACCAGCTCGTCCGCCGGGGCGTGCTGGCACGCCATCCGGGCGGCACGCGGAACCGGTGGCAGCTGCTCGGCGACCTGCAGGCGGTAAGCGCCTGCCCGGTCATCGTCATCGACGGGCTCGACGAGACCGGGCTGGAGGCGTTCCGGATCGCCGAGGACCTCGTGCGGCTGTCCGGCCTCGCGCGGGTCATCGTGACCACCCGCGACCTGCCCTCGGCCGATGGCAAGACGACGCTGGTTGCCACGCTCGCACCGACCGAGCCGCTGGACCTAGGGGACGAGGCGTTACGCGCGGCGACCGAGGCCGACGTCCGCAACTACATCGACAAACGGCTGCACGGCGCGCCTGCGGTGATGGATCGCGGCAAGATCGCCGACGCCGTCATCGGCCGCGCCCGAGGGCAGGGCGAGGGCGTGTTCCTGCTCGCGCGGGTCGTCACCTCGCAGCTACGCGCCGCGCCGATCGACACCGCGCTGCCGGGCTGGGAGCAGCACGTCGCGCGGAGCTTCGAGGCCGCGTTCCAGCGTGACCTGGCCTTGATCCCGCCGCTGCGGAGGGGCGAGGTGGAGCTGCCGCAGGCTGCCGGGGAGCTGCTGGCGGCGCTGGCGTGGGCGTACGGCGCGGGCTTCCCCGACGATGTGTGGCCGGTCGTGGCTACGGCGCTGTCGGCGACCGGCATCGCCTACGACCGGGCGGACGTGTTCTGGGTGCTGGGCCAAGCCGGCCGCTACATCGTGGAGGACGGGCAAGGCGGCCGGGCGGTCTACCGGCTGTCCCACCAGCGCCTCGTGGACCACCTGCGCCAGGCTGCCCAACCCGGTACGGCGGAAGACGAGGATCGAGCCGCCCGCGTCGCCGAGCGGCTGGTCGAGTACTACCAGCAGCTGTTGACCGGCGGGTTGGCTCCGGACGAGCCCGCATACCTGTGGCGCTACCTCTGGCGGTACTGCGTGGATGGCGGCCAGGCAGGCATCGACGCGTTACGCAGCCTAGCCGCCGAGGACTCGGCGTTCCTGCCCGACCTCGCCATGGCATTGAGCAACCTCGGCATCCGCTACAGCGAGGTAGGCCTGCACGCCGACGCCATCGCCTCTATCGAGGAGGCCGTCAGGCTCTACCGAGATCAGGCCGCGAATAATCACTTCTACTTGCCCGACCTCGCCGGGGCGTTGACCGACCTTGGCGTCTGCTACAGCAAGGTGGGCCGGAACGCCGACGCTATTGCCCTCACCGAAGAAGCCGTCACCTTGTACCGCGCGTTGGCGGAGCACAACGCCGCCTACCTGCCCGACCTCGCCAGAGCGTTGAACAACCTCGGCGCCTGCTACCGCGAGGTCGGCCGGCGCGCCGAGGCCATCACCTCCACTGAAGAAGCCATCATCTTGTACCGCGCGTTGGCGGAGCACAACGCCGCTTACCTGCCTAGTCTTGCCGGAGCGTTGAACAATCTCGGCATCTGCTACCGGGAGGTCGGCCGGCGGGCCGACGCCATCACTCCCACCGGGGAGGCCGTCACCCTCTACCGCCAGCAGGCCGCGGACAACCCCGCCTACCTGCCCGACCTCGCCAGAGCGTTGAACAACCTCGGCGTCTGTTACCGCGAGGTGGGCCGGCGCGCCGAGGCCATGACCTCCACTGAAGAAGCCGTCAGGCTGTACCGTGAGCAGGTCGCCGAGACCCCCATGTACCTGCCCGACCTCGCCAGGGCATTGACCAACCTCGGCGTCTGTTACCGCGAGGTGGGCCAGCGCGTCAAGGCTGTGTCTCCCACTGAGGAGGCGGTTGCCCTGTGCCGCGACCTAGCCGATGAGAACCCAGCCCATCTGCTTGACCTTGCCAGGGCGTTGACCAACCTCGGCAACCGCTACAGCAAGGCAGGGTGGCGCGCTGAGGCTGTGTCTCCCACTGAGGAGGCGGTTGCCCTGTGCCGCGACCTAGCCGATGAGAACCCCATCCATCTGCTCGACCTCGCCAGGGCGTTGACCAACCTCGGCAACCGCTACAGCGAGGTAGGCAGGCGTGCCGAAGCCGTGGTCCCCACCGAAGAGGCCGTCAGTCTGTACCGCCAGCAGGCCGCCGACAACCCCGCCTACCTGCCCGACCTCGCCAGGGCGTTGACCAGCCTCGGCATCTGCTACCGGGAGGCAGGCCGGCGCGCCGACGCTATCGCCCCCACCGAAGAGGCCGTCAGTCTGTACCGCCAGCAGGCCGAGACTAATCCCGCCTACCTGCCCGACCTCGCCGCCGCGTTGAACAACCTCGGCGTCTCCTATCGTGAGGTCGGCAGGCGCGCCGAGGCCATCACCTCTACCGAACAAGCCATCGTCCTTTACCGCCAGCAGGCAGAGGCTAATCCCGCCTACCTACCCGACCTCGCCGCCGCGTTGAATAACCTCGGTGCCTTCTACCGTGAGGGAGGCCGGCGCGCCGACGCCGTCACCCCCGCCGAGGAGGCTGTCAAGCTGCGCCGGCAGCAGGCCGATGAGAACCCCGCGTTCGTGCCCGACCTTGCCGGGACGCTAAACAACCTCGGCCTCTGCTACACCGAGGTAGGCCGGCGCACCGACGCCATCACCCCCACCGAAGAGGCCGTCGCGCTGTACCGCGAGCAGGCCGCTGCCAACCCTGCTTATCTGCCTGACCTCGCCATGGCGTTGACCAACCTCGGCCTCTGCTACGCCGAGGTGGGCCTGCGCACCGACGCCATTACCCTCACCCAACAAGCCGTCGCGCTGTACCGCCAGCAGGCCGCCGACAACCCCGCCTACCTGCCCAACCTCGCCTGGGCATTGGCTAACCTCGGCAACCGCTACGCCGAACTGGGACGTGGTGTTGACGTCGAGCTGGCCTGGCAGGAGACCCTCGACGCGCTGCTAGCCCCAGCCCAGACGTTCCTCCTACTCCGCCGAGCGGAAAGCCGGCCTCCGGATGACCCGGCAGCCTTCGATGACGTTGATTGTGCCCTCGCGCTTGCTCCCCAGGACGCTCACAGGCTAATCGCTGGCTGCCACGCGGTCTGCCGCCGGCTCCGTGCCCGCGACCCCGTCGCGTTCGACGCCGCCTGGAGCCAACGCCACCCCGGAGACCTGCCACCGTGGCTACTGCTCGATGACGCGCACCTGGTGCTGACCCGGGAATGGGTCGCCACGAACACCGTCGCCGCCGAGAAGCAGTTCCTCGATGAACACCCTGAGCTGCTGACCGACGTAACCGCAACCGCGCTGGACGAGATCGGGCTGGAACAGGGAGATCCCGCGGCGGTAGATGTCTACCGGAGCCTGCTCCAGCGCGCCCGCTCTGACGGGATCGATGAGGCCTACCGGCTCCGGCTGGCGAGCGCGCTGCTGGCCAAGTGGATCAACGCGGACCTCGACACGACACGCGCGATGCTCACCGAGCAACGCGACGAGCTGCTCGGCGACGACGTGGCGGAGATGCTCGACTCGTGGCGGCAGGACGATCCGGACGACGAGTCCCTGATCGGCCATGAGGCGCTGCTCACGCTGGTGTCAGCGGGCCATGAGGACGCCGCCTTCGACGGGCTCGCGGACCCCGACCGGCTCCCGGGCCTGCTCACCGAGCTCGCCCGCGCCGGCGCCGAGCCGGCCACGCTGGCCGCCGCCGCAACCCTCACGCTTGCGGTCGACGACCGTGACGGCCCGCAAGCCTGCGCCCTGTTCCACCGGGCGATCGCACTGGTCACCGACGACCAACCAGAAGAGGCCGAGCGGGCGCTCGCGCGGGCCTACGAACTCGACGCCACCCAGCTGCCCGCCTGGATGAGCCTCCTGGTCGAGCTGGCCCCCCGCCACTCCCAGATCCAAACTTTGAGCCAAACCCTCTTGCGCCTCACGCAACCCGAGATTGGGCAGCGTTGAGCCACGCAGGCGGACAAGTGCTCAAACCATGTATTTCAGACATCTCCGTTGCTGGGGGTACGCTCGCTTTTCACGTGAGCAGGGCAAACAAAAAGGGGAGAAAGACATGATGGGCGAGCAGGTATTCAAGGTCACCGAGCTAGAGATCCGCCGGCTCATTAAAGGCCAAACCCGCAAAGACCTCGCCGTCAAACTTGAGTTTTGCTGCGACGAGGGCGGCGGCCTCAACACCCGCACCATTCGCCGTTGGGAGCAGCGCGCGCACATGCCGTTTCCCCTGTTCCGCAGGGCGTTGTGCAAGTACTTCGACGTCGACTCGGTGGCTAGGCTCGGCCTGGGAAACACCCTTGAGTCCGCCAGGTGGTGGACCTGGATGACCCTGGACGAACGGATCGCTGAAGTGGACCGTCGACAGCTGCTTACCGCCGCGCTTTTGCTGCCCGCGCCTGATCTGGTCGCCGCCGCGCAGCTTTTGGAGGGCCGCCCCCGCATCCGCGCTGGAGACCTGGCTACCGCCACCGGCGTGGCCACCGACATCGCCGCCGCCTACCACCAGGCGCCGGACACCATCGCCGTCCGCGCGGCCAAGGCGCATATCTACACGCTGCTTGATGTGCTGGAGCGCTCCGAGATGAGCGGCCAGACCAAGGCGCGGCTGGCCGCGATCGCCTCCGACGCCGCCTGCCTGGCGGGCGATGGTTATCTCAACGCTGGCCAGCTTGACAAGGCGGACCACTGGTTCACCGAGGCGCTGCGGCTGGCCCGCCAAGCCGGCGACCGGCGGTTGGAGGCGTTGGCGCTGGCGATCAGCGCATGGGTTCCCCTCTATCGCCCTGACCCTGATCATGCTGCGGTCGTTAAGGCGCTTGAGGCCGCTGCAGGATTCCAGCGGTTCCTGCCGCCCGCAGCCCGCGCGTACGTGTTCTCCTACCTGTCCGAGCAGAAGGCAGCGCAGGGAGACGACCTGGCCTCGGGCCGGTTCTTGGAGCATGCCCACGCCGCGATCGCGCTGATCCGGTACGACGAACCTGGTTGGGGCTGGTGGTCCACCCAGGGGACGCTGGGCGGCTGGGACGGCGCGCGCCCGCAGGTGTTCACGGGCGGGCGGTTGTTGAGCCTAGGCCGGCCCGCCGAGGCGCTTGAGCTGTTCGACGGTGCGCTGGCCGGCACGACCCTGCCGAACCGCCGGTCTCACCTGCACAAGCACGTGATGAGCGCGTGCGTGGGGCTGGAGGAGCCTGACCGGGCGTGCGCGTCCGCTCACGCCGCGCTGGACGAGGCCAAGGCCCATGAGCTGGCGGTCATCCCCGGTGAGGTCCGTAAGGTCCGCAAGACCTTCCCGGAGCCGTGGGCCAAGCTGCGCCCCGTCATCGAGTTGGACGAGCGCCTCGCCCTGGCCAGCTAACCGCGCCGAGCTCAGTGGGCTCACTGGCAAGGTCCGCAGGCGAGTGAAGGTTCTGTCCCAATATCGGGACAGATCCTTCACTCGGTCAGCTGGATGGCGCTCCCTTGGCCTAGCTGGCCCCCGTCGCCCCCAGATCCAACCATTGAGCGGCACGATGGTGGACGTGGATGACCCCTGACGAATGGATCAAAGAGGTGAACCGCCGCAAAGTGGTAGAGGCGCTCGCCAAACAGGGAGGCTGTTGCCGGTCCCGAAGCTGGTCGCTGCCGCGCAGCTCCTTGAGGGGCGCCGGTCTCTCGGGGCGGGCGACTTGGCTCTGGCGGCGGACATCGCGACTGGGATCGCTGACGCGTACCTCAAGGCGCCGGACGGGGATGTGGTCCGGGCGGCGAGGGCGCATGTCTACACGCTGCTCGACCGGCTTCGGAGCGCGACGATGAGCGGCGCTACCAGGGCACGGTTGACCGCGGTCGCCTCAGATGCCGCATGCGTGGCCGGTTGCGGCTATCTCGACGCCAACCGGCTCGACAAGGCGGACTCGTGGTTTGAGGACGCGTTGAGGTTGGCCCGCCAGGCGGGTGACCGGCGGTTGGAGGCGCTCGCGCGGGGCGCTGGCCGGAACGACGTTGCCGATCCGCCGGTCCCATCTGCATAAGCACGCGATGGGCGCGTGTGTGGGGCTTGATGATCCTGATCGGGCGTGCGCGTCCGCCCACGCCGCGTTGGACGAGGCCAAGGCGCACGAGCTCAAGATCATCCCGCCCGAGGTCCGCAAGGTCCGCGGGACGTTCCCAGAGCCGTGGGCCAAGCTGCGTGGTGATCGAGTTGGACGAGCGCCTCGCCCTGGCCAGCTAACCGAACCCCAACCAGCGCCAGCGCCAGGCGCTACTGCCTGGAGAAGTCGGCTCTCGTGATCGTGTAGGAGCAGGCGGGGTCATCCCCGGACTGGCGGTCGAGGACACGCATACCGGCTTTCTCCAGCACCCTGATCGAGGCGATATTCGGCTCGTCAACACTGGCGACAAGCTGGTCGAGGCCGAGCGTCTCGAACGCGAAGGCGATCACCGCCCGGGCGGCCTCGGTGGCCAGCCCTTGACCCCAGCACTCGGCGTCGACGCTGTAGAGCAGCTCGACCAGATCCCGATGGTCATCCAGGCGCAGCCCGCAGCATCCAACCGGAGCCCCGTTATGCTCCACAATCCACAGGCCGTACCCGGCGCGGCGAAAGTCCTGCTCGCTGCGCGCGACGATCTCCTCGACCGTCTCGCGGGCGACTGGGCGGTCGTCCCATAGGTAACGGCGGACCGCGCGGCGGTTCCAGTGCCGATGGAGCGTATCGACGTCACCCCTCCGGACAGGCCGAAGCACAACCCGCCCACCCAGAAGCACCGGACCATTACCCATTTCCCCACCTGCCCGTCGAGTTGCTCTGGTCACCTCCAAGTCTCCATCTGCGGTCATCGGCTGGATGATGACCGAGCCGGACGACCGCCTGGCCAGCTCACCGCCCTCATTCGTCCCACCCATTCCGCTCTGTCGACGAGCGTCAGAGGCGACGGCAGGCATGCTGCGGTCCGGTCAGGTCGAGTGGCGAGAAGCGCGAACCTGCCGCTCCGCGAGTTTCTTCAGGTTGAGCAGCTGCCGGCGCATCATGAGCAGATCGCCCCACGCCAGGAGTCGGCGGCGCATACCTCCCCAACTGCCGGCGGCGTTTCGCACCGCCATCTTCACAATCAGGCGGCACGAGCCCGGACCCGTGTCCCGGAGGGTGTAGCTCAGCGCGATCTCCCCGAACAGTCGTACGGCAGAAGGGGTCTTGAGCAGGATTGTGATATGCCTATCTGGACTGAACTCGACCAGCTCGAAAATTGTCATAACGCGCTGGCCGAGCTCAAGCCGCTCGGCGCCTGGCGTGAGGGTGCGCGGACTACGGCGCCCGAGATTGTCGACGAGATCGTAGCTGTAGGGCGCTACCTTCAGTTGGCACAGCCACCGGAAGGCAGTTCGCCGGTCGGCATTGACGGTAACCGCCCGAAACCACACCGCGTCTGGGTCGGCTAGGTGGTCATCGCAAGGGTAGCGGGCCGTGACCTCGTCTTTGGTCGCGCCCCATACCGTTGGCAGCCGTATGGGATTCCCCTCTCCTTAGTACGCTCCAGTTGCTACTCGCGCGCCGCTATCCGAGGGACCGCTGCAGGAAGCCGAACGCCACGGCCTCATGCCAGACGCATCAGTCTTGATGCCTAGAGCCGAAACATCGCTGGTCAGGGTTTATGAAAAATTATGCCCGCTAGGATCATCTGAAAGATAGTCCAAATCCAGTTCTTCGGTGCGCAGATAGCGATCGACGCTCATTTCATCTGCCGTGACGACCTCCGCAGTCAGTGACACAACTGGCTGAAGCAGCGGGCGGCATCTGCTTACCCATGCATCGGCTAACTGCTGCCATAGCCATGCATGATCGGGAGTTCCCCGGGGCGTACGACTGATACGCATGGCGATGTCGTGTGCTGCAGGAGTCGCGCCACCGGATCGATGGAACCATGTCCATGTCGCGTCGGCCGGCTCCGGAGCGCCGGATGCCAGCATCGCTGCCGGCAGGATGAAGATCAGCACGGCGTCGAGGCGATCGGCGTCCCAGCCCGGATAAGCCTCCACCCGGACAGTGAGCAGCTCGCGGAAGCATTGGCCCTCGGCGCTCACTTCCTTGCCATGTTTGTCCTTCACGGCGCTTTCCAGTCTCCGCACCGTCCGGGTAAACCCATTGGGGAAGGCGAAGCGTTGCGCGTTGCGGGCTACTGCCCGAGCAAAGACCGCTCGCTCGTGATCGCTCTCCAGCCCGGGCAGGCGTCGTGCTTGCGCAATGAGTGTCTTCTCGACCGTCATGACGATGTCGAGGTCAGCGAACGCATCCTCAGCAATCCCAGGCACGTGCACGTACCGGGGCCGATGTCCCTGACGAGCCTCAGACGCAGCGCCAGGATCGGTCAACTGCACTAACGGCGCAAGCTTTACAAACGGGCGGCTGGTCGCGTCGCGGACGAGATCGCAGGTCTGCGTCAGCACCACGAAGGCATCTGGCTTGATCCGGGCGGTCACGAGCCCATCGGCTTGTGTCCCAGCGGCAGCGGGTGTGAGCGGCCGTGAGCTATCGGCCATGTACACCAGCGGAAACACAGGATCGTCCACGACATCGCCCTGGCGCCAGTTTGCAAGCTCTTTTGTGACATCGCTGGCGTACGAAGGCGGCTCCACGTCAGCCATGTCAACGGCGGCGGACCGGGTCGACGGGCTCAGTTCCCAACGGCTTACCCAGGGGGGCATCGACGTCGTGGCGCGCAGCGAGCAAGTCGGCCGGGCCTGGACCAGCACGGCGGGTAGGCCGGCGGGCAGCCTGCGCCAAGCGCAGGTACAACGATGCGCCCACAGGCGACGGCGCCATCAACCTGCCGCGCGTGTGAGCCGGATCGCCCGTATTAATGGTCTCCACAACCTGCGTGAGCTTATTGAGCAGCTCGCTGTGGTGGGCGTTCATCCGCCCGCCGGCCGCCCAGCTATGCACTGCCCTACGGCTGACGCCGAACAACCGCGCAAGCTCCTCCCACGTCAACCCCGAGCGGTCATGCAGCGCTCGCACAGCAAGCCCCGTGGCTGTCGCATTATCACGTTGGATACCAGCTCGGTCGCCTGCGGTCGTGCGATCCGCGGTCGGGCGCACCCCGGGGCACTCGGGAGCGACGACGGCGTTGCTCGTCCCTACCACCGGATCCGTCAACATCAAGCCGCTGATTATGAGCGGAGCAGCACGCCGATATACCTTCCCCGCCGTCGTCTCGGTGTTGCTCACAGCAGTTGTAGCGAATGTCATGACCGCTCCCCACCATGCTCGCGGAGGAATTCCTCCGCGACGGCCCACCGGAAGAATCGGTACACGCGATCAGCCAGACGCCGGGCAAGCTGGCCAAGGGCGGCGGGATCAAAGTCGGCGCCCTCAGTCGTTGCCGCATCGATGTCGAGGATCCAGCTCGGCTCATCGACGGCCGCGACGGTCGGCTCGAGGACAACCCCCGGCGGCAGGATCCCTGAGCGGGCAAGCAGCTGCGCCCCGTCAAAGCGGTACAACGACTCCGAGAGGCTATGCACCAGTTGCACCCCCTCAGGTCGCTCAACTGCCCATCCCCCCAGTAGCTCGGCGCGGACCAGTTGCGGGAGGCGCTCTCTCAATAGTGCTGGACCGGTGAGGCGGTCGATATAGCGTAAACCAAATCGGTCATAGACCAACGGCGCGGCGATGTCGTTGATTGCCGCAAGCACGTCCTCCAGTTTGGAGCAGAAGTCCTCCCGCGAGCTGTACGCGGACGTATCGAGCGCGACAAACGAGTCGCTTACGGTCACCTGCCAACTCGCGTCACGGTTCTGCAGTCGCCACAACAGCGACCCTGGCTGCTCCACTGCGCCCTGCTGGGTAATGACCACACGGATCTCTCGCTCGTCACGTAGGATCGGATAGGCACCCGCCAGCGCGCCACGTAACAGCGCCGCTCCGTCCTCGGTCCCCAACTTCGGCTCACGCGGAAACCGCACCTGAGCGATCACGCGGACTAATGGAGCGCGGGGGAGATACACCTCTTCCACGGGCTCGATCCCGAATGGACTCGCCACCACGCTCCACCCCATGGTTCACAATGTACTTCACATTCAAGGTGGAGGTATCGCCGTCCCACTGCCTACCTCGCTGGCTAGACGAGCCCAGCACACCGGCACGTCTATTTCAGCCGAGCTAACAGGGCGGATAAAGCCGGCGCGCCCTCGACCGGAGACCGAAGAGCGCCGGGGGTCAGCGGAGTGCGGCGAAGAAGGCCCGGATGTCTCCAGCTCGGCCTCGGGGATGTCGATATGGAACGGGCGGATGTCGGTGCTCTGGTCTGCCATGCCGGCAACGCTACGGGCACTGGTGGAGGGCACGTTCCCTTAATTGCTGGTAGCCAATGCGCTGGGCGGTAGTGCCCCGCCTATCCGCCAGCTTCATCTCCACATTTGGACGAGGCTCGGCTTCAACGACGAGCGCGCCAGCCACGACCGCCGCACCGCAGCGATGATCGCACCCGAATCCGACCCATTCGAGGCACCCTGCCGCTCCCGTACCGGGTAGTCGCATCCCACGGTCGTCCGGTTCCCGTTCGCCCGCCGGCCGCAACGATGCGGCGGACACGCACACGAGATGGAGATGCTTGACTCTGGCCGTACCCCTCCATACAGTGCGCGCCGCAGCTGGTTCGGTGTCGTCACACAGCGATGGCATCGAGGCAAGAGGGAACCCGGTGGGAGTCCGGGACTGCCCCCGCAGCGGTGAGTGGGAACGACCGCCGTCAGATGCACTGGACGCACGTGGTCCGGGAAGCGACGGCCAGTAGGTCGGTGCACGCGCTCCGTCGCTCACGAGTCCGAAGACCTGCCATCGGTACGCGCACCGCCGGTGCGCGTCGTCCGGGCGCCGCGGTGGGCGGGCACGCACGCGACGACCACGGTGTCCTCGCTCCCATCCTCGCGGCCCCGCGACCGATCGAGCCGCGAGGAGGCGCGCCGTGACCACCACATCCCCACTACCGCACCAACCAGTCGCCACTGTCCTGGGCTACCCACGCATCGGTCGCGCACGTGAGCTCAAACGTGCGACCGAGGCCTACTGGGCGGGAGACATCGACGCCACGCAGCTGCGCACCGCAGCCGCCGCGGTGCGACGCAGCAACTGGGAGACCATGGCCGCGGCCGGCATCACCGAGGTGCCGTGCAACGACTTCTCGTTGTACGACCACATGCTCGACATGGCGCAGCTGGTCGACGCGGTGCCAGCGCGGCACCGTGGCGGCGGGGATGTGGCCGACTCACCGTCCGATCTCGACGAGCTCTTCGCCATGGCGCGTGGCACCGCCGCCGCGGCGCCACTCGAGATGACGAAGTGGTTCGACACGAACTACCACTACCTGGTTCCCGAGCTCGGGCCGGGCACCACGTTCGCGCTGCGCCCCGGCAAGGTGCTCGGCGAGCTGCGCGAGGCCGTGGCGCTCGGGCTGGACGCCCGCCCGGTGCTGATCGGACCGCTGACCTTCCTGCAGCTGAGCAAGGCGCGCGACGACGCGCCCACTGGGTTCGACACGCTGTCCCTACTCGATCGCCTCGTCGACGTCTACGCCGAGCTGCTGCCGCTGCTGGCCAAGGCGGGTGCGCACTGGGTGCAGCTCGACGAGCCGGTGCTCGTGACCGACCTGGGCCCCGGCGTGCTCGACGCCGCGGCGCGGGCCTACGACACGATCGGTGAGGTGTCCGCACGGCCGCAGCTGCTGGTCGCGACCTACTTCGACGTGCTCGGCGACGCCATGGGCATGCTGCGCGCGGCACCGGTCGAGGGCGTCGCGCTCGACCTGATCGGGCGGGCGGCGCGCAACCTGGACCAGCTGGCGGCCGTCGGCGGGCTGCCGGACAAGCGCCTGGTCGCCGGTGTGATCGATGGCCGCAACGTCTGGGCCAATGACCTCACGACATCGCTGTCGACGCTGGCGACCCTGCTCGGCCTCGCCGGAGAGGTCGTTGTCGCGCCGTCGTGCTCGCTGCTGCACGTGCCCATCGACGTCGCCGCCGAGCATGACCTCGATCCGACGATTGCGTCATGGCTTGCGTTCGCTGACCAGAAGCTCATCGAGACCGCGACGCTGGCGCGCGGCATAGGATCGGGCACCGACGCCATCGCCGCCGAACTCGACGCCAACCGCAGCGCCCTCGCCAGCCGCATGGCCTCGCCTCTCACGTCGGTGCACGCAGTGCGGAACCGGGCCGCCGCGCTCGCACCAGCCGACGAGGCCCGTGCGAGCGAGTACGAGCGGCGGGTCAGGCTGCAACGGGATCGTCTCGACCTGCCGCTGCTGCCGACCACCACGATCGGCTCGTTCCCACAGACCGCAGAGCTGCGCCGCGCCCGGGCACAGCTGCGCGCCGGGAGCATCGACGCCGACGCCTACGCCCAGCGGATGCGTGACGAGATCGGCCACGTGATCGCCCTCCAGGAGCAGGCGGGCCTCGACGTGCTCGTCCACGGTGAACCCGAGCGCAACGACATGGTGCAGTACTTCGCCGAGCTGCTCGAGGGGTTCGTCGCCACCCGGCATGCGTGGGTGCAGTCCTACGGGTCGCGCTACGTGCGCCCGCCCATCCTCCTGGGCGATGTCGCCCGCCGCGGCCAGATGACGGTCGAGTGGGCCGACTATGCGCGCGCTCAGACGGATCGACCGCTCAAGGGCATGCTGACCGGCCCCATCACCATCCTGTGCTGGTCGTTCGTCCGCGATGACCTCCCGCTGGCCGACGTGGCCGTCCAGGTTGCGCTCGCGTTGCGCGACGAGGTCGCCGATCTCGAGGCCGCCGGCCTGCCGATCATCCAGGTCGACGAGCCGGCACTGCGCGAGGGTCTGCCCCTGCGCCGCGCCGATCACGGCGACTACCTGCGGTGGGCCACGCGCGCCTTCCGGGTGGCAACAAGCGGTGTGTGGGACGTCACCCAGATCCACACCCACATGTGCTACGCCGAGTTCGGCGACATCCTCGGCGCGATCATGGCACTCGACGCCGATGTCATCAGCCTCGAGGCTGCCCGGTCGCGGATGCACATCGTCCATGAGCTGGCCGAGGCCGGGTACCGCGCACAGGTCGGACCCGGCGTGTACGACGTGCACGCGCCCCACGTGCCGAGCGCTGGAGAGCTGACCGACCTGATCGAGGCAGCGGTCGCTGCCCTCCCCGCCGAGCAGATCTGGGTCAACCCCGACTGCGGCCTGAAGACGCGCCGCGAGGAGGAGGTCGTGGCCGCGCTGACCAATATGGTTGCGGCGGCCCGCGCCGTCCGCCAGCGACTGACCGACTGACCGGCCGCCTGTGGCTGTCGGCCAGATACACCAGCGGCAGCGCAGGGTCGTCCACAGCCACCGCAGGTGGCACGGGAACTCGCCACCGCCGAGCGCGCACTCTTCTTATGACCAAAGACGGGAGGCACGTGGGCAGCCGAGCGGGCGCCGCTGATCAGCGACAGCGACGCGGTGACCTTGCCAGTGGAATCGACGGGCCGGCTCGCGGGCGCACCTAACCAAGGAGGTCCGGCCAGCATGTCCATCACCGCAGAGCCACTCGACCCAGCAGCCGCCCCCGAGGACACCGAGCAGCTCGCGCGCTCCCGCTCGCCGCTGTTCCGCGCGGTCTGGCGCTGGCACTTCTACGCCGGCCTGCTCTCGATCCCGATCATCGTCCTGCTGTGCCTCACCGGGATCGTCTACCTGTTCAAACCACAGCTCAACAGCTTGCTGTACGGCCGGCTGCTCCACGTGGCGCCCGCGGCCCAGACCGTGACCTACCAGCAGCAGCTCGACGCCGTCGAGCGCACCTACCCCGGGCGCGGCCGTGTCCACCATCGCCACCCCGCACCTCCCGCAGCGGTCGACTCAATTCGACCTGGTCACCGCACAAGGCCAGAGCCTGTCGGTGTTCGTCAACCCCTACACCGGCCAGGTGCTCGGGCAGCGTGACAACGGCAAAGACCCCGCAACCATCGCGCTGGCGTTACACGGCTCGCTGATGACCGCCAGCTGGCTGGGCAGCGAGACCTGGAGCGACCGGCTCATCGAGATCGTCGCGGCCTGGTCGATCGTGCTGGTCGTCACCGGCGTGTACCTGTGGTGGCCACGCGGGCGCCAACGACGCTCGCTGCGGGGCGTGCTGGTGCCGCGCCTGCGCGCCAAAGGCCGGCGGATCCCCTGGCGGGACATCCACGCGATCACCGGGGTGATGTTCTCGTTCGTCACGCTGTTCTTCCTGATTACTGGGATGGCGTGGACCGGCTTTTGGGGCACCAGATTCACCCAGGTCGCCGACAAGCTCGGTGCCGGTTACCCGCCCGGCACCTGGGACGGCGCCACCTCGACCACCGTCGGCGAGCTGCTGCCCAACGGCAAGTCGCCATGGGCGATGGGCAACCTGCCGGTCGCCGCGTCCGGGCGCCCCGCCGGCCACCAGCACGGCGGCGCAGCGCTGTCCGAGGGAGAGCTGTCTTGTGACCCCCGCGGCGGCGCGCCATTGGACGCGATTGTCGCCCGCGCCCAGCAGATGGGGTTCCCGCCCGGGTTCAGCATCACCACACCTGAGGACGAGACCGGCAGCTACACGATCGGGCTCTTCCCCGACGCCGACCCGCAGCCTAACCGCAGCGCCGCTGACGAGCGCGTCGCCTACATCGACCAGTACACGGCCGAGCCGCTGGGCGACTACCGTTACGCCCAGTTCGGCCCGCTGGGCAAGGCGACCGATTTCGGCATCTCGCTGCATGAGGGCAGGGAGTGGGGTCTGGCCAGCCAGTTGCTCGCGCTGGCTGGCGCGTTGGCGATCCTGACCTCGGCCGCCACCGCAGTCGTGATGTGGCGCAAGCGCCGCCCTAAGGGGTTGGGCGCTCCCCGTAAGGAGCCTGACCGCAGGCTCGGGATCGGCGTGGTCGTGATCACTGCCGCGCTGGGGGTGCTGTTCCCGTTGCTCGGCCTTACGCTCTTGGCCGTGCTGGCGTTCGACGCCCTTGTGGCCCGGCGGGTGCCACGCCTAGCCAAAGCGCTCGGCGCCTAGCCCGAACTACTCGTCGGCGACCGCTCGGCAGCGAGGGGTACGAGGAGATGAAGCGTCTACCTGTTCCGCGCCGGCGGATCGCGGACGTATGCGCAGCGCACGGCCGACGCGATGGCCGAGCTGGCCCAGCAGGCGCTGAACTAAGTGATCCAGACGCGTGACAACGCGTACGCAATGATTGTCTAGCGTTCATGACCTGCTCACCGTTGGCGCAGCCACGGATACGTACGCTTCCTGCTGGCGGGAACCGCGAAATGAAAAACGGGAAGAATTCCGGGATGCTTCGGAACCTGCGGCTGTTCACATTCGGTCACGCTGGCGCTCGTGCTACCTGCCGGTGGAGGTGCGGGTCACACTGCTTCCGCCCGCCGCCGAACCGCAGCGGCAACGAGCCGTTCGCCTCGGTGGTGTCCCGCGCGATAGGCCGCCGTGCGGTGCTCAAGGGCACGATCGCGGCCACGGTCGTGCTTGCTGCGGGCTGCCGGGCGCGGTCAGGTGCCGAGCCGCTCGTGACGGGCGCTTCAGGAGCCCAGGCCCGGCCCGCTGGCCAGCCGCTGGCCTTCACGCCTATCGAGCCGAATGTCCTCGACGAGGTCGTCGTCCCTTCCGGCTATGCCTACGAGGTGCTTATCCGCTGGGGCGATCCGATCCTCGCCGGCGCGCCCGAGTTCGATTTTCTGGGCCAGAGCCCCGAGGCGCAGGCTGGGCAGTTTGGCTACAACTGCGACTTTCTCGCCCTGATGGCAGGCCCTGGCCAGCAGGAGGCGTTGTGGGCGAACCACGAGTACACCACCTCGGAGATCATGTTCCCCGACTGGAATCCCGACGCGCCCAGCGAGCGGCAGGTCAACACTGAGATCGCGGCCCACGGCGGGTCCGTCGTCGCGGTCGAGCGGGTGGGCGGGAACCGCTACCGGCCCCTCCCTGGCCATCCCCTCAACCGGCGGATTACGGCCGAGACGCCGATGGTGGTCACCGGGCCGGCCGCCGGTGCTGAGCTGCTGAGGACGAGCGAGGATCCGACCGGCACCAGGGTGCGGGGAATGTTGAATAACTGCGCTGGTGGAGTCACGCCGTGGGGCACGATCCTGACCTGCGAGGAGAACTTCGATCAGTACTTCGGTAACCTCGCGGCGGTCACCGACCCACGTATCCGGGCGCTGCACGACCGCATCGGGTTCGAGGAGGGTCCCTCGGAGCGGCGTTGGGAGCGCTACCACGCCCGCTTCGACCTTGGGAAAACGCCGAACGAGCCGTTCAGGTTCGGTTGGGTCGTCGAGATCGACCCGTTCGATCCGTCGTTCACGCCGCTCAAGCGCACCGCGCTCGGCCGGTTCAACCATGAGGCCGCGACCCCCAGGCTGACGGGCGACGGGCGGGTCGCGCTCTATATGGGCGATGACCAGCGCTTCGACTACCTCTACAAGTTCGTGACCGCCGGCCAGTTCCGCGAAGGCGATCGCGGGCACAACCTGGGCCTGCTGGACGACGGCGTGCTCTTTGTCGCCCGGTTCGGCGTGGACCGCAACGGGAACGGCACCGGCGAGTGGATCCCGCTGGTCCACGGCCAGCGGGGCCTGACCGCAGGCAACGGGTTCCACAGCCAGGCCGACGTGCTGATCAACGCCCGCGGTGCCGCGGACCTCCTCCAGGCCACGCCGATGGACCGGCCCGAGGACATCGCGGTCGATCCACGCACCGGCGTGGTGTACGCGGTGATGACGAGCAACGACCAGCGCGGCGGCTTGGGCGATCCCGGGCCTGACGCCGCAAACCCGCGCGCGAACAACACCGGCGGCCACGTGATCGAGATCCTGGAGGAGGATGCAGCCGCCGACGCGTTCCGCTGGCGGCTGTTCCTGGTCTGCGGCGATCCCGAGGATCCCTCGACGTTCTTCGCCGGGTTCCCAAAAGCGCAGGTTAGCCCGATCGCGGCGCCGGACAATGTGCTGTTTGACCGCGAGGGGCATCTGTGGATCTCTACTGACGGCCAGCCGGACGCGCTCGGCTTCAACGACGCCTTCTTTGCAGTCCCCGTCGCGGGCGAGGACCGCGGGCATGTGCGGATGTGCGTGAGCGTTCCCCGGGGCGCCGAGGCTGCCGGCCCCTGCTTGTCGCCTGACGGGCGCACGCTGCTCGCGGCGGTCCAGCATCCCGGCGAGGGCGGGTCGGCCGCCAAGCCGCTGAGCGATTGGCCGGACCGCCAGCAGCCACCCAGGCCCTCGGTCATCACGGTCTTCAAACAGCACGGCGACCTACGCGTCGGCTCATAGCTGAACGCGGCAGGACCGCGGGCCTCTGCGGCGACCAGTATCGCCGGTACCTACCGCGCGACGCCGGACGGGGACCATCTTGTCTCAGGACGGTTCCTTAAGCATGCGCGTGCTGCTATAGCGCTTGTCGCGTATGAGGAGCCGGGGTGGGTTGGTGGTCCGCTCAGGGCCAGACGGGTGGTTGGGATGGTGTGCGCCCACAGGTCTTCGCAGGGATGAGGTTGTTGAGCCCCTGGTGTGGTCGGGCGGCCTGGGCGGCTCACTGCGGCGCTGGTGCGGCGCCGGGGAGAGGTGCCTTGGTTGTCTCGCGTCCAGGCTTTAGCGTGACGGGCTATGCGTACACAGACCACAGCAGACAGCGCGCGGGCCACGACGGTTGCGGACCGCAAGAGCCGGCCCTACCAGGACTACCCGGCATGGCGCCTCGTGGAGATATTGGAGCGGCAACTCGACCAAGGGGGTCGATGGATAAGCGGTAGTGACATGGGGTCACCAGAGCGCCAGCTCCCACCTGGACCGATGACCGATGGAGTAGGTTGAATAGGTCTCGCTGCTTTATGTAGAGACCAGTCCAGTTTTGATGGCTCCAAGTCCAGGACTCGGCCCCCCCGCAAGGGGGCCTTTTTACTCTGTTGATCCTGATTGAGATGCCGCGGTGATCCGTATTCACAGGCCGGCCAGACCTTCGGCTTGCAGCGGTGGTTGCTGCACGGACGGATGCTCCACACGGATAGCCAGGTCCTCTTCCCACCGGTCGAAGTCCGCAAGGTTGTAGGTGATCAGCGCGTCTACCTTCAAGTGCACCGCCGTGGCCAGGTGGATGGCGTCAAATGGCTTGATGCGCCGGTTTGTGACCATGCCATCACGCACCAGCTTGCGCGCCTGGATAGCAATCTCGGGGAACAGCTCGACCACGGTGATGGGCGAGGCGGGTGACCACAACTCGCCCATCGCTTCTTCGATCTCGGGATCCAGCGCTTGACCCGTCTTCTCCGTCGCGGCAAACGCCACCTCGGCGATCGTGGCGACCGACGTATACAACTCGTACCGATCTTCGAGGGCCTGGTCCAGCAGCGCTTGGATTACATCCACACGGGTGGGATGCCCATCGAGGTAGGACAAGAACACGTCGGTATCGACGTACCCCCTCTCGCCCTCACGCATCGCGGACCCTGCGGATGGCCTCGTCGACGCTCATCAGGGATGGCTTGCCGCGAAGGACGCCCCGGGCGCGCCGGTACCCCCCCAGATCGCCCTCAGGCAGATCCTCGATAGAGCTGATGCGGCGAATGGCCAGCGGGCGTCCCGTAGTGGGATCTCGGGACACGTAGCCCTCGACGCTGACCAGCCGGCCCCACCGCTCGCGGACAAGATCCTCTTCCCCCTTGGTGAGATAGCAGGAGACCGCACGGTCGTGCAGCAGGTCGTAGAGGGTAAAGCGCAACCCTCCGCGGCTGGAGAGAGTTTGTAGACGCCCCCGCACGACCCCGTAGGCCACGGGCGCCTTCAACTTGCGCCGCTCGCTCTCAGTGGCAGCAGGAGATCCGGTGACGATGAAGTCCTGCTCAGGCGTCTCGAAGGTCACAGAGTCGATTTCGCCGTTGATTACGTCCACGATCTGGCGGGCCGCCGCCGACACCGCCGGAGTGAACGGCACGGGTTGGCCGGTGGCCAACGCCTGAGCGACGCGTTCATAGGCGTGGACGACGCGGTCGACGGCGGCTTCGTCACGGGCGTGGCCACGGACGGCAATGGTGGCGCTGCCCGCTTCCAGTTGATCGATGGCCCAACGGATGGGCTCCTGGCCCGACACCGTGTTGGTTAGTTCCCGCAGAAGGGACGCCAGGCCAGAAACGGCCGTGGAGAACTGCTCTACGGGAACTTCACCGGGAAGGACAAGGGCAACCGTGTCCACTGTTCACCTCCCCGGCTAGCCACCCACCCTGGGCGGATGGATTGGCTCATGCTGGCATGCACCTGTGACAGCCTACGGTTCCAGGACTAGGGCGGCGAGAGCGCCGCCGGGGCAAGGGTGGGCGCCACCCGGGATGGCGGTCACCACGGTCATCCGCACGGCAGGAGTACACTCGCGGTCCCGGCGACTACTCATGCGGAGCGGACATGCGGCTCGGTATCGATGTCTCGCAGCACCAGCTGGCGTGGGAAGAGCTGCTGGCGCGCGTCCGGTTCGCGGAGGAGGCGGGCTTCGAGGGGGCCTGGGTTTTCGACCACTTCAAGCCGCTCTACGGCGACCCGGCTGGGCCGTGCCTGGAGGCGTGGACGCTCCTCGCCGCGCTCGGCGCCGCCACGGAGCGGATCCGGCTCGGGGCGCTGGTCACCGGCGTCACGTACCGGCACCCGGCGGTGCTCGCGGCTGAGATCGTGACCGTCGACCACGCCTCGGCCGGGCGGCTGGACATCGGGATGGGCGCCGCTTGGCACCAACCCGAGCATCAGATGTTCGGGATCGAGTTCCCACCGACCGGGGAGCGTGTCACCCGGCTGGACGAGGCGCTGTACGTGATTGACGGCCTGCTGACCCGCGACGATGTGACCTTCGACGGGCGCTACTACACCTTGCAGAACGCGACCTACCGGCCGCGTCCGGTCCAGCAGCCCCGCCCGCCGATCTGGGTCGGCGCGAGCGGGAGACGCATGATCGACATCGCGGCACGCCGGGCCGACGCGTGGCATAGCTTTGGATCGGTCGCCGAGCTCAAGCGCAAAGCGGCGCTGCTCGACGAGAGGGCCAGCCAGGCGGGACGTGATCCCTCCGCCATCCTCCGCTCGACGTACGTCTCGCTCTCCCAATCCTGGGATGAGCTGCGCCGCACCGCCGACCAGCTCGCCGCTGCCGGATTCTCGTACCTCATCGTCAGCTGGCCGAGCGAGGGCAAGGCCCGGCTCGACGAGTTCGTCGACCGCGTGATGCCCGATCTTGTGATAAGCCGCTAGTCAGGACGCGCGGCTGGCCCCCGGCGTGGCCGCGACCGCCACGGCGGTGCGGGGCCAGGGCCGGCGAAGCTCAAGCTGGCGGGCGACGGCGAGGAGCACACGCTCGCCACCGGGTGGGGCGACGAGCTGGACGGCGAGGGGGACGCCGGTGCGGTGCATGCCGGCGGGCACGGCGGCGGCGGGCCAGGCCATCAGGTTCCACGGCGGGGCGAAGGGGGAGTAGCGGCTGACAGCAGCCACGTTGCGGAGCCAGCCCCGATCGCCCCAGCGCACAGCGGCCGGGGGCGGTTGGGCCAGCGCGGGGGTGACGAGCACGTCGACATGGGCGAAGAAGGACTCCAGCTGGCCCCGCCAGCGGGCTTGCTGGCGCGGGAGTCCGAGCCGGCGGGCCAGGCGGCCGGCGCGGGCGTGCCGACGGACGGCCCGGTCCAGCCTCTGTTGGTCCAGCCCTCGGGTGCAGCCGTCGGCGCAGGCGCACCAGGTGGCCAGGACGGTCGTGCCGAGGGCCAGCGGGTACGGCGGGTCAGCGGCGCGCACCTCGTGGCCGGCCTGGGCGAGCGCCTCCCCGGTGCCGCGCGCGGCGGCATGGTACTCCCGGTCCACAGGAAACCCGGCCACCGGCGACCGGGTGGACACGGCCACCCGCAGCGGGCGGTCCGGCTCGGTGGCCTCGGCCCACTCCGGCCGGCCTGCCATCACCGCGAGCAACAGCGCGGCGTCAGCCACGGTGGTGGCGAGCGGGCCATGCTCGGCCAGCCCGAACCACGGGTCCCCCGGCTCGAACGGCGGTGGGAGCACGCCGGGGCCGGGCTTCAGGCCGAGCAGCCCGCAGCAGGCCGCCGGGATCCGGATCGAGCCCAGCCCGTCATTGGCTTGGGCCACGGGTACCATGCCGGAGGCCACCGCGGCGGCGGCGCCCCCGGACGACCCGCCAGGCGTGCGGTCCGGGCGCCACGGGTTCCGCACGATCCCGTAGGGGCTGTCGCCCATCGGAAAGATCCCCAGGTCAGGCATGCTGGTGAGGCCAACGACGACTGCCCCAGCGGCGCGCAGCCGGCGCACCACCTCGTGGTCAGCGACGGCAGGCTCGGCCGGGGTGGCCGCCGATCCGGTCCTGGGCGCCTCCCCGGCGACGGCGGTGTTGTCCTTGACCGCCACCGGCACGCCGGCCAGCGGGAGGCTCGCGCGGTCGGCGCGATCGTCCACGGCGCCCGCCTCGGCCAGCGCGCGCTGCTCCCGGACCACCCGGAACGCGCCCAGCTCACCGTTGATCACGCGGATCCGCGCCAGGTGCTCGGCCACCACCGCGCGCGCCGTGACCTCGCCCGCCCGCACCGCGGCCGCGATCTGTGTTGCCGGCCGCCCCGCCCATTCCGCCATGGCTCAGCCTCCGATCTGGTTTCTCCAGGGTGCGCGCGGCGGCAGGGTTGCGCCATTGCCCGTGCCCGATCCCTCGATGTTGCCACCGGACCTTCCCGTGCCGGGCGACGACGGTGCCGCCGACCACCTGCCGGGCATACGCGTGCCCCCCGATCCTCCTGCGACCAGCGGGGACGTCGTGGTGGGGCCTGCGGGATCCGGGACTGGCACGCCGCCGAGGTGCTCGGCTCGCCGAGGTCGCCGGTGTGCAGCCAGCCGCTGCGGATCGCGGCTGCGGTGGCGGCCTGGTCCCGGTAGCAGCCGCGGAGCGATTGACCCGCTTGGCGCGGATTCTGGTCGACGGCGGCATTGGAGCAGATGCTGGTCGGCCCACGGCCCGGCGCCACCAGCGAACTAGCCCGGCGGGCTGGCATCTCCCTGGCCTCGTCCAGCCCAGCTCGATCTCTGGCTCAAGAAGATCCACAAGGGGCGCCAGACGTTCCCGAAACCGTGGAACTTGATGAGGGGTGGTGATCGAGTTGGACGAGCGCCTCGCCCTCGCTGGCTAGGGAGCCGCTTGCGCGGCGTCTTGCATTCTCAGGACCAGCGCCACGAACGCGTCGGCCCGCCGTTGGTCCGGGGTCCGCGGCTCGATCTGGTTTGCGTCCACAAGGTTGGCGTCGTGGAGCAGCAGCTCGGCCTCGATTCGCATCAGGGCTCGTACAAACGGCGCCCCCTCCTCTGTCTTGAAGGAGAAATGGAATCGATAGCAGCCGTCTGGGGTGGGCTCGTCCTCGTCCAGCTGGATCTTGGTCAGCATGCGGACAAGGTCATCCAGCCGCTCGCCGGCCACGCGTCTGTCGAGATGTTCAGTTGGCATGAGCTAACCGTACGCCAGAGCTGTGACATTCAGGACAGGCTCCGGAGTGTGCCGGCTTCCGGGCGTTGGAGGCCAGGAAGACCGGCCGGCCTGGCCATCCTTGACACCGTCGATAACTGGGAGCGCGAGCTGGGTCCTGTGTCCGAGGCGGCGGCTGCGGAGGCGCGCGCCACCTTCGACGAGATCGATGGCACTGCCGAGGATCCACAGGCGGGCATGAGCTCGTCGCCTGCCAGGCGCGCAAGGCGGGGATCTGCTTCGTCGAGGAGGGCAACCCAGCCAGAGACGATAGGGCGGCTGAGCCAGGTCTGCGACTGGTGGATCTATTCGGCCTGTCTGTGCTTCGGTAGGGATAAAGAGAGCAGGGCAAGCAAATTGATACCTGTTTGCCAGCGTGTGGTGCGGTGCTACTGGCACTGGAGTTATCGCGCGGCAGTACTCCTGGTTACCAGGTCTCGGTAACATTCCCTCAAAGCCGGCGGGGCGGGTGTAACGTGCGCGGATGACTTCGAAACAGGTGCTTGAGGAGATCGCTGAGCTGCGTGAGCGCCTGCTGGCGCAGGGGCGGTCGCTGCCGCAGGTGGTTGAGGCGATCGTTGAGGGGTTCGGCGTGTCGTGGTTGAAGGCGCAGCGGTTGGCGCGGGGGGTGGACTCGCCGCAAGGCCGTTGATGCGGTTTTGGCGACCTACCAGGCGGATGGGTTGGAGCGCCCGGCGTTGACGGTGCAGCGGTTGTGCGCGTGGGAGCATGATCCTCGTATCCGCCCGGGTGAGGATTATTTGGACCGGCTGTGCCGGGTGTATGAGGCCCGGCCTGATCTGTTGGGCTATGGCCGCGATTACACGCCTGCCGCGTACGCTGGCTCTGGTGTGCTGGCGCATGGCGAGGAGGCGGCTACGGACCGGGGCAGGTTTCTGGGTGGGATGGGTGCGGCTGGCCTGGCCGCGATGTTGGACCGTGCCAGCGACACGGCGGTGCGGTTGGGCCGCAAGCTGGGGGCGTCCAACCTTGGCCCGGCGACACTGGAGCAGCTTGAGCTGCAAGTTGTGGGTCTTGCGCAACGCTTCGAGCGGACGCCGCCAAGCCAGCTTCTCCACAGGGTTTTGGCTGAGCAGGAGCAGGTCGAGGGGCTGCTTGACGGTTGCCAGCCGCTCCGCCAGCGTCGGGGTTTGTACCGCATCGCTGGCCAACTCTCGGTTCTGCTCGGACGCCTGTCCCATGATCTTGGTGACTACCCAGCGGCCCGCGCGCATCTGCTCACCGCCTGGCAGGTAGCCGAAGAGGTAGACGATCACGCGCTGCGCTACAGGGTCCGAGTAGGCCAAAGCACGGTGGCCTTATGGGCGGGGGACTTCCGCGCCGCGCGGGACTACGCGCAGGACGGCCAGCGCTACGCCGCCGCAGGCCAGCGCGCCCGGTTGGCCGCTCGATGCGAGGCGCGCGCCTGCGCGCGGATGCATGATCCTGCAGGCGCCAAGGACGCGTTGCGGCTGGCGAGGCGGGCGATGCTGAGCCAAACGGCTGGCGAGGAGCCTGATGGGTGGTGGGCTTTTACGTGGGGGGACTTGGAGCTGTACACGGGGATGTCGCTGCTGTGGCTCGAACAGCCTTCAGATGCTGAGCCGCACGTGCGGGAGGCGATCACTTGGTACCAGTCGGCGCCCCTGGCGCTGCAGTCGCCTCCTGACGAGGCGCAGGCGCACATCAACCTGGCGAGCTGCTTGGCCGGCCAGGACCAGCCTGATGAGGGCATCCGGCTGGTCGTCAACGCGCTTGAGGTCAGCCGAGAGCGTGAGGGCAATCTTCAGCAGGCCTACGAGTTCCTCGTGGCATTGCCGCCTGCGCATCGTGATCTGCCGGCGGCCCGTGACCTCGCCGAGCAACTCCGCTTCCTCCGCGCTGCCCGCCCCACGCCCATCGGGTAGGCAGGGCGTTGAGAGCGTGAGGCGGGCCAAGCCTCAGCAGATCATTCTGCGGCCCGTCGGCGGCGTTGCCGGCTACGGCGTAGGGCATGCCGCTCGTCCTCGCTCAGGCCACCCCATATGCCGCATTGGCGAGTGGCTAATGCCCACTCCAGGCACTCGGCGGCTACGGAGCAGCGCTTGCATACCGCTTTGGCCCGCTCGGTTTGATCCAACGCAGGCCCAGTAGCTCCGCACGGGAAAAAGAGCTCGGGGTCCTCATTCAGGCATGCCGCGTCGTCGCGCCAGTTCATCACTCGCTCGCTTTCTGATCGGTTGGTGCTCGGATGGGGAAGCTCGTGGTATCGAAACTTCCCATGGTCGGTTGTTCGCGGCAATTCCCTTTGTTCCGCATTGGATGAGCATGCCCGGCGAGAACTACCTGCCCGGTATGTGAAAGGCGCACGGCGGTAACCGAGTGCACCACTGCTCTTGTTGTCTTGCGGTTTTCCTCGACGCGGTCGGGCGAGAGCTGGCGTTTGGGGTTCCCGGGTGGTGGTTTATGTGTTACCAGGTCTCGGTAACATTCCCTCAAAGCCGGCGGGGCGGGTGTAACGTGCGCGGATGACTTCGAAACAGGTGCTTGAGGAGATCGCTGAGCTGCGTGAGCGCCTGCTGGCGCAGGGGCGGTCGCTGCCGCAGGTGGTTGAGGCGATCGTTGAGGGGTTCGGCGTGTCGTGGTTGAAGGCGCAGCGGTTGGCGCGGGGGGTGGACTCGCCGCAAGGCCGTTGATGCGGTTTTGGCGACCTACCAGGCGGATGGGTTGGAGCGCCCGGCGTTGACGGTGCAGCGGTTGTGCGCGTGGGAGCATGATCCTCGTATCCGCCCGGGTGAGGATTATTTGGACCGGCTGTGCCGGGTGTATGAGGCCCGGCCTGATCTGTTGGGCTATGGCCGCGATTACACGCCTGCCGCGTACGCTGGCTCTGGTGTGCTGGCGCATGGCGAGGAGGCGGCTACGGACCGGGGCAGGTTTCTGGGTGGGATGGGTGCGGCTGGCCTGGCCGCGATGTTGGACCGTGCCAGCGACACGGCGGTGCGGTTGGGCCGCAAGCTGGGGTCGTCCAACCTTGGCCCGGCGACGTTAGAGCAGTTGGAGCTGCGGGTCGCACGCTTCGCGCGGGGCTGGGACCACACGCCGATGGACGAGTTGTTCGGCATGATCCTGGTTGAGCAGGAGCGGGTCGAGAGATTGCTTGACGGCCGCCAGCCGCTGGACCAGCGGCTGGGGCTGTACCGCATCGCTGGGCAGCTGGCATACCTGCTGGGCGACTTATCCCGTGACCTTGGCGACGCTGGCAGCGCGCGTGCGCATTTGCTCACCGCCGAGCAGCTCGCCAAGGAGGTCAGTGACGACGCGCTGCTCGCCTGGGTCCGGGTGGAGCAAAGCACGGTGGCGTTGTGGGCTGGGGACTTCCGCGCCGCGCGGGACTACGCGCAGGATGGTCAGCGGTATGCGGCGACAGGAGCGATGCGCGCCCGGCTGGCCGCCCGGTGCGAGGCGCGCGCCCTCGCGCGGATGCATGATCCTGAGGGTGTCAAAGACGCGTTGGGGCGGGCTTATCGGGTGATGCCGAGCCAACCGGGCAGCGGCGAGCCTGGCGGCTGGTACCCGGCATTCACCTTGGGGGACTTGGAGCTGTATACGGGGATGTCGCTGCTCTGGGTAGGGCAGTCCGCAGACGCTGAGCCGCATGCGCGAGAGGCGATCACCTGGTACCAGTCGGCGCCGCTGGCGTTCCGATCGTGCTCTACGCAGGCGCAGGCGCAAATCAGCCTGGCGAGCTGCTTGGCCGGCCAGGGCCAGCCTGATGAGGGCATCCGGCTGGTTACCGAGGCTCTTGGGGTCGACCGAGCGCGCACGGAGTGGAACCTTCAGCAGGCCTACGAGTTCCTCATGGCGTTGCCGCCTGCGCATCGTGATCTGCCGGCCGCCTGTGACCTGGCCGAGCAGCTCCACTCCCTCCGCGCTGCCCGCCCCTGCATCTAGTCAATCGTTACGCCAGGCCAGCCTTAGGGGGAAGCGCTCCACCAGGTCCTCGTACCGGTGCCGGACCTCTTCCTCTGACAGCTTGAGCTTGCGGGCGGCCCGGCGAATCTGCAGCCCACCGATGAGTCTCTTGCAGTCCAAGAAAGGCCGCTGTCCATCGGCATCTCTCGTCAGGAGCTTGCGGTCAGTCTCGTCACCGCAGGTATGAGAAAGCCCTTCGAGAGCACTGACTCGCAAGTCGCGCATCGTCGCGTCCAGCAGTTGACGAAGCTCTGCCAGCGCGCGTGGATCACTGATGCGGCCAAGCGCCACCGCTGCTGCCTGGCGGAGGCTACCCCCGCCCGACTGCAAGAGTTCAAGTAGGGGGACGACTGCCCGCTCGTCGCCGAGCCGACCCAATGCCTTTGCGGCTGCCACGCGCACGTTGAGGAGATCATCGTCAAGGCGGGCCAGCAGCGGCTCTACCGCCCGGCTGTCACCCAACAAGCCGAGACTCTCCGCGGCTGCGCGGCGCACGTCGGCCTCATCGTCATCGAGTTGCTGCAAGACTGGCTCGACCGCACGACTTTCGCCCAGCCGTCCCAGCGCCTCCACGACCGTTGCCCGAGTGTCCACATCAGTGTCCTTCAGTAGGGCTAGCAGCGGCTCCACCGCCTCTTCATCACCGAGCGCTCCCAGGGCCTCCGCGGCAGCGGATCGCACGAGACTGTCGGGATAGGCGAGTCGATCGAGGAGCGCCTCAAGGTCTCGACCGTCGCCGAGCCTGCCGACTGCTCGGACGACCGCCGAACGAACACCCGCATCGGCGTCGCCAAGCCGATCGAGAAGCGGCTCCATCGCGCGCCGATCACTCAACTTGCCCAGCCCTTGAGCTACACGCTCTCGCACTTTTGGATCGGCATCCTCCAGGAGTTTCAGCAGTGGGTTGACCGTTCGCTCGTCGTCCAACCTGCCCAGCGCCTGGGCAGCGCTCGCCCGCACGTCCGCGTCGGCGTCACCCAATGACTGCAGCAGAGGGTTAACAACCCGCTCGTCACCTAATTCGCCCAACGTCTGGGATGCTATGGCTCGTATACGGCTGTACGAATCAGTAAGCCGCTCGATCAGTGGCTCAACGGTTCGCTCGTTATCATAGTTGCCCAATGCGAATGCAGCTAGCCATCGTACGTTCGCGTTGGCGTCGTCCAGCAGCTTTAGTAGCGAGTCGATCGCCCGTTCGTCATTAATGAAGCGCAGTGCCCAGGCAATTCCCCACCGCACGCTGTCCTGGGTATCATCTACTAGTTTCAATAGTGAGTCAACCGCCCGCGCGTCACCCAACCTGCCCAACGCATAGATAGCCGCCCAACGCACGTCTCCGTCGGCGTCATCTAGCGACTTCAGCAGTGGGTTGAGCGCTCGTTCGTCACCCAATTCACACAGTAGCCGTTCGAGCGCCCAAGCAGCCGTCCGACGCACCTTTGCATCAGGGTTACTGAACCGCTCCAGCAGAAGAGGAAAAGCCCGACGGTCGCCCAGCCGGCCGAGCGCCTGGGCCACCTCTTTCCACCGGTTCATATTTGAACCAAGCAAGAGCGCCAGCAGTGGCGCAGCCACGCGAAGGTCACCAAGCTTTCCAAGAGCGAGGGCAACCTCCCGTCGCACCTCCGCCTCAGGATGGTGGAGCAGGTTGCTTAGGGCGGGGATCGCCGCCGAGAAGTGATGTCCACCGAGGATCGAGATGATATAGCTCATTGCGCCGTCATCGGTGGTGGGATGAGTAAAATATCCATGAAGGCGACGCAGCTCTGCGGTAGTTGGCTGCCAACTAGGTCGCCCATCAATGGTGTGGGACGGATCGGCAAGTTGCGCTAAAGCCCACGCGGTTGCGTGGGCGACCGGACCGGTGCGCTTAAACGTGGACATCAGGGCAGGGACAGCGTCAAATACGTGACGCCGCATAATGCTGCTCCTGCTCCGCTCAGCGGCTCTCCCCAGGTGCAACGCGGCGCTGATGGCCTCGCGGTCATCTGGTAATGCCAATGCGGTGACCTGGGCGTGGATCCACTCCATCAGGTCAAGGCCGTCAGTGGGCCGGAGGGCGTCGCTGACGAACCCATGGACATGACCGACGCTGGTGCGGGCGGCTGGCTTCCGGCGCTGGAACTCCGTGCACAGATAGCGTTCCAGCGGACCAACCCAATCAGAGGCCGCAAGTTCGCGCGCAGCGGTATCGAGAGTGGTCTCGTCGCCACCACCGTCGGTGGCGTCAATGTGCTGGACGAACGCGCGCAGGACCTCGACGGCGACCGTCTCGGTGACATTGGGCTCGTCCGCCAGGCACAGCGCGGCCTGGACGGCGCGAGCACGACCCGTGCACGCAATGTCCTCGCTGGCCCCGGCCGCAGGCGTCAGGATCGCCAACAGCGCACTGTCGGCGTCGGCGTCGTTGCAGGCGGCAAGGCACAGCCGCAGTGGCTCACGCCAGCTCTCGACCACGCCAGCCTCACCACCCGCCGCGGGAGCGGTGATCCGCGCGGCCAGCGGCGCGACGCGCTCGGCCAAAACGCGGCTCCGATCGGTGCCAGGGAAATGCCCGCACACCAGCGCCAGCCCTGCCAGATACTCCTGGAACGTCAGGTGGCGGAACTCGTAGATCGGCACCAGCTCGCCGTCGTGGCGGACCTCGCCGGTCTCGGTGAGGATGCCGGTGCGGCGCTCCAGCAGGCGCAAGAAGTCCTCCGGATCACGCCGCGCCGCGCGCCGCAGCTGGGGATACTCCCGCCGGAACTCGCCTAATAGCGCCACGGCCTCGTCGCGGCGCAACTGCTGGACGCCCCGGTCGCACATCGCGTAGGCGAGGTAGCGCAGCTGGGGCAGGGCCTCGTCCTCGTCGAGGGGCTCGTCGACCTCGCGGCGCCAGTTCAGCAAGGTCTTGACGGCTTCCTCGTACAGGCTGACCCGCCGGCTGGGCAGCTTGCCGATCCGTCGGCGCACTAGCGCCATCGTGGTGAGCAGCATCGGGTTGCCGGTCAGGGCCTCGATCCGCTGGGTGGCGTGCAGGTCGCGGATCAGGCCGGCCTCGGCGTCTGCTCGCCGCTCTGGCAGCTCGGTGAGGGCGCACCAGCGCTTGGCGAACTCATCCTTCTCTTCCGACGTCAGATCCGAGAGGGTGAGGTGCTCGAAGCCCCGGCCGATCCGGGCGCCTAGCTCCCGGTAGCCAACGATGCGTGAGGTCACCACCATCGGGGTGTCCGGATGCGCGACGTGGAACTGCTCGAGCTGGCGGCAGAAACGAGCCCGCAGAATCGGATCGGCGATCTCGTCGAGCCCGTCGATCAGCACCAGCGCCGTGCCCGCGGTCGCTCGATGCCGTAGCATCGCCAGCACCGCGTCGCACTCGTCAGGCGCCAGCTCCAGCTTGCGCAGGCTGACTCCCAGCGCATTGCCCACTGGCCCGGCGAGATCCTCCGCGCCCAGGTCCCGGCAGCGGATCAGCACCGGCAGCCAATCCCGATCGGGCAGCGTCTCCCAGTCCGGCAGCTCGGCCAGGTCTTGGTCGTGTCCCAGCCGTAGCAGGTAAGCGGTCGCCAGCCAGCGCAGCAGTGTCGTTTTGCCCGCCCCTGGGTCGCCGAGCACCACCAGCCGCCGAGCCGCGCCCAGGCGCTGCCCGACCGGGGCGCGTTGGCGCCCGGTCTCCCGGGGAGGCGCAAAGCCCCATGCCTGCAGCATGCGCTCACTCCGGTGTTGCTCCAGCGCGAGGAAGTCACCCGCTCCAAGCTCGGCCGCCGCTGGCGCCTCAACCTCCACGTGCAAGGCGACGTAGAGCCGGCGCAGCTCCAGGTTTCGAGTCGCGAGGTGCCGGTCGTGCTCTGGCAGGTTGGCCAGGTCGATGATGTCGAACGCGCGCAGCGCGACCTCCCGGTAACGCCGCTCAGCTGCCTCGCTCTCAGCAGATCCACGCGCCTTAACCTGCTGGTGGGCAGGCTTGCCGCGGCCCAGCTCGCGCAAGAAGCCCGCCAAGTCGCCATGCCGCGCGCCATAGCCCACCACCGTGATCCGCTCACCCGGATCATGCCCAGCCGCCACCGCCTCCACCTCACCATCCACGACAAGCCGGTAATGGCGGTACTCACTACCCCCATGCGCCACAGCCATCCACGACCGCAACGCCCCAAAATTGGGATCGGCCAAGCCCGCGCCGAACCCCACCAGCACAAACGACCGGAACGTCGCCAACGTCCGCAACAACCCCTGAGCCGCCGGATCGCCCAGCACCTCCTCATACGAGCGGACGCCCAGCACCACCGACCCCGGATCCCGCCAATACCCATGCAGATGCACGATCCCACGCTCGTCCCCGCGCAAGACCCGCTGCGCCCTCGGAGCATCCCGCCAGGTCACCGCCTCCAAACCAGTGACCTGCTCCAACAAGCCGTCGTAGTTCGTCGTGACGATCGGCGCGCCCAGCGCGGCTAAGGCCTGGGGCACCGCCGGGTCGCGCAG